>Ga0255768_10006246_pt1 | contig 11314 bp, 4 predicted proteins | sample 071ome_33_FD_179983 | JGI IMG/M metagenome (GOLD analysis project Ga0255768, IMG submission 179983) | Coastal salt marsh microbial communities from the Groves Creek Marsh, Skidaway Island, Georgia - 071412AT metaG (version 2) | ecosystem: Environmental > Aquatic > Marine > Intertidal zone > Salt...
GCTTAGCATTCTATAACTGTTTAGCCAAGTTTTTAAATTATTTTTCAACGTTGTGTTAGCGGTGGCAAGTTTTCCAAAATTATCTTCAGCCACAACAAACATATTCAAATTTCTTCTTTCAGAGTTGGGATCTTTTTGAACAGAAACTCTTTTGATTTTTCCAAACTTTGCAGGCATTCTGTAAGCTAGGTTTTCATAATCTGCCTGGGTAACAGCACGATTTTGTGTAGGAAAAGTATCGTAAATTTTTCTCTTTATATCGTCTGTGGAGTTTTCACTGACATCTCCAACTATAGGATCTTCATTGTCAACTTCAATTGTACTCCTGATAGTATCCAAAGTGCCTCTATCCAAGCCTTGCTCATTATCAAAGTCTAAGACAGCAGATGCAATATTGTTCAACGAGCCTGCCGATAAGTTAGAGTTGCCAGCATTTGTTGCACGATAAACGATATCTAAAGTCGTGTTTGAGGGAACAACACCAAAACTCTGATTTTTTGTCATCCTAGATGGATCAAAAGTGGTATCAGTCACATAATCTTTACCAAACAATTGTACTGCCACAGTTGATGGATCTGCAATCACATCACTTTGAGAGGAATCTCCACTTCCAAATTGTAGAGTAATTCCTGTTCTACTTCTCTCAACAACAAACTTCCTAGATACTAAAAATGGCTTCAAAATAGACGGAACATTATCGTTTCTAAAGTCTTTATTTGAAACCTCTTTGAAAATCATATCTTGTGCAAGATAATCTACTTCGTAATACTCATTCCCATTAGAATCAGTTACAGAAATAATCTCTGCAACATTAGTATTGGTGATATTTATTTTTTTGAATCTTTCATAATCACCAATTGTGATTCTCTCTCTACCAAAGAAACCAGAGACCACCTCTCCATAAGCCTTGATTGCATAAAAAGTCGGGGCTCCAGTGCTAGTATCAACGCGAGCAGTGACTACTGGCAATTGTGGATCTGAAAAATCAATGTTTTCCGTGAGAACGAAACTAAGTCCCGTATTTGAAGAAAAAGTAGCACCTCTTCTCATCGTTGGGATATACCTTCTATCAGGACCGATACCGGTAGCAGAAGCAGGAACTAAAACATAAAGTGCTGCTTTTCCAAAAGTAGAAGCCCTTCCTTGAAACTTATATCCTAAAATTCTGCCGTGTCGAAGAACATTGTCATACTGGTAGGCAGTATCCAAAAAAGATTCATTTACATTATAATCAAGATAAAACGAAAGCTGATCGCCAACATAGGCAACAGCATCAAGCATCATGGAGCCAAAAGATGCCTCACTAAAATCTCTAAAGCTATCTCTATAATACCTTTTTGCTATACCCTCCAGATCTCTCTTGATAGATTCAAATTCTCTATGAGTATAGTCAATTGGTATTATTTTCTTTTGATTGTCTGGCATGCTGGTTCCTCAAATAATAAATAGTAAAGTGCCGCAAATGATTCTGCTAATAAATGCCACCATTACTACTGACCGATACACCGCCTGTAGACACAGGAGATGCACTAGAGTTAGAAATAGGCAAGTCTAAAATGTCAGTTGTTCCAAGAGGCGTAATAACATACTCGATTAAAATACGAAGTTCGCTATTATCAACCCCATCAGTAGATACTTCAAAATTTTTAATGGCAATTTGTGGCATGTATGTTTTAACTTGTTCGACAATCGCCTCTTGAATACTAGCGTATGTGGATTCGGTAAACCTTTCAAATAAGAATTTCTCTAAACCAACACCAAACCCAGGCTCCATTACTCTTTCACCTGGGTTTGTCAAAACTAGAGTTTTTAGATTTTGCCTCAAGGTTTCAACAATTGTTGTTGTTAGTTCTATTCCATCTGTATCTGAAACTGCGACTGGTAATTTTACTGCTATTCCTGACATGACACTTATCCTCTATTCTAATTACTCGTCTTCACAAATTTCATCGTTTGCATTGAAAGGATTCGTTCTAAGAGAGCCCAGCAACCACCATGGCATCAGTCTTGTGATGCTGTTTGGTCTAATTATTTCTCTTGCTCTTTCAAGGAAAACACTTCCGGGTGAATCATAAGTATCTCTAAAATCATCATTATCATAAAATCTTGAATTATAATAAGTTTTGAAAAGCCTCTTTATTCTAGAAGTTGAATTCCTCAATAAAACCTTGTCCCAGTTATCCCATTCTTTGAAGAAAATGCCTCGCTTTCTATCATCCGGGTGAGCCCAAGCGCCAAGAGGGGCTGGCTCTGCATCATCAGTATTATAATTGAGAGTTGTTCCGGTGATAGGATTGTAAGCTTGAGACAAAATCCCTGTTGTTGTACTGGTAACATTACCATCATCATCAACAGTTCTTATCAGAGCTTGTCCTGGTTTTCCGATTTCGTTGAAGTTGAAGCGACTAAATCCGTCGGCTGTTGTTTTTCCTTTCTCTACAGAAATCTGTCCTATTGAAGGGATCATACCTAAATCATTATAGATTGCAGCAAGTGACAACATTTTTTGAGGAGAAAAGATGTATTTTGAAATCAAAGTAAAATTCTTATCTTTCTTTAGATTGTTTATCAAACACAACAATAATTTTGTATTACCATTCAAATTAGCAAAATCTTTCAACGTAGTGTCTAAGGCATCAATCTCAGTTCTAGTGATTTCATAAACTTCATCTTTATAGATCATTGAGAACCTAAGACCATACCTGACACCTAGCTCGCCATCAACACCAATTGGTGTATTTTCTGGACCCAACACAAGCCTCATAGTCCCTGGATAAACATCCGAGATCAATTGTGCTTGATCATCCTGAGAAGCAATAATACCGACAGCATTATCTGGTGTATGAAGAGTATCATTTATTCTTATGTATTTTTCAATGATAAAAGGCTTCTCGTCATTTGCTACATCAACAGAAGAATAGATTGGTGCAACATCACCAAACTCTACACGACTTATGTTAGCCAAAGGAATTAGAACAGGATGTAATTCATCTGAATGAACTGGTCCAACCATGTATACTGGCTGTCCTGTTGTTTCGCTAATGTGAACGTGGTATTCACCAACGTATTCCTGCCCTGCTTCTAAACCATAAGCAAATAACACTTCCGGTGTCTGTGCGTTTTCATCAACTACTAATTCTCCTCCGAAAGTATAGTAAGGATCAACAACATCCTCATCATCTTCATAAGGAACAGATGGCAAAGATGTGCTAACAGTAAAAGTTCCGTCGTCTCTAAGAGCAGAATTTAGTGTCAAAGATTCTCCACCTTGGGTAAATTTTTCAAAGAAGTAGTAATCAGAATTCTTGATGTCTACGCTTATACCTAAACGATCAGCGTTTTCAAGGAATTTTTGACCAACATACTCAAGCTCCATAATAACAAGCTCTTTCATCACTAATTTGGCATCTTCTTCTGTCTGCCTAACAGCTTCAAGGTTTAGCTCTTGTCTGTAGTTTTTGAGAGTTCTGCCGGGTCTTGTTTCTCCAATCTCTTTTGCTTCTTTTAGCTCATCATCATCAGGATAAACATACTCCTCCTGTAAATCATTCAATCTGCCAATAGCCTGTAAGACAGTGGCGGGAGGATCCATAATCATCCCCTTGTCTACCAAAAATCCATACATCTGCACAGATTGTTCTAAAAATGAATACCAAAATTCACTATCCTTGAAAGTATTGAAAAGCTCAGCTACTCCTGGTTGTGCGTCTAAGAAAGATTTCTGCATGTTTTCAATCACATAAGATGCAAAAGCAGAGCCAAACATGTTTCTAAAATCAGGTGAAAACTTAGTGAATGTAGGATAAGCTTTTATAAAATGAGTAACAGCATAAATTCTAATAGATGCTTTGATAAGCCCCATCATTCCAGCTTTAGCTGATCTTTCAATAAAACGATTGTATGGTAATTCAATAACACATTCAGGATCTGAAAGTGCTCTTTCGTCTTCTGGCATTGTTGGATAAATGTCATCAATAAAAGATTGAATGTTTCCGAAATCAACAAGATCTGTAATTTTAGGATCACAATTGTTCAACTCTGGGAACATAATGTCAAGCATTCCAAGCCAGCCAGATGACTCTGGAGGTCTAATGTAAACTGGTGGCGAAGTATAATTTCTGCCATAATCAGCAGGATCAAGATAAAAAACTCTAGTTTTTTCAGGAGTGCCAGCTTGCTCATTCTTATACTGATCCCTACTAATGCCTAAAATCATGTCACTATTATCATAACCTGCTTCGTCGTATAAAACAAAATTACCTGCGTCAGCTACAACGCCATAATCTAAATCCTCTGTTTCCAGGGTTTCAATCGTAGAACCAAAAGACCAAGAAGTTCCACTAATGTCATCTAAATTACCAGCAATCTCACTAAAAATTTGTGACATCATGTTTTTCATAATAGAAGATTGATTGTTTGCCATTTGAGATGGATCAATTGTTAGACCTCTATTTTCTTTTTCTAACATCTCTTTCAATAAGAGTGTTTGTGGCGAGTAATCTGTTTTAGTAGTAAAAGCTCTTTGGAATGATGTAAACTCAGACAAGTAATCATTCATGGTGGTTCCATCAGGATAAACCAAACTAAACGTATCATCAACTGTCATAAACTCAAACATTAGAGATGTTGAAGTAGAGACATCGCCGGGATCTGGCTGATTGACTTGTCCTGATAATTCTTCTGGATCTTCAATAGTTCCATCTTCACCAATACCGGTAATCGTACTCAACAGGTCATAGGCGTTGGCAATGTTTAGATTGAGAACTTCGTTGATTCTAATCCTCATGTTGTCAGAGTAAATGTTTCTTGCCGATGTGCTGGTTTCAATTCCCTCATCAGTTGGTGTCGTGGTAGTTGCTGCTTCTAGATCGCTCATAAAAGCCTTTACTTCAAAACCATAAGAATACCAATCTGGCTTATCTATAAACTTACCACTATCACTATCATAAAAGCTTATTGTTACATCTGGTCCTCTTTTTCTACCCTTTTCGGTAATGTCATAACCTTTGACGTATTGAACCTCATTTCCCTCTTCATCTAATACAATTTCCCCATTCTCGTCATAGAGAGCCCCCAAATAAGGAACAATTTCAACGTCATAACCGAAATCAGGTAAAGAAGTTATGTCTCTTTGTGAGTTTCTAGTAATTTCAACTCTTTTAGTGTTATCATCAACAAAGTCGTTGTTTATGGACATCTCAATAGAATTAGAAATGTCGCTCATGTATTCTTGAAGATACCTGCCAACATGAGTTGGGAACGCACCCTCTTGATTTCTAACAGCAGCTTCAGAGATTGATGCTCCAAAATCAAAGCTACCACTCGCAACGTTATTGTAAAAATTCCTAATGCCATCTATCGATAGCCCAACAGTATAATCAATACTTGTGTAATAATCAACATAGCGGCGACGATTGGCTGCCAGACGATTGTGAGCAGTGAGAGGAACGCCAAGCGTATCAGATAAAATCATGTTTAGCATACCCCAGTTTCTATCACCAGGACCATTGCCGATCATGTCTTCACTAAATTCTGTTTTTAGTTGCTCAAGTTCATTACCTAGCCCAGCAGTAACAAGCGCAACAGCTTCTTCTGGCTCGTATGGAATAACACCATCATCACACCCAGGAGCGGACTCTAGAGGAGGTAATTGGCTAGCTAAATAGTCTGGAAGGTTTTCTAGGTTTTGTGCAATGTCAGCAACAGAACCTAAATCATCGAGTAATTGACCACGAAGATCATCACACATTTGCCTTGATTGTTCTGGAAGCGCTCTTCCTTCTAAGAGACTAGCTCTAAGCTCGCAAAAATCATCATACTTTTCGGGGTCCAAACAAAGGGACGGATTAGCTGGTTGATTATCACCGACTGCCAAGCCATCAACAAAGTCTCTCATAGTGTCCTTGAAAGACAAAGGCATCAAGTTGCCCATACCCTTGAAGAAGCTATTGATAGCTTGTTTGTTTGGCAAAGCGCTTCTAAACTCTGGATACTCATACTCTAAAAGGCTGTCCATAATGTCGAGTGCCTGATCAGGCGCATCGCCCAAGAAAAGCTGGTTCATCTCCGCTCTGGTAAGTGATGCAGACATGTCTTCTGCGAATGCAATTGTTTGCTCTTGATTTGCAAAAGCCGCACCACCAACACCCAACTGACCAATCATGTCAGTAATCGTATCATTTACTTTATCATCATCAGCTTCAGCGCCGCAAATACCCTCTCTAACAATGTTTTTTAGTTCATCAAAATTAGTGCCATCTGGCAGGGATGCTAAAATGTCACCAGTAATAGCCAAAGCATTACAAAAAGCGCTGCCAATTAGCTCACAAAGTTTAGTCATTATTTTGGCTAGTGTTCTAATAATTGCTAGCTGTATTTGACACTTTACTACTTCCCAGAAAAAAGCAAAAATGTCTTTCAATCTTGGTAAAATACCAAACTTCCAAGTAAGTTTTGGAAACACAATGTCATCTGTATTTCTACAAAATGGTAACTCATAGTCCTTTATGAAGTCTGTCAAGCTAGGCGTAAAGAGTGGAGGTCTAGGGCAATCTAAAAGAGCCAAAATGTTGGCAATCAAAGGAGCACCTGGGAACTTTCCTAACTCATCAACCAAGTCCAAAAGATTATCACTATAATACTCAATTATGGCTAACATGTATGCTTCACGAACAACGTTTGGATTTAGCCCTTCTCCGATAGACTCAAAAGATTGAGCGATTGTTCTTTCATCGGATTGTGGAACAGAAGTAATGTAATCAAGATAAAGCTGATCAGCCTCCTCTTGTCTGGCTTTCTGCACATCTTCTAAAGAGTATCCAGTGCCGGTTGTAACAAAATTATTTGCAGAAGCCAAAAGCTCACTAGCGCTATCAGGATAAAAATCACTTACAGAAAAATTTTCAGATCCTTCAAAGCTTTTGACTATCGTATAAGCAAGCTTATTGGCATCAGTTTTTTCTGCTGCTGCACTAACTGCATCTTGATAAAGAGATGACCATTCATCAAACAAAGGATCAGTATTTTCTGTAGGATTATCATCTGGTATTTCAACAGGATTTAGCTCAACGCATCCAACAGTTCTACCACCAGCCATAGCATCTGAAACTGCTTGGTTCATTTCACCATCTTGAAAAATGTCGCCAGATTCTAATTTTTCTTGGACTAATCCATCTAATTCTTGCTGAATTTCAGGAGGTAAGCCAATGAATAATTTCTGAAAACTATCAATTGACATAGCTTCCAACGCGGATTGAACAATTTTTGATAGAGCCTGTTCTAGCGTAAGACCACCCATCAAACAATTGATAACCTCAAACGTCAAATCAAAAAGACCGCAAACTTTTAGTCTATCAAAGCCGCCTTCATACATTGTTTCCAACATTTGTTTTGTTGGATTACCCTCAACATCTAAACCTAAGCCAGCACAAGCAGAAAGATTGGTAAGTCTTCCCGGATCTTCTGGTGTTGTTTTGTTCAAGATCCAAGCGCAAAGAAAATCGAGTGGGTTTTTTTGCTTGTCAATCTCGGCATAGGCTTGTTCTGCAGCCATAGAATAAACATTTACCAACATCTGTTCATTGATGTTTTCACTTTCTTGAGCAGCATCCGTTTGTGTAACCGATCCACTCAGACTAGATGACGATGTTGAACCAAAGTTTACAAACTCTTCAAACTTAGTTCCCAAAATTGCTGCTTCTCTTTTTCTCTCAGACAAAGAAGCCTTGCAAACAGTATCACTAAACTGATAAGCGATAGCATCAGCAATACTAAAGGTTCCTAATAGATCCTGCCCTAGCTCTTTTCCTTCAGCGAGCAAGGCATCAGCCAAGCAAGATAAAGAGGATTCTTCTGCTTCCAAACTAGTAGTGCTATAAACGCTTGGATAAGTGTATTTGATAATATAATCAATCCAAGTAGTTGGCTCGCGAGCCTGTAATTCTTGATCCATCTCATAAAGATTAGCAAAATAAGCAACCGCAGTTGGATCTTTCCAAGCACTCATCTGATTCAAGTGCTGTAATTTAGCAGTCATTGTGATTGGTTTTGAGCCACACTGCTCTGTAAAGAACACGATCTTTTCTACTTTATAATCTTCACTAAAACTAAAAGTAATTTCATAGATTGATTGCTGACCCTTGAACTCTGTAGCAATCCTCTCTCCAAAGCCTAAAATACTTGGAATGTTATAACCATAATTTGCAAGGAAATCAGAAAGCTGTTGGGTTAGAATGTTCAGTAAAGAATCAGAGGTATTGAAACCAAAATCACCATAGATGTCTAAATCAAAAACTTTGTTGCCATTTGTAAAGCGCAAAGAAGAGCCATCAATGTATTCATAAACTCTTTTGTATCTAGCGTAAAGATGCAATCCTTTTCTGACCCTAATCATCATTGGACCAATTTCTTTAGCCACAAAGGTTACCTCAATCGGTCCCTCATCAGTATCTTCATCACTTGGGGCGGCGTCAGGAATAGCATTTAGTGTATCAAAATCAATTGAATAAAGCAGCTTCAATCTAGACTTACGTCTTGGCTCTAAGAAAAAGCTAGTGTAATCGATTTCGCTGCGAATCAACTCTACTGCGCCTTCTGAAGGTTCTTTATCGTAAACCTGCAGCAATACCTCAATAGCTCTTCCTACATACTGATCAAAGATAGCAGCTAACTTAGCCTCTGCTTCTTCTTGTGTATCACCTTCTTCAATACCAGTGGTGGTATAATCACCAGCCACAATTGTAACTTGATACTTACAAACTTTCTCATTCAAGAAAGGCTGAAATGTAGATCTCTTTCTCCAATCAGGAACCGATGCTCTAGGATTTGGAGAACATTTTGAAGGACATTCCTCTACTTCTTCAACAAAAACATCATCACAAACGTCTTGTAATCCATCACCATTGACATCCTGGAATGGTAAAAATTTAGATGTTGACATTATCTATTCCTTAGTTGATGTAAACGTTTCTTGAAACAATGTATCCAGCACTATTATTCTTGAGATAGTTTAGCTTCCAAAGCTCAGCATTCACTCTAGTATGAAAAAGAGGGCCAATAACCCTACTCAACTGCTGGTTTACCGCCCAAGAACCAAAACTTGGAACCCAAGGGCGACTAAAATCAATGTTATTTACAAAATTATAGCCGGCTTGAGTTAGAGACAAAAAGAACAAAGCGCTCCACATTTCACCTATTATACTATGTAGTCCCTCAAGAGAATCAACAACGTTTTTACCTAAAGCAGCACCCTGTGCGTTACTATAATTATTTCCAGCGATTATGTCAATTCTTGGTGCTGGCTCTGTAATCTTACCGCCAAGTGAGTTTGTTTCTCCAAAAATACCTGCTTTAGCGTCTTTCATTTTTCCAGTTGTGATTTTCACACCTTCTCTACCAACAATTCTTACACCATCGGCTTTTATGCCAATTCCAGATCTGGCAATCAGCCCTCTTCCTTCGTTCAAATAAGTTGGAGATTCAAGACCAAAAGCTTGATCAATGTCGCAAAGACGAGAAATGTAAACTCTAGCAGCGTCAGTAACAAAATTGTTTTCAACAACAGAATTTTTTTGAGGTCCTTTGCCGCCATACGTGGATGAGTGACGACCCACAACTAAATCAATTGTATCAGCAGGAACACCTTTTGCTCCGTATCCAGTAGCCTTACCGCCGTGAGGAACCTGACCTAAAACAATGCTAGCTCCTTGATTTTCAATAAGCTTTGCTCCATCCGGGACATTATAAGAAAAAGGAGTTCTAGGAACAGCCGTATTCATCAACCCTGTTTTGGTCGGGATTTTTGATGGCACAATGCCTAAATTGAAAAAATCTTGTGCAGCGTAAATGTCTGTCTTGGTGCTGCTTTCTTCACTATTGCCTTTTAGCAGGTCTTTTAGTTTGAATTTCTTGTTATCAGTTGCCATTTTATTTCCTTTTATTCTGCGAAAATGTTGCCATACTTTTTGAGAATAATTATGTAACTGCCAAATTTTGAGGTGTCATAAGTGCCATCTTCCTTGATCCTAAATTTAGCAGCATCTCCAGCAGTGCTAACAAGCCCTCTGGCATTTATGTTTCCACCAGCTAAAAATACTTTATCGCCCTCTATCTTGTAAACAACATCGCCGTGTCCCGCTGTTGGGTTGTTAGCATCTTCACGAGATCTAACAAAAATGTCTCCAATTTGTGGTCTAATTTTGGCGCTTTTAGATAACCTCCAAGCAGTCCAGTTGCCTATTTCTTTAGCTGCTGCTAAAGCATAATAATAATGACTTGCAGAAACAGTAAATGCATTATCTGCATAAAAAACAACATACGAAATAAAAGCTGCAGACCAGGGTGTTGCGGCGCCGTCTGGCACCCACTGATTATCCGCCCAACCAACAGTAGCCCAATACTTACTTAGAAGACCGCGTGCATACTCGTCTCCTTTTTGGGCTCTAATTGTGGCTAATCCTTCTCCCTCTGTTGTCCAAATACCAATTTCAGTTTCTGCAAGAAGAGTAAGTTGATCTGGGTTTTCAAAACTTCCCTCTAAAATTCCACCCGTTGGTACTGCTAATTCTGCAGCCAAGCCAGTGATACTGCCCGGATCAGCAGTAGGATCTATTGGTCCACCTACTATTTTTCCTACCCAGTTACTTTCAAACTTACTTTTTAGATCATAACAACTTTCTAATTTTTTGCTAACGTCTTCAACCTTGAAAACATCACTAACGCTTGTCATGTTTACATACTGCAGATTGTAGAGATTGCTATTTCCGGTATCTAATTCTCCATAAACAATGTCGCCAACACTTATGTTCGGCATTTCACCAACATTTGACAAAAGTATGTTAGAATGAAGAGCGCCAACTACTTCCGCTTGAGGAGAGTTTGCTATAGAAGTATCGCACGGATCTTCTAGAAAGCTAACATGAGCCATTCTGTTATCCATAATTCTACCTTTGAAAAGATAAACAGAATCAACCCCTGAATTACTCAAGATCTCTGGGTCACTTTTTGCATCCTCCGACGTAGCAGGACCGCTGTATGCCACCAAAGGAGTAAGAACTTTGATTTTGAAAGTTGTTTTGTTCTGGAAAATGTTTGTTTCTTGTTCTTTTTGTAAAGACGGAGAAACAAAAAGCCATTCAGCAGATTCTTTCTTTGTTGTAATTGTGTTACTTGACATTCTTAATTAATTATTAGCTTCAAAGATTCTCGTAAGATCTTAACATGGCTATTTCCAAATTCATTTTCAGGATCTTCTATAATGGTGGCGCCACCTCCAGCACCAAACTGTACTAGACCTGCCAATTTTTCTAAAAGATCC
>Ga0255768_10006261_pt1 | contig 11299 bp, 9 predicted proteins | sample 071ome_33_FD_179983 | JGI IMG/M metagenome (GOLD analysis project Ga0255768, IMG submission 179983) | Coastal salt marsh microbial communities from the Groves Creek Marsh, Skidaway Island, Georgia - 071412AT metaG (version 2) | ecosystem: Environmental > Aquatic > Marine > Intertidal zone > Salt...
GGCACCATCGATGGCAAGATGGGAATTTATGAAGCTTATAAAACTGGAAGAGGGATTATTTATGTCAGAGCAAAAACATCCTCTGAAGAGGATAAGCAAGGCAACAAATCTCTTATCATCAATGAGATTCCCTATATGGTTAACAAAGCAAGGATGCTTGAAAGAATAGCAGAGTTAGTCAAAGAGAAGAAGATAGATGGTATTAAAGAGATTAGGGATGAATCTGATAAAGATGGTCTAAGAGTTGTCATTGATCTCAAAAGAGGTGAATCCCTAGAAGTTCTTGAAAATAATTTATTTGCTCAGACCCAGTTAGAGCAATCTTTCGGAATTAACTTTACTGTCCTTGTTGATGGTCAGCCAAAAGTTCTGAACTTAAAAGAACTTATTCATGAGTTTATCAAGCATCGCAAAGATGTAGTTACGAAAAGAACTAAGTACGAGCTAAAAAAGGCAAAAGAACGTGGCCATATAGTTGAGGGTTTAATGGTTGCAATAGCAAACATTGATCAGATGATTGCCATCATTAAAAAATCAAAAGATATCAAAATTGCCGCTGAGCAGTTGATTAAAAAGACTTGGAAGGCGGGCCCCATTGCAGCTATTCTCAAAAAAGTTGGAAAAGATGCATGTCGTCCAAAAGGCTTGAACAAACAATACGGACTGTCTGGCCAAAAATACAAGTTGTCACCAGAACAAGCTAAAGCCATCTTAGAGTTAAGGCTGGGAAGATTAACTGGTCTTGAGCAGGATAATTTAGCTAATGAATTTAATCAGCTCATTGAAAACATTACAAACCTACAAAAGATATTAGATGATAAAGAAACCTTACAATCACTCATCAAAGAAGAGCTAGAAGAAGTAAAAGAAAATTTTGGAGATGAACGTAAAACTAATATTAATGATACAAGACAAGATATCTCCAATGAGGATTTGATCCCAGAAGAAACCAGGGTATTAACTCTTTCTAGAACAGGATATGCAAAAACCCAGCCGCTTGCGGAGTACAGAGAACAAAGACGAGGTGGTCAGGGTAAAACTGGTACCTCATTAAAAGAGGAAGACATCATTCAAAATCTCTATATTCTCAGCAGTCATGCTCAATTGCTTTGCTTTACTACTCGCGGGAAGGTTTTCTGGTTAAAGGTATATGAAATTCCTGTAGCGAGTAGAACCTCTAAAGGTCGTCCGCTCGTTAATATGCTGAAGTTAGATGATGATGAATCGGTTTCAAAAATTCTTCCCGTAGATGAATTTAATGAAAATGATTTTGTTTTTATGGCTACTGAAAAAGGTGTTGTGAAAAAAACTAAATTAAGTTTCTTTGCCAAGAAATATAAGTCAGGTATCAAAGCAATCAATTTAGATGACGATGATAGTCTAATAGGTGCAGCAGTCACCGATGGCAAACAAGACATCCTATTGGCTTCTAATATTGGCAAGATGATTCGCTTCAATGAGAAAAAAGTTCGCCCTATGGGAAGGACTGCTCGCGGTGTTAGAGGTATGAAGCTGCCTAAGAAAGATTCTAAAGTCATTTCTATGATGATAGGTGAGGAAGATAAAACCATTTTATGCCTTTCAGAAAATGGGTATGGCAAGAAATCAAGGCTGGAGGATTTCACTCTTCATAACAGAGGTGGTCAAGGCGTGATTGCTCTTAAAACTTCAGAAAGAAATGGGCTCATGGTATCAGCATCAAGTGTGACAGAAGATGATGGGATTATGCTAATTAGCGATAAAGGTACCCTAATCAGAACAGCCATTAATCAAATACCTACCTTATCTAGAAATACTCAAGGGGTTAAGGTCATTAGCCCTAAAGATGGTGAAAAACTTATAGAAGGCGTGCCTTTCACCATAGACGAAGAAGAAGAGTAGTGAGGGCTTGGAATTTCTCAGCAGGACCTGCTGCTATTCCTGAGGAAGTTCTTCAAAAAGCTAAGCAGGAACTTGTTGAATATGGGTCTCAACAAGCCTCCATTATGGAAATCAGTCATCGCTCTAAGGCATATGAGGCAGTAGCATTCGGAGCGCGCGATAATCTTCGGTCACTTTTAAATATTCCCTCTGACTACGATATTTTATTTCTTCAAGGAGGCGCCACACTCCAGTTTGCACTATTACCATTGAATTTTGCGCACGAAAGAGCAACAGAGCACATCATCACCGGTGCCTGGTCCAAAAAAGCTCATGCAGAAGCAAGTAAGTTAGGCCAGGCAAACATCTTGGCATCTTCTGAACACTCAAATTTTACTCATTTACCTGAGCTTAAAGATCTTGCATGCAGCGATGATTCGGCATATTTGCATTATGCGGATAATGAAACCATACATGGTGTTGCATTCAATGCTGTCCCAGAATTTTCTTTACCTAAATTTGTAGACATGTCTTCTATTATTCTTGGGAAAGAGATCAATGTTAGCGATTACGACTTAATTTATGCAGGAGCTCAAAAAAATATAGGACCTGCAGGTCTTACGGTAGTCATAGCTAGAAAGAGCCTATTAGAAACTTGTAATAAAAAGCTCCCTAATATACTGAACTTGCAAAAGCATGCCGAGAATGATTCCATGCTTAATACTCCTCCAACCTTTGCCTGGTACTTAGCCGGCTTAGTTTTTGAATGGCTTATCAAACAAGGCGGCATCGGGACTATTGAGCAGGCAAACAATGAAAAAGCAGCAGTGCTTTACGAATTTATTGATAACTCTGATTTCTACTCCAACCCAGTAAATAAAAACTGCCGATCGATCATGAATATACCCTTTATCTTAGGCAATCCAGAACTAGATTCATTATTTTTAGAGGAATCCAATCAGGCCGGACTTTTAAATCTCAAAGGTCACAGATCCGTGGGTGGTATGCGAGCGAGCATATACAATGCTATTCCCTTAGCAGCTGTTCACGATTTGATTAACTTCATGGAATCCTTTGAGAAAAAGAACGCTTAGCCCATAATATTGTTCCTATGAACAAGTCTCAGTTAGAGAAAATACTTAAATTGCGTGATCGCATTGATCAGGTGGACAGCCGCATTCTTAAACTTATCCAACAAAGAGCTGCTTTTGCTAAGTCAATTGGAAATATAAAATCAAAGGATCCTAATAACCAATCCTTTTACAGGCCAGATAGAGAAGCCAAGATCATAAGACAAGTACTTAAATCGAATGAAGGCGGCTTAGTAAAAAATGAACAGCTAAAATATATATACAAGGAGCTCATTTCGGCATGTTTATCCTTAGAAGAATCACTCAAAATTGCATATCTTGGGCCAGAGGGCACGCATTCTGAATCTGCAGTAATTGGTCATTTTGGATCATCGGTTCAAAGAGATCCTCGGGCAGGTATTGACGATGTATTTAAACAATTAACAACAGGACAATGTAATTTTGGAGTGGTTCCTGTTGAGAACTCTTCAGAAGGTGTGGTTAATCCAACATTAAACTGTCTTGCTGATGAGGATGTTACTATTTGCGGTGAAACCTACCTTTCCATTCATCATTATTTAGCATCTGGTAATACCAAAGATTTTAAACAAGCAAAACAAATTGCCTCTCATCCACAAGCTTTGGGGCAATGCACCAAGTGGATTGAAGCCAATCTCCCAGGAATTAAAAGAAAGATGGTTTCAAGTACTGCAGAAGCTGCAATGTTGGCGAGCAAGGATCCTAATACTCTTTGTATAGCAGGCAAGCTTGCTGTAGAAAAATATAAACTCCACACCCACGTTAAAAATATTGAAGACTTTTCTGAGAATAGAACAAGGTTTCTAATTATTGGAAAAGATCCTGTTGAAAAGACTGGGTTTGATAAAACCTCTCTTCTAGTCCAAACAAGCAATCGTCCTGGAGCACTGCTTGAATTGCTTAAACCTTTTAATAAAGCAAAGATTAATTTGCATAGAATAGAAACAAGGCCATCTAGAAAATCAGTAGATACACATAATTTCTTTATTGATTGCGATGGACACATCAAAGATAAAAATATCAAGTTAGCAATTAACGCAATCAAACAAGCGGGAGCCTTTGTTAGAGTTTTAGGTTCCTACCCATTAGAAATCAATTAATAAATGAATATTTATATTATTGGGCTTGGCTTAATTGGAAGTTCAATTGCTCGAGCTATAAGAAAAAAACAGCTTAACCATAAGATCTATGGATATGATATTGATTTTGATTCAGTCAAGTATGCGCTGAAAGAAAATATCATTGATGAGTCTTTTTCTTATGAAAATATTGATTTGGATGCCTCATCCAATTCTTTAATAATTGTGGCAGCTTCCCCCACGGTCAGTGCAACTATCTTCTCTCAACTTCAGCATTTATTTAATATTAAAAGCTTAGCTATTACAGATGTATGCAGTATTAAGAACCATCTTTTGAATGAGCTCAGTGGAACTAATGCAGCGAATATTGTTTTTTCGCATCCAATGGCAGGCTCCCACTTAAGCGGAGTGGAATCTGGCAACGAAGATTTATTTGATAATAAATATGTCGTAATCAGTCCTTTTAAATCAGAGAATGAAGCAATAAAGATTGTTGAGGATTTTTGGTGCTCTCTTGATGTCATTCCACACACAATAAAAGCTGAGGATCACGATAGCTTGCTATCGGCTACAAGTCATCTGCCCCATATTCTTGTATATGCATTGCTTCAATACCTCCAAGAAAAGGATATTCAACATTTAGAGAAGGTATCAGGCGGTGGTTTGCAATCCTTACTAAGAATTGGCAGCTCATCCCCAAAAATGTGGAGCGATATTTTTTTATTGAATAAAAATAATCTGACTAGGGATATAGACGCAATAATTGAGGCCTTAAATATGCTGAAGAGTGAGATAAATCATGAAAGCAGTTCACTAATAGATCTGCTTGCTTCATTAAAAAATTTTAAAGAAGATACTTTATGAATCTAATTGCATCACCTGCTACTAAGATTCATGGAGACATCATATGCCCTCCTGACAAATCAATAACTCAAAGAGCTCTCCTACTGGGCGCTTTGCAAAATAAAGATTTTAAAATTATCAATCCTCTCTTAGGGGCAGACCCCATCTCAACAGCTAATGCATTAAAAGAATTGGGAGCAAATATTGATATCTCAAGTGAGATTGTGTTTTCAGAAAATAATCAAGGTCTTTGTAGTCCAGCTAACCCTCTTGATTTGGGTAACTCAGGAACTGGATTGCGATTATTAATCGGTATGGTTGCAGGCCTTGGTATTAATGCAACCTTTACAGGAGATGCATCGCTATCATCAAGACCCATGAAAAGAATTATTGATCCACTTGCAGATTTTGGAGCAGTATTTCAGCACGATGGTTTTATTTTGCCCATTAAAACAATCGCTTCTTCATTGAACTCATCCTTTAGTTACAACATGCCAATAGCAAGCGCTCAAGTGAAATCATCTATTCTTTTAGCAGCTCTTGCTGCAGGATCAGAAGCCACTATTTATGAAGCTACCCAGAGCAGAAATCATACTGAGATTATGCTTAAAGACTTTGGAGTTAATATTGAAGTTCACACCTCTTCAAAAGGTAATGAAATCTTTCTTCCTTGCGATCAACATCTTCAACAAGCTGAGTATGATGTGGCAGGAGACATCTCCTCAGCTGCATTTTTAATTGCAGCGGCTCTTCTTGCTGAAGACAGCCATTTAGTAATTAGAAATGTTGGATTAAATCCTTCAAGAATTGGGTTTTTAGAGGTCCTGCAAGCAATGAATGCAAATATCCAGATTGCAGATCAAAAAGAAATAAATGGCGAACCAAGAGGAAGCGTTATTGTGCAATCAAGTGAGCTTATCTCAGTTGAGCTAGGGGGAAGTATCATTCCAAATATAATCGATGAAATTCCAATTATCTCTGTTTTAGCATCATGTGCAGATGGGATATCATCAATAAAAGATGCCGAGGAGCTTAGAAAAAAAGAATCCGATAGGATCAAAGCTGTTAAGATCGGTTTAGACAAAATTGGGGTAAAGGCAACTGAAGAGGAAGATGGCTTAACAATTGTTGGCAAAAACTCTAATGCATTAGAACCAATGCCAATAGATTCCTTTCATGACCACAGGATAGCAATGAGTTTTTTAATCAGTTCCATTGGTATTGGGAAACAAGTTAAAGTTATGGATACTGATAATATTTCAACCTCATTTCCTCAATTTATTGAGCTGGCAGGTAAAATTGGCATGCATATTAATGAAGCTTGAACAAAAATTAATTACGATTGATGGGCCTTCTGCCTCTGGGAAGGGTTTGGCATCAAGAAATGTTGCTGTAGATTTAGGCTTTAGATTGCTTGATAGCGGAATTCTTTATAGAGCTTATGGGTATCTTTTTACAAAATATGATAGTCATGATCAGGCTATTGATGCATTTAATAAGTTAGAATTTTCTTATCTTGAGAATAAGGAAACTCTAATCAAAGAGAATAATATCGATATAACTGCCTCTCTAAGAACCCAAGAAATAGCCAACAAAGCGTCAATCATCAGTAGCGATCCAATCACAAGAGAGAATCTGTTATCAATTCAGCGTTCATTTATTTCAGAGGAAGGGTTGGTTGCAGATGGCAGAGACATGGGTAGCGTTGTTTTTCCTAATGCTAAAACAAAAATATTCCTTACAGCGAGCATTGGAGAAAGGGCCCAGAGAAGGTTTTTAGAGTTGCAGAATAAAGGACAAGAGGTTAACATGCGCGATCTAATTGCAGAGATTGAGCAAAGAGATTTAAGCGATATCAATCGATCTATTTCTCCACTTGTTCAGCCAGCAGATGCTGAAGTAATTGATACTACTTTGCTTAAACCCAAAGAAGTTGTTGATAAAATTCTGAGTATCTATCGGTCCAATCAAAGCAGTTAAATCTTTATAAAGGAAGTAATTATTTATGTCAGACAATTTTGCTGCATTATTAGATGAAAATCTAAGTACATTAGAAATGAAACCAGGAACTATTGTTTCTGGAGTAGTTTTAGATATAGACAAGGAGTGGGTCACCGTCCACGTTGGTCTTAAATCAGAGGGAGTCATTAGCATTGATGAGTTTAGAGATGTTGAGGGCAAGGTGGATATTAATGTTGGAGATGAAGTTGAGGTTGCCCTAGATGCTGTTGAAGATGGCTATGGAGAAACCAGAATCTCTCGAGAGAAGGCTAGACGCATCTCTGCATGGAAAAAACTTGAAGCTGCACTTGAGACAGGAGAAATTGTTTTGGGCAAAGTTCTTAATAGAATCAAAGGCGGTTTTGCTGTTGAGGTAGATGTTATTAAAGCTTTTTTGCCCGGTTCACTTGTAGATATTAGACCAGTAAAAGAAGCCCCAGAGCTTGAGAATACCGTTCAAGAATTTAAAGTAATAAAACTTGATTACAAACGCAATAATGTTGTGTTATCAAGAAAAGCTGTGCTTGAGCAAGTCAATACTGCTGAAAAAGCAGAACTTCTTAAAACATTAGAAGAGGGCATGGTAGTTAAAGGAATTGTTAAAAATATCACTGATTATGGTGCATTTGTTGATCTTGGAGGCTTAGATGGGCTCCTGCATGTTACCGATATCTCATGGTCAAGAGTAGTTGATCCCAAAGAAATCCTTAAAGTGGGTGAAGAAATAGATGTAAAAGTTCTTACTTTCGATAAAGAAAAGTTAAGAGTTTCTCTTGGAATTAAACAAATTCATAATGACCCATGGGAAGGCATTGATGCTAAATATACTGTCGGTGGTATTTATGAGGCTAATGTATCTAACCTCACTGACTATGGCTGTTTTGCTGAATTAGAAGAAGGCATTGAGGGCCTTATTCACTTATCAGAATTAGATTGGACTAATAAGAACATACATCCTTCTAAAGTTGTTTCTATGGATGAAAAAATCAAAGTCATGATTCTTGAGATAGATAACGATAAAAGAAGAATTTCTCTCGGTTTAAAGCAAACTAAACCAAATCCTTGGACTGAGTTTGCTAATAAGTACAACATTGGCGATAGCGTTACTGGAAATATCAAATCAGTAACTGATTTTGGTCTCTTTATAGGTCTTGAAGGAGATATTGACGGTTTAGTCCATCTTTCTGATATTATTGAAGGTGATGGAGAGCCAACCAAAGAAGCATTGGATGCCTATAAAAAAGGTGATGAAATCAATTGCCTTATCTTTGGAATCGATGCCGATCGAGAAAGAATATCTTTAAAACTAAGTGAGTAACCAGAAAGCAGTCAATTTTAATCTCTCAGATTGCTCAAAACTTATTTCCAAACAGACAGGGTTAAGCGACAACAAAGCCCTGTCTGCGCTTAAATCAATAAATCAAACCATTCTTTCAAACCTAGTTCTTGATCAGAATCTAGAAATTAGAAATTTTGGTTCTTTAAAAAAGAAATCTATCCGTCCAAGAAAGTTTACTAATCCTAAAACCAAAGAACTTAGCTTCTTAGGCGAAACTTATACGGTGTACTTTAAGCAATCCAAAACATTCTTTGATGCAGAATAAATCAATTATCGTAGCCTTGGATACGGTTACTCTCAACGAGACCAGTTCCATTATTGCAGAGCTGGACCCTAGTAAATGCATGGTAAAAGTTGGCAGTGTACTTTTTAATGCCGAGGGAAGAGCAGCCCTTGATTTAGTAGCCAATGCAGGCTTTGAAATTTTTTTTGATCTAAAATTTCACGATATTCCAAATACTGTTAAAAGTTCTATTGAATCATTTGAAAGTTTTCCCATTAAGTTTTTTACAGTGCACCTTTCTGGAGGTAAAAGTATGCTTGCTGCCGCAAAAGAAGCAGCTGAACTTATCAATGCCGGTTGTATTGGAGTGAGTGTGCTAACTAGTCTAAGTAACGAGGAAGCAAACACTGTCTATACAAGATCTATTGAAAATACAGTGTGCGACATGTTCGAGCTTGCTAAAATCTCTGGTTGTGCTGGCGTGGTTTGCTCACCTTTAGAGCTTAATCTTGCGCAAGCAGCCATTCCAAACTTAATTAAAATTACTCCCGGTATAAGAGCTGGTCAAAATAAAAAAGATGATCAAACCAGAACACTTTCTGCTAAAGCTGCAATTACTCAGGGAGCTGATTTTTTAGTCATTGGCCGTCCCATTACAGAAGCAAAAGATATTGGTGCTGCATTTGATGAAATTTATCATTCCATCTATGAATAAGAAAACGCTGCAGTTATTGCAAAAGGCTAAATCAAAATCCCAAGATGCAAAACTCTACTTTAAAGATTTTGCTTTACCCAACCTTAAGATCAGTACCTTTTATCAAGACTATTCACCTGATATTAAAAAAGTTTTTTTAGAAATTTTCTCTAGACAAGAGATTTTTCAAAAGATGCAAGACTTGCTAGCTGGAAAGATTGTGAATCATTCAGAGCAACGCGCAGCTTTGCATCATTATTATCGCGATCCTAAGTTCAAAAGAGCAGGATTTGATTTAGCTTATGCAGTAGAAACTCTCCAACAAAAAATAGCTAAAGGCAAATATCACAATCTATTTATTTTTGGCATTGGTGGTTCTTTTGAGGGCCCAAAGCTTTTATTAGAGGCGCTATCGATTCCTAAAAATCTGAATATTTTCTTTATTACTGGACCAGATAAAGATGAATTTAATAGCATTGTGAAACCAAGATTAACTGAGAAAAATCTTTACCTATTTGCCAGCAAATCCTTCACTACCGATGAAACTCTGTTGACTTATTCGTGGCTCCCAAAAGATTTATCAAAAGAACATTTTGTGGGAATTACAGCTAATCCATCCAAAGCAACAGAGTTTGGATTCCTTGATCATAATATTGTTATTTTTCCTGAGACGATTGGAGGAAGATATTCTATTTGGTCTCCTATTAGCGCTGCAGTTCTTGATAAAAAAAGCGCTAATGCTTTTTTAAAAGGTGCTAGAGCAATTGATGATTCTATCAAGAGCAAAGGAGCTGCTTTCAAGGCAATCCAAGAAATCGTATTTTATGATCTCTGGTCCCATAATTTTCTTAACAAAGAAAATAGAGTGGTTTTAACTTATAACTGGAAATTAAGATCACTTGCCAATTATTTGCAGCAACTTGAGATGGAATCTTTAGGAAAGCAACCAGCAAGCAATGCTATCTTTCAAAAAACTGGGCAAACAATATATGGCGGATTTGGTTCAACTGCCCAGCATTCTTATTTTCAATTATTACATCAAGGAACTTCTAATACGGTTGCGGATGTGGTGCATGCTAAAAGCTCTTTCTCAAAACTTTTAAATGCCCAGGCAGAAGGCCAAGCAAAGCTCCTTGCTGGCAAGATAAAATACACTAAAGGTCTAGATGCAACTAATAGCAACATCCCAGTAAATTTCTTTGCTTTAAAAAATCTTAGCCCAGAATCTTTGGGTTCCTTGATAGCCTTTTGGGAATACCGAGTCTTTGTAACTGCGGCCATGCTTAATATCAATCCCTTTGATCAGTTTGGAGTGAATGCAGGCAAAAAAGTAGCTCAAAGGATTCTTATAAAATAGCTTTTTTGTATTGGATGATTAATCTTAGTTGATCTTGTAAGATTGACTGAACAACTATCATGGAATTTCTCTTTTTAGCTTTTATTGGACTTCTTGTAGGCACCGCAGTAGGTCTAACTGGTGTCGGTGGCGGTGCGGTGATGACACCTCTTTTAATAATTTTTACCAACCTTGAGCTAGCAGCTGTGATTGCCGTAGATTTAATGTTTGCCTCCATTACTAAAACTTCCGCTGCTATAAATCATGCCAAAAATAAAAATATCGATTGGGGAATCCTTAAGGCAATGTGGTGGGGGAGTATACCCGCCGTAGTTATAGTTCTATTTCTTGTGATTACTTTTAACCTTTTTGCGTTAGATTTTCTCTTGCCGTTTATTGGGGTAGCATTGATTATCTCTGGAGTTTTAATGGGAGTCTCCCACGAATCTCAATCATTTTCTCGATCTTTAGAAAATCAATTTCCTGAGCAATTTCACAAAATCCAAAATCCATTGACCACTCTTGGAGGTTCACTAATAGGTACCTTAGTTGCACTAACATCAATTGGAGCAGGTGCGATTGGAGCCATTATGTTGAGAGCTTTGCATCCCTTAAAAATGGGACCCAAAATCTTAGTAGGGACAGATACAACTCATGCTATTCCAGTTGCCTTTATAGCTGGTCTTGGATACTTATCCTTTGGTTACTTGGATTGGAAAGTGCTGGGATGTCTCTTGGTAGGCTCTGTTCCTGGATCTTTGCTTGGCTCTTATTTAACAGATCGCCTAAAACCGCATTGGGTTAAAGTCATGCTT
>Ga0255768_10006266_pt1 | contig 11291 bp, 10 predicted proteins | sample 071ome_33_FD_179983 | JGI IMG/M metagenome (GOLD analysis project Ga0255768, IMG submission 179983) | Coastal salt marsh microbial communities from the Groves Creek Marsh, Skidaway Island, Georgia - 071412AT metaG (version 2) | ecosystem: Environmental > Aquatic > Marine > Intertidal zone >...
TGCGGGCGCATTCAGTCCAGATCCCAATCAATACCCGACGTATATGGCGCCTGACCCAGAAAATTTCAGGGGTGTCCACGCAGTACGGCTGCTCTCTCAGAACAAGAAGTGGTCGCTCGAGAGCCTGCTTGATCTGGCCTACGATCCATTGCTCCCTGCGTTCGAGGTGTTGATTCCGCCGCTCGTACGTGCCCTCAAGCAAGCGAAGCCCGAGTCGACGCTGAGTGCGGTGCGCCGGGTGCTTGAAACTTGGGATTATCGGGTCAGCGAATCGTCCGTCGCCATGACCATCGCGCATTTCTATGGGCTTCAAGTGCTCAAAGACGGAGTGACCGTGAATTGGATCGATGAAAAATCCGCGTTTGAAACCTTTGCGAGCGCGGCCTCTTCGGAGAGGCAAATTGAGTTGCTTACCGTTACGCTTGCGGACCTAACGAAACGCTTTGGCAGTTGGAATCTGCCCTGGGGCGATGTAAATCGATTGCAGCGCTTGACCGGGGAGATGGCTGAACCGCACAGTGACGAGGCCCCGAGTTTACCCGTTGGTATGGCGTCAGGGCGTTGGGGTGCCCTTGCTTCTTTTGGCTCCAAGCGGTTTGCAGGCACAGACAAGTTATATGGATACTCAGGCAACAGTTTTGTGGCTGTGGTTGAATTTGGCGATCGATTGCGGGCCCGCACCATGCTGGCCGGCGGCCAGTCGGGTGACCCACGGTCGCCGCATTTCTTTGATCAGTCACAGCGATACGTCGATCGACAGTTTAAGGATATTGCGTTCTACAGAGAGGATGTTGAGGCGAGAGCCACGGCACGCTATCAGCCGGGTCGCTGAAGCGCCCATCGGCTGTGGTCTCGACTCAGGTTTTGGTGAGCGTATGGGTTTGAGTTGTAGCCGTTGAGTATCTGCCCTAAGGGGCACAGTATGTTGCGAATGGGGCGTGACCAAGCGTCCGATGCTCCTGGTCAAAGTGGCGAAAAAGTGGCGAAAAAGTGGCGAAAAAAACGCTGCCGGAAATGGCAGCGTTTTCTTACCCTAAGCCCTCATCATTTAGTGACGGGTGAGCTCGACGTCCATTTGAGTGTAGCCCTTCACGAAAGAAGAGAACGTCCGTTCCGGCTCAGCCAAAACCTCTAATTTCGAAAAGCGTGGGAGCAGCTCTTCCCAAAGTACCCGAAGCTGCATCTCGGCAAGTCGATTGCCCATACAACGATGAATCCCAAAGCCAAAGCTCAAGTGCTGCCTGACGTTCTTTCGATCGATGATGAGGTCATTGGGCGATTCAAACACGCGTTCATCGCGGTTCCCAGACACGTACCACATGAGCACTTGATCATCTTTTTTGATGGTCTTGCCACCAATCTCCACATCCTGATTGGCTGTTCGACGCATGTAAGCGAGCGGGGTCTGCCAGCGAATGATCTCGGCCACTGCGGTTGGAATCAATGCAGGATTGGCACGCATCTTCGCGAGCTGATCAGGAAACTTGTTGAAGGCGTAGAGGCCGCCACTCATTGAATTCCGGGTGGTGTCGTTGCCGCCAACGATTAAGAGAATCAAATTGCCCAAAAACTCCATGGGCTCCATGTTTTTGGTGTCTTCGCCATGGGCAAGCATAGAAATCAGATCGCCGCCTGGATTTCGCTTTCTTTCTTGCCAGAGCTGTGTGAAGTACTGAAGGCACTCGATCAGCTCAGCTCGGCGTTGTTCTTCCGAGTCGACGATTCCAGAGCCGGGCACGGCTGTTGCAACGTCAGACCATCTCGTGAGCTTGCGACGTTCCTCGAACGGAAAGTCGAACAGGGTCGCGAGCATCATCGTGGTGAGCTCAATTGAAACTCGATCGACCCAGTCGAAGGATTCACCCACGGGAAGCTCATCCAAAATGGTGCGCGTCCGCTCTCGAATCAATGACTCGAGGTTGGCGAGGTTACTGGGTGCTACGACTGGCGACACCGTGCGCCTTTGGACATCGTGTGTGGGTGGATCCATCGCGATGAACATGCTGATATTGAGAGCCCCCTCAGGCAGCGCGGTATCAACCGGGAAACCCAAGGTAATGCCGTGGGCGGAAGAGAAGCGCTCGTGATCGGAGTCGACTTTCTTGATTTCCTCGTACCGAGTCAGGGACCAGTACCGCCCAGCAAGTTCGGTCTCATTGAAATGAACAGGGTCTTCGTTCCTGAGGCGCTCAAAAAAGCCCCAATGTTGGTCTTCGCTGAACAGCCGAGCACTCATCGGATTGATCGTTTCAAGCGGCACATCATTGGGGTTCGGAATGTCGCCCTCGAAAAAATTTTCGCTCCCCGGGCGCTTAAACTCGGCAATGGGCTTATCCGTTTGATAGTCGTTCTGTGATACCGCTTCGCTCATGGCTAACTCCGTGGAATATTTTGTGACCGATGGCTATGTTTCTTGAGTGGTTATGGGCATAAGGCCCGACTGCAAAGGTTCCGCCAGACGTCGGTTTGGACCTGAGTCTATCGGAAATCTGGGTCATAAACGAGAGTCTGCCGCCGCTGGCACGAGCGCGCGCATGGCTAGACAGCCTGGCGAGATCGATGCAGGATCCAAAGCCAAGTGATGACAATGGCCCACCGGGAATGACGAAGTGAGGAGTATGCGTGATGGATTTTAGAGACCATTCAGTGATTGAGTTGGCGGCCGATGTGAACGCCGGACGAAGAACGGCTGAGTCTTTGGTCCAGGCGGCGCTGGATAACATCTCAGCGCACAATGGCGTGATCAACGCCTTTTGCGCGCTGGATCCGGAGCGCGCGCTGGAGGCGGCGCGAGCCGTTGATGCGATCGTCCGATCAGGGACGGCGTTGCCACTCGCGGGGATCCCTTTCGGTGTCAAAGACCTGGAGGATGCGGCGGGTTATGTCACAAGTTACGGATCCGCGTTTCACACAGGCGATGCGCCAGCGACCGATGACTCGGTTTTGGTGGCACGACTGAAAGCTGCGGGTGCGGTGGTTGTTGGTAAGACCAATACCCCAGAATTTGGCTACAAAGGTAAGACCGACAATGTGCCCTTCGGTCCGTCGAAAAACCCTTGGGATTTGTCACGATCGCCAGGGGGCTCTAGTGGGGGGTCGGGCGCGGCTATAGCCGCGGGTATGGTGCCCATGGCCACGGGCAGTGATGGTGGTGGTTCGATTCGTATTCCGGCTGCTGTCTGCGGTCTTGCGGGATTCAAATCGTCACAAGGCCGGGTGCCCAATGGCGGACTGAAGCCGACGGGGTCGGGTCTGCTAACGGTGAAGGGTCCAATGACCTTTCGCATCAAAGACACCATCGCCGCTTTGGATTGCTGTTTAGGCGATGAGAAGAGCGATATTTTTGCATTGCCGGCACCTTTCGACGCCTGGCTCGACCGCGCTTCAGGGCGTTTGCCCGAGCGCGTGATCTGGTCGCCAACCATGGGTATCACCACGGTTGATGAAGATGTTCTGCGGGTGTGCAATGCGGCCATCGCCAAGCTTCGCGATGCGGGCGTTGAGGTGATCGAAATGGATCAGATTTGGGATACGCACCCTTTTCCATCTTGGGTCGTCTTCTGGACGGCAGCGCGTGCGCGCGCCCAGGGGCACTTAAGAGGCACGGCGGAGTGGGAAAAGATCGACGCGGCGCTCAGACCGCAGATTGAAATGGGGATGGACCAATTTGGCGCGGCAGATTATGCCGTGGCCATCGATCAATGCCATCTGCTCAACGTGCAACTCGAAGCCGCATTCAAATCAGCGCCCCTTATTTTGACGCCAACGACCCGCGGGCATGTACCCACAATAGAAGGTGAAGGGCGGGTCGATGGTGAAGAGACTGCGGATTGGGTTGCGTTTACGATGGGAATCAATATGACCAGAAACCCTGCGGGGACTCTGCCCATTGGTCTAGCCGCAGACGGTATGCCTCTGGGGCTGCAAATCATCGGGCGGCAGCGAGATGATTTCGGGGTGCTCGATGCCATGCTCGGAATGGAACGCGTCTTTGATTTCAACGAAAGGGCCAGCTTTCCAAACGGTTAGAGAGCGGCAGGTACAAGCGCCCCGCCGAGGGTGACCGACCCGCTGAACCAGCCCGCGCCACCTGAGAGCGCGGTGCAAGCGACCAAAGGCAGTGTGAATTGAATCGCAACGCCACAGACACGGGTGACAACTAACAGATCCGCCAGAAGGAGCGAGGAGAATGAGGCTGAAGGCAAGAGTGGCAGTGCTGCCCAAAGAGGGTTTTTTATTGGACGTTTTGGAGCTCGAGATGCCAGCGCCTGGCCCCCATGAGGTTCTGATCAAGCAATTTGCATCGGGCGTCTGCCACAGTCAGTTGCACACGATGCATCGGCCCCGAACGGTGCCGATGGTGCTGGGGCATGAATCGACCGGTGAAGTGCTGGAAGTGGGTGAAGCGGTAACGCATATAGCGCCGGGCGATCGAGTCATGGTCACTTGGGTTCCTCGGGACGCAAAGCCAGGCGGGCGTTATGCCGGTGTGCCAGAGCTGCAATTGCCGAGCGGTGACGCGATCGTGTGTTCCAACGTGTTCACCTGGGCAGACCATACGCTCGCAGACGAGCAGTATGTGGTGAAGTTGGATGAGGATGTCGATCGATTAACGACTTCAATCATTGGCTGTGCAGTGATGACAGGCGCGGGCGCCGTCGAGAACTCCGCCAACGTCCAGCCAGGGCAAAGTGTTGCGGTGATTGGTGTTGGTGGCGTTGGTCTGTCAGCGATTGTGGCGGCTAAAGTGCGCGGTGCGTCACCGATCATCGCGATCGATTTAGACGACGATAAATTGAACTTTGCCAAAACGATGGGCGCCACCCACGTCATCAACGCGGCGAAGGAGGATCCGGTGGCAGCGGTCAGAGCGTTAACAACGCGGCCCGATGAATGGGCTTTTCGGGGCGTGCCCGTGGCGGGTGCAGATTTCGTTTTTGACTGCATCGGTCGCCGGGTCACCATGGAACAGGCGGTCCCTGCGGTGCGCGATGGCTTCTTTGGGGTTGCTCAAGGGGGTACGGCTGTCTTGGTTGGCGTGCCCACAACCGAGATGACACTGAATGCAACGGATCTTCTGATGCACGAGAAGCGATTTTTGGGGTCACTCGGCGGGTCCTGTACCCCCGATCATGATTTTCCTCGCTATGTGGACTGGTATCGAACTGGAAAGCTGGATCTTGATCATATGGTCACCGAGCGCTTCAGCCTGGATCAGATCAATGAAGCGACGCGAGCGCTCGATGCTGGCGAAATTAGCGGTCGTGCCATTCTGGAATTCAAAGAGAATTTATGAGGCGGCGCTGGAGAGGGATAGCGCGATGAATTCGCCAATCAGTCAGTGGAATTATCCAACCCAGATCTGGGTGGGTGAAGGCCGAGTCAGGGCGGTGGGCGATGGCGCCTCGAGCCTCAGTATGTCGCGGGTGCTGTTAGTGATCGATGATGCGCTCTCGCAAGCGCCCTGGGCAGTTCAAGTGATTGAACAATTGCAAGCGAGCCATCACGCGGTTGTGAAGCGGGATGTGCCGGGAAATCCTACAGGTGCGGACGTGGCGGCGGGGTGTGATCTGATTGTTGAGTCTTCGCTGGATGGGGTCATCGCCATCGGTGGTGGCAGTGTGGTCGACGCGGCAAAGGCGATGGCGCTCACGGCTTATCAAACAGTGCCTTTGTGGGATCTTGAGGACATGGGTGATCATTGGCGCCGTGCCGACCGGCGTCGGATCTTGCCTGTGATCGCGGTTCCAACAACCGCAGGGACTGGCTCTGAAGTGGGGCGGGTCGCGGTAATTACCAAATCGGATGAGCATCGTAAGGTCCTCATTTTTCATCCCGATCTCTCCGCGAATTTGGTCATTCTCGATCCGATTTGCGTCGCGGGGCTTCCGCCCAACTTAACGGCAGCGACCGGGATGGATGCGCTCTCGCACTGCCTTGAGGCGTGGTGCGCGCCCGGCTTTCATCCCATGGCGGATGGCATTGCGCTTGCTGGGATGAAACTGATCAAGCGCTCGCTTGAGACCTGCTTTCGTCATGGGGATGACTTGAGTGCACGAACGGATATGTTGACGGCGTCGCTGATGGGCGCGACAGCCTTCCAAAAAGGACTTGGCGCGATGCACGCGTTGGCGCACCCGCTGGGCGCTCGGTATGGCTTTCATCATGGCTTGCTGAACGCGATCTTGATGCCCTACGTGTTGGCACATAATGCAGAAGGGATTGCAGGTCGTTTGGGCGAATTGGCAAGCGCCTTAGATCTTGGGGATCGGTGGTCTGACCTTCAGGCTGGGATTCTTGCGCTTCGCTCAAACTTGAACATTCCCGATCGCTTGCATGATTTGGCGTCGGCACCGATCGATCGTGATTGGGTTGCATCTCAGGCCGTGCTCGACCCCAGTGCCGCGACCAATCCTAGGCAGCTGAGCACAGAAGAGTATCGAGCGATTTTGGACTCGGCCTTGGATTCGGAATAGTAGGTATGGCTGAACCCGTTGGTGGCAGCGGGTCACCGGTAGCTTGGGCTAATCGAGCGCTTGTCGGCACCGCTATTGATCGTTAGCGCCAGCCCTCCCCAACGTAGAGGCTCTGGTTCGGCACAAGCGGCTCTCTGAAGAGGGTCCTTGGCCTCTTATCTTCACCCAATTTTTCTCTACTAAGTTGGTTTCGAGCAAGGCTCAGATACCCAGGCCGACCAAGCTGATCGGTGAGGGTCGCGCCGAGCCATTGGGTTTCTGTTTGCTTATGTACTGAATCACTTTATGGTGTCGTGACCAGACCTTGACAGAATACGAAACGTTAAATCGATTGGGGAGTGTCCGATGACGGATATTGTTTTAAGAGAGACGACTGACGGTGTGACGCTCGTCACCATGAACCGACCGGAAGCACTGAACGCGCTATCGGTTTCGATGCGGCAGGCGATCGCAGAAACTTTCATTGAACTCAAGGACGATGAGGCTACCCACGTCATCATTTTGACGGGGGCAGGGCGTGCGTTTACGGCGGGACTGGATTTAAAAGAATTGGGTCAACAAGGGATGGGCACCGCGCAATCCGAGGCGCCGGACCTTGATCTTCAAGCGGCTATCAGGGGTGTGGGGAAACCCGTCATTGGGGCGATCAACGGCTTTGCGATAACCGGCGGGTTTGAGATTGCCTTGATGTGCGACATTTTGGTGGCCTCGACGAATGCAAAGTTTGCCGACACCCACGTGCGCATGGGCGTGGTGCCAGGTTGGGGGCTCTCGCAGCGTTTAGCCAAGGCGATTGGGGCTTCCAGAGCGCGCCAATTGAGCTTCACCGGTAATTATCTCGATGCTGAAGCGGCTTGCCGTTGGGGGCTAGTGAACGACGTGCTCGAGCCGGAAGCCCTAATCCCGCATTGCCAGGCCATGGCCCGAGACATTTGCTCGGCGAATCCCGAAACCTTGGCAGCGGTTAAACATCTGATTGATGTGGGTGTTCATCAAGGGCTTGAGGCCGGGCTCGCTGAGGAGGCGCGCCTGAGTCGTGCACAAAACCGGGGGATCGAGGCAGAGGTCCTCGAATCCCGCCGTCAGTTGGTGCAATCGAGAGGGCGGGATCAGGCCAGCTAGGCCCTCAGCGAAGCCAGTCCTTGGTCGAGGCATCTATCCTTAGGCGGCTGGCTCGGCCAAAAAGACCGGTATTTTGCGGGTGGTCTTTGCTTGGTACTCGGTATACGGCGGGTAGGCTTCGACGGCGGCGTCCCACAAGGCGCGCCTTTCATCCTCGTCCATGACCTCTCTGACCGAATACGCGCCCGTTGCCTCGGCATCACGAATTTCAACAGAGCCATCGGCGCGCAAGTTGTAAACCCAGGCTGGATTCTTCGGTTGTCCGCCCATTGAGCCAATCAAAACATAGGCGTCATCCACTTTGACGCGCATCAAGGGAATTTTCCGAATGCCGCCCGTGCGCTGGCCTTTGTGGGTGACGATGATGCAGGGCAGGCCCGAGTCCATGAGGGTGGTGTATTCTTTACCACCGCTCGCTTCATAGCGTTCGACATGTTTTCTGACCCAGTCAATGGTAGGCGGGATGTAATCACTCATGGATGCTTCCTCGAAATGGGACCAACATGTTAACGAAAAGTTGGGTCCGCAACCTAGTCTCAGTCGCTTCGCAACCGCTGAGTTTGCTCGGAGCCCAGGATGATTCTCAATAGCCAGCTCCATCAGCTGAGATCGACTGCTTGACGACGATAATGCTCTAACGAGTGCTTTGTGGTTGTATGGTTGATAGTGAGGGTTCTGTCATTTTCATTTGTTTTGCTCGGTCGAGAGCAAGTGGGGCTTTGTGAGCAGCACCTTGGTCTCGTAGAGTGTCGCTATCGAGGGGCTAAGCATCGATCAGTGATCGGTCAAAAAGAGAAAAGGATGAGCAAGCAGAGAAGGCCCACAAAGTACGCTGGAAAGCGTCGGAGCCAAGAGCCGAAAATAGAGCGTCGCAACAGAGCGTACAGGCGCAGAGCCCAAGCCACTGATGAGCCACTGATGAGCCACTGATGAGCCAATGATGAGCCAATGATGAGTCAGTGATGAGTCAATGTTGAGTGAAGGATGAGCAAATGATGAAAAGCAATCACCCCGTGAATGATCGTTTCGAAGCGTTAAGGCGCAGTTGTGAGACCTCTCAGCGCTCGAAGCCAGCCAGTGCTAGAAGCGTCGGATGTTCAATGCTGCTAGGCCGTGCGTTCCGCAGGGTGTTCCAGCTGGCAGTATTCCTGCTCCCTTGGGGTGTTTTATCGAATCCATCCGCCGATCAATCGGCCATCCATCAAATGCTCGATCAATTTCATGAGCTGGCCAGTCAAGCAGACTTTGAGGGCTACTTTGGTTTGTATCACCCAGAAGGGGTATTCATCGGTACAGATGCGGAAGAGCGGTGGGATCTCGAGGCATTCAAGGCGTATGCCAAGCCCCATTTTGATGAAGGCAAGGGCTGGACTTATCGTGTGCTTGAGCGCCATCTCGCAGGAGAGGGAGAGATTCGCTGGTTCGATGAGTTGCTTTGGAATGATTGGTTGGGGCCGTGTCGAGGCAGTGGGGTCGTGGAGCGAGTGAACGGTATGTGGCGTGTTCGCCACTACGTCTTATCGCTGGCCGTCCCGAATGAGATCGCAGCGACGGTGGGTGAACAAGCGATATCAGTCGATCAATCATTGGCGCCGGCGGAGGCCTCCTCCGGAGCGCCTGATGCGGTCGATGCGGAGCCGGCTCTGGCACCGACCGAGGGTGAGCCACCGACAGTTTGAGCCATCTGGAGTTTGAAAAAGGGCAATACTGTCCGCGCTTAGCATAGGGATACACCCAATCAAGGGGCGAAAAAACTGAAATCTCGATTGGAACCTGAAACATTCGCTCATCGGCGTCGTCTCAAGTCAGTCTCAGCGGCAGCGTGGTCAGGCACGTAGAACCCAAACGGATCTGGGATTTTAAATGACTCAATCTGATGCGTTGGCGGCGCGATCCGAACGGGAAGCCGCGACCATCGAGCGAATAATCCGTGGCTCTGGATTTGCCGAGCCTCGAAAACCGGCGGGTCAGTGGGTGGATTCGGGTAGACACCGATGGCGACCTTTTGCATAGTGAAGCTTAGATTCTATGAGACCTGTCTTGATGGACTATCTTTCTGTAGAGGAAGCAAAACCGCTTCCAGGACTTCGTCTGGCGCTTACCGCAGGCGTTCCGGGCCCCTGGAGCGAGGCGGCCAAAGCGCTTTTTAATCATCATCGCGTGCCATTCCATCCGGTGCGCCAAGTGGGCGGGCAGGCGAACGAGGCGTTGGTCGAATGGACTGGGCACCGAAATGCGCCAGTTGCGGTGTTTAATGACGAAGCCCCCAGAGTTCGAGCGATGGAAATTTTGGAGCTTGCTGAGCGATTGGGTGAGGGGCCAAGTCTGATCCCAGCAAATCGGGAGCATCGCATCAGAATGGTCGGGCTCATCAATGAAATAGCCGGAGAGCAAGGTTTCGCGTGGCAATGCCGGATGGTGATGTTTGATACCTGGGCCAATCAGATGGATGGAGCTGCGCAAGCTGCTAATCCTATGTTTAAAGATTATGGCTACCACGCAGAGATTATGGCCTCGGCGCTGAGTAAAGCTGACGACTTCCTCGTCGCGTTAGCGCAGGATTTGAAGAGTTCAACCAGCGGATTTCTCGTCGGAGACCAATTCTCGGCTGCCGATATTTATTGGGCCTATTTTTCCAATCTGCTTGCGCCCATGCCCGATGAGATCAATCCGATGCCGGATCGATTGCGTCAGACCTATCAATTGCCCGCCACCCGATTGAGCGCCTTCGACCCGATCGTGCTGGAGCATCGAGACCGGATGTTTCGAAATCATCTGATCTTGCCGCTGTCGTTCTAGCGACGACCTAAGACGCATGATCGACACTGCTGACCCTCGTTTTAGTGACTATGAGCAATTACTCCGTACTGCCAGGTCTGTTCGGAAGCATTTAGATCTCGGTCGTGAGATCGATCCCGAGGATTTGCGAGCCGCAATTGATGTAGCGGTGCAAGCGCCCACAGGCCTGATGGGCGAGAATTGGCGGTTTTTGGTGGTCACCGAGGCGAAGCGTAAAGCGGCGATCGCCAGCATCTATCAGACAGTGCTAGAGGCGTTACTTGAGGCTCGCGGTATGCCGATGAAGGCGACTCATCGGGCACTGATCTCGCATCTGCCAGACATGCCGGCGCTTATCTTTGTGTGTGCCATTGGCGAGCCACCCCCCGATCAAGGGGGCCAAATTGGGTTTTATGGGTCGATATTGCCTGCCGCATGGTCATTGATGCTCGCCCTTCGGGGCCGGGGCATTGGTACGACCTGGACGTCACTGTTGAATGCGCGTGCCGAAGATATCGCTGCGGTTCTGGCAATCCCGGATGGCGTCACTCAAACGGTGATGTTCCCTGCAGCCTATGTGTTAAACGCGAGGCTAAAGCCTGCCGACCGCTTGCCTGCAGAACAAGTGACGTATGGCAACGCGTGGGGGACAGATTACTTTTGAAGTCGCGTAGGTTCGGCGTCGTTTCATCGCGCGTCGACGGCGTAGGAGACGCTCGAGAGTCACTCGCTCGATTGGCCATGCGTGCCCAGTTCGATTGACGAGTCGGCTAGAGAATAGAAGATCTGCTCTCGCGGTTGTCGCAGTTGAGATCGATTTGGGCCAAAGCAGGCTGGGCGCCCATGGCTTTTGGCCAGAGGGGGAAAGTGCCAGTTCGTGAATGGTGATTGGGATTTAGACGTGGCGAAATGATC
>Ga0255768_10006267_pt1 | contig 11290 bp, 15 predicted proteins | sample 071ome_33_FD_179983 | JGI IMG/M metagenome (GOLD analysis project Ga0255768, IMG submission 179983) | Coastal salt marsh microbial communities from the Groves Creek Marsh, Skidaway Island, Georgia - 071412AT metaG (version 2) | ecosystem: Environmental > Aquatic > Marine > Intertidal zone >...
CCGTATTTGTTGCTTTGTTCTACAAGAACAATAACTTTATTTTCTGGAGTTTCCATAATGGACAACCTTATATCTAGAATCTTTGGTATCCATCTTACGCCACGGATCAACTATCACACTACCATCAGGAACATTACAATAGAATCCATCTGCTAAATCAGTATCCGAATGTTCTGTTGCGTAACCATATGTGATTTTCCTATTGTGTGCCAACAACATAACTGCTGGTTGTTCCATGGTAGCAATGACATCTCTTGTATCATCTGCTAGTGGATCTAAGTATTTGACATCTACACCGTGTTCGGCAACATAGTGTCCAACTAGAGTGGAATAACTTCCAATACAATATGGAATATCAGGTTTGTATGCTTTGCCGTGTATCACAACAGACATATTGTTTTCTTTTGCTTGTTCAACTAAGAAATTAGCCATATTGTGTGCTTGTGATTCTCTGGCACCCATGATTGTTGAGAACATATCGTAACCCACATCATAGTTATCTGCTAACCATCTCAGTGCAATGTTATCTCTAGGATGACAAGCACCAGCATCACCCATACCTGCTGTCATGTACTTTGGTGATTGTAGTCTAATCTTAGCATTTGCTAATGCATCTGTTACAACATCAACATTCATATTTCCAATCTTCATAGCAAAGTCTTGAATCATATTTACAATACCAACTTTTGCCGAAATGTATGTGTTGTAGAAGATTTTGATTGCTTCTGCTTCTTCCCAAGTTCCACATTCATAACGTGGATTGTTTTCCATAACTTCTTGATACATATTGATTAGTTCGTTGACACGTGGGTCGTTGCCATCTTTTGATCCAATGATTAACATTTCTGGATTAACCATATCCCACTTGACAGTACCCATTGCAATCAAGTAAGGGTTATATATGAGTGTGTGATTATCTAATAAGTTGTCAAATTCACGTCTTGTTGTACCAGGAAGTACAGTTGAAATTAATACAATGTTTTTATCTGCTGTGGCATATTGGTTTATTTCAGTTAATACACTTTTAACTACCGAATAGTCAAAGTCTTTTGGTTGTAAGTGTGCTGATGGCACCGAACCATCGTATTCTTTTGAATGAGGTGTTTCTACAGCAATAAAAATCCAATCACTTTTTGAGACGCATTCTTGAACAGTCTCACAAACTTTTACTGTGTTAGATACACGTGGGTAAATATCAAAACCGTAAACATCGTTTTTGGTTGCCATTACTTCTGCGGCATCCATTCCGAGTTTACCCAAACCAATAAAACCAATTTTTTTCATATGTTAACTCCTAATCAGATATACGACTATTTACGCTATTACTGTTACACCAATGAAAAAAATGCCCAAGTGTTACACTTCAGAGATTTGGGATCTAAAAATTTACGTGACTTAATTCATGCAAAAACTCCATACATTGCAGAAAATTTACAAACTCATTTAGAAGGATTTGAAATATTAGAACCACGAGAAACTGGTGGAATAATTGCTATGTTTGATCAAGAACCTATAGACGTAGATGCGTACTGTAATGTAACAAAACATTCATTAAAAGAAGATACGGCTATTGGACATAAACAAATTAACTTTAGCAACAACGACTTTTTTCTATATAGAAGCAGAGGGTTGTACAATCCAATAATTGCTGTAAGTGAAATCAACAGCAATGATGTCGCTAGATTAGAAAACAATTCTCATATACCATTCCACTATTGGTCAAACGCTTTTTTAAGTAGATATTGGTACAGTATGTACGAGATATTATCACCAACATATTACAGTAGCAAAAATAAGTTTGGCTGTTATATAAGAGATACTAGCGGTACAAGAGAGTATAGAAAAGACATACTCAAAATGTTAAAGAATTTAAACATCGATGTACATTGCCCAATACTAGATAACGCAAATATTGAATTAGCAAGTGATTTGAGTGCAACTATTGATTGGGAAGACCAAAATAAGTTTGACATACACCTTGTTCCGGAAACTATCTTTGACACAGAAAAAGTACATTTAACTGAAAAAATATTTAAACCTATTGTAATGGGACAGCCATTTATTTTGTTTGGAGGCCCAAACTCATTGGAATATTTAAGAAGTTATGGTTTTAAAACATTCAACGATATATGGGATGAAAGTTATGATCTCGAAGAAGACGCTGGTATAAGATTTAAGAAAATAACTGATTTAATAAATTATCTAAATAACTTAAATCCAGAAGAATATAAAAAATTAGTACAACAGACGCACATTATTGCGTCATATAACAGAGAATATTTTTACAGCGACAAGTTTTATAACATATTAAAAAACGAATTACACAATAATCTCAATGAGGCATTTGAATTAAGAGAAGAACAGTTTTATACAAATCCCGGCGGAACTTTGTTTTACTACGATAATGTTTATTTTGAATATTGTGGTATGAAACCACGTAATGGTGTTGATCACAAAAATGCTTTAGCATATGCTTATGGTAAATCTAAACAAGTGGGAGATACTATATTAAAGAAATATAGTAAGATGATAGATGCCCAGGCTCAACCCAGCGACGATACCTAAACGATTTCTTCTTCTAGTTTTACTTGAAGGGGATAACCAGCACTTCTAGCCTCAACAGTTACTTCGATACCTTTTTGTTCTGCTATCTCATATGGTAAAACGGCAACAACTGCCGAACCTTGAACGTGTATATCTTCTGTGATTTTCTGTGCTTGTATTTCTGCATAATCAAAATAACCAACTAAACTATCTATTACAAATTCCATACTAGTTTGATTATCGTTGATATAGATAACCTTGTACATATTAGGTTCTTTTACGTCTGGATTAACTTGTACTTTGTTTTGTGTTACTACACCTGTATCTGTATTAGACATTTGTCATATCCTATATAAGTTGTTTTAAATATTTATGATATTATAGTGTAGGTAGCACTTTTGTGTGAACTACCTACACTCTATTTGATTAATTAGAAACTTTTACTTCTTCTTTCTCACTCTCAAACGGACTTGGAGTTTTATATTCTACTTCGCCTTCGATTGCATTAGTACCAACACCGTTGATGGCAATCTTCTTAGGTTGTAGTGCTTCAGGAACAATACGTTCTAAATCAATAGTTAGGATACCATTGTTTAAAGTAGCATTGCTTACTTCCACGTGATCGTTGAGTGTAAAGGTTCTAGTAAAGTTTCTTCCACCAATTCCTTTATGGATATATGTAACATCATCGTTGCTAGATCCAGTTGTACCTTCAATGTTGAGTATGTTACCTTCCTTTGTAATACTTAAATCATCCATACTGAAACCTGCTACTGCTAATTCAATAGTAAAGTTATTGTCAGTTTCTTTGATTAAGTTATACGGTGGATATCCTTTATTTGCTGAATTTTCAAATGCTCTGTCCATTTCATCGAACAGTCTATCAAATCCAATAAAAGATGGTAGGTTTAGAGTGTTTAGTCTTTGCATATTATTCTCCTTTATTAAGCAAGATTAAATTGTTGTACCCTTTCGGCGTACAGTTATGTAAGGACTCTTTCCTTACACTATATATTTATGTGCTAATATAGATTTTTCAACCTTTTTTAGTACTTAAATTCCGTAATTCTTTTTATTTCTATTTCGTTGAACACTTCTATCTCGTCTTCGCCGAGTGTTTCGTGTAACACAGCATCTAATAATACTTTGTTGTATTCGTCTTCGTTGATTTTTTCAATGAGATGTTCTATGTAATCGTTACTGTATGCACCTTCACGTAATAAATCTTTGTCTATCTCTACCCAATTCTCACCGTTGTATCTAAACAGTTTGGTTGGCAAGAAGTCTGTCCTTATAAACAAATATCCGTTTGGTACATTTTCAGGAAAACTCATACCAAAGTCTACAGTGTGCCATACATCTGTTGCTAAATCTGGACGCATTTGTAACAAAGCACTTCTTCGTGTGCCTTTGCCTTCATATAATATATATGTATCAAATCCTTCTGTGCGGATAAGATCTTCAATTAACAATCGGTCTTGATCACTTATTTTGCTTTTTAAAGGACCACCTATTATCTTAGCACGTTTCTCATTTACTTCTTCTAGTGCTTCTTCGATATCGTTTTTGCTAGGACTTTTTAGAGTTTTTTTTAGAGTTGATTTAGTAGTCTTTTTGCTCGTCTTAGGTTTCGCAGTCTTTTTTGTTTCTTTGGGTTTACTAGGAACCTTATCGCCTGTGACAACTTTTTTAACTGGTTCATTTTTCTTCTCCTCAATATCTTCCACTATCTCTTTTACTGTTAGTTTAGTTTCTTTTTCATAGTGTAAGCCGTCATTTCCGTTTTGACCAATAATATCCATACGCTCATCATCTATTTCTGGAATTGGTTCATTTTTAATAATTGGTTTTTCTGCATCTGTTGGATCGGGATTTCCTCCTTCGTATGATTTACCAACTAATTCAGCATATGTTTTCGGTTTTGTAGGTTTGTCTGGACTATCTGCTGGATGATATTTCCCATCGTACGATTTTCCTATTGCTTCTGCATAACTTAATGGAATGTGTCCTTTGGGTGTACTTGGTGGTGTATCAGTGGGTGGTACAGGCTTTGGTTTCTTTGCTTGTGCTTGTTCAAAACTGTACTGTGATGCAATTAGTAACAGTACTGCTAATGGATCAAATACAAATATGATTGTAACAATAACCCATCTAACCGCTTCTTCTAATAACGACCTATCTGCTGTCTCACCGTATACAAATTCAGCAATGTATTTGACAGGACCAACTTCTGCTTCTAGTTTACGATACTTTGTTTGTACTACTGCTAATTCATCACGTTTGACATCAAGTGATTGTTGTGTTGTTTCAATGTCTTTTTCTATTTGTAAAATTTTTGTATCAATATCACCTGTTTTGTCTTGACTTTGTTGTTTTAGTTGTGTTATATTATTATTAATTAAAACTATTTGAGGTTGATATTGTGTATCGAGACTTGATATATTACTGTTTAGAGTGTTTCTTATTCGTTGTCTATCTCTATCTGCTTTATCTTCAGCATCTTTCAGGTTTGCTTTAGCATCTGCTATACCTTGTTTCTCGTCATCGCAACTGAAACAAGTCTTCAATCCTTCTGTGTATCCTGCAATCTCAGTGTTGGTAGTTTCTCTGTACTTGTCTAACTTTTCGTCAATGGACTTGAGATCTCTTTCTGCTTGATCTCTGTACTCTTGTTTCTCTGTGTTAATTTGTTTGTTTAACTTGTCTAATGCAGACTGTTCTCTGTCAATTAAGTTATCAACACGTGTGTCGGTTTCGCCACTGTTGAGTTTAATTAACTGCTGATCCCAACGTTTGATTTTGTTTTCTAGACGTACAATATCTTCGTCAAGTGTTTCTATTTTTGCTGTTTCTGTATCACTTGCTGTGGTTTGCTCAATGTGTGATTTAGATAAGAAACCAAAGATACCCATTGATGTTATGACCATCAATACGACTACAGCAACTGCTAGATAAGTCTTGAGCCACCATTTTGCTTGACGCCAATTCTTATGTAGCCATACAGCAGTGACAAGTTTACCTATCTCTAATACGCCACCCATTATTATTACTGGAACTACCGAAGCGGCAAAGATAGCAGTAAGACCTGCTACTGAATAGTATATTGCTACACCCGATATTGACAGAGCAATAAAAATTGTCAGGTAATTAAAAAACATACTAGCGTATTTATGCTTTTTAGGACCAGGTCAGTGTAAAAAGTGTCCTAAGATGTTCTTCAAGTGGTTTGTTTAAGTATATGGTACCGTATCCAATGCCATATCCACCAAATTGACAGGTACATTTGTAACCATGTCCTTCCAGCCATTCGGCAATTTCGTGTTTGTGTTCACTAGCAAAATTCCAATCGTACAGTTCTAGTTGTTTGTATTTGTTTTTCCACTTCCAATTAGCACCTTTACCTGGATTGAACACATCTTCGTAGTATTGTAGTGCGTCATCAAGCATTTGTTTGTGCTCTGCAGATTGCATATCTTCCCATTCGTCTAGATAAAATACTTCATACTCTCTTATTTCTTCAAGTGTTTTTTGTGTTTCTCTGTCTATCATTATCTCTTAGAGCCAATTTTGCTATTTCTCATCATATCTGTACCATCACGTATGATTTGTTCGTGCTTTCTTATACCAATTTGTTCTAGTTTATCCATATCAGAATCGGATAACCTTAAACGTTTGCTGTTTTCCATGATATATGTAGCAACTCTCATTAATTCTCTATCGTTTTTACAATTGTTGAGTTTGTCTGCAAGTTCGTAGTAATTTTCTAAATTATTGTCTTTCATAATATTATTTTTGCAACTTTTATATATTCATCGTAGAAGGTACTTATATAATCTTCATTGTAATCGGGTAATTCAAGTATATTATATAGGTTATATAGTTTTTCTAAGAATAGATTTTTACCTAAAAACCAATTTGGATTCCAAGTAATTGTACTTCTTGGAATGGGCGATCTGTTTTTCAGTAACCCAAATATTGCATTGTCAAATAGTTCTTTTAAATCAAACTTTATATGTTCCGGAAGATTATTTAGATCTTCTACGTACTCGGGTGGATTTATAGGCCAACTTACGTCTCTGACGTGATCCCAATATTCTTCTAATTCTTCTTCGATTGTAGCCGCAAACGGAATAATACTGGGCCTATGATCTAAGTAATCTCCGATATCTACAAAATCAATTACTTTTGCATTACGCCAAGTGTTCGTCAGATTAATAGTATGATAAGGATTATGATTTATACGTACCACATACTTTTTATTTTCTAATGCTTGTATTACTTCAATAGGATACGCTGTGGGATCGTTATATTTAAATGTTCCTGATTCAAAAAGGCCATAGTCACCTAATTCCAAATCATTCCATCTTCCCTTTATATTTTTTAGTCTAGTCATTAACAAAGATAATTTTTCTTTGCTTGTTAAATTAACGAGATTTTTATCTTGTAATGTAGCACCATCGCTGATCCCCAAACAGTTCGCTAAAAATTTACCGCTTGTACCACGTGGAAAATTTATTATTAAAAAGTACTTACTATCAAACAATTATTTTTTATTTTTTAAGTATTCTGCTAACTGATCAGGATCTGCAACCCATTTATCTTCTTCATCTGACCAAACTAACCTAAATTTCATATCAGAAGAATACCTTACCTCTTTTTTCCAGGCTTCGTTATCAACAGGTTTAAATTCGTAGTCTTTAGGTTTCCAATCAGGACCTCTGTTAATTCGTTTATCTTCTTCGCATATATGCCATTCGTGTTGATTTTCTACAGCCCACGTACATCCAGCCAAGTAATCAGAATCTTCATCATTCATATGTGCTGAATATAGTCTACATTTGGCAATTTGTTCCATTGCTTTATTTGGATACTTGATATGTATGTTATCTTCAAACATATCTTGTAATATATCCATCTCTTGTTCTATTTTATCTTTGAGTTTGGGAACTTGACTGCCCCATTTGAGTTTATTGAATGTATCTTGTGGTGTACTCATTTACTTTCTTTTTCACAATACTTTTCCTGTTGTGTAAAGAAGTCTTCTTCTTCCCAATTAGGTGCCTCTCTAAATTGAACACGTCGACCAGTGCGTTTTGAGAACACACCTTCTTTTACAACAACAATATTATCATCTTGATATAGAATACGACTTAGATCTAAGTCTTCGAAGTTGGCCTTCACCTGTAGCAGTGAAAGGCCTAACATAATTATAACTGTTTTTAGGTATTTTGTCAAGCCCATCTTAGTAAAAACATTGTCAGTTCGGAGTCGTTTTTAAATTTAATCTCGTGCCAGTAAGTAGAATCAACTCTGGGATAAACTGCTGGATGTTGTACCGAATACTTCTTAACAACATTACAGTTATAAGTTTTTTCAAAATGTGTTTGAAATGGATTATTTTTACTATGATTCCCAAATGATTTGTAAGCATCTTTTATTGCTCTACGCATTACATTAGAATGCTCAGTTATTAAAAGACTATCTTTCATTAAACTTTTTCTCCACCTTCAAAACTTCTAAATCTAACAAATCTTGGAAAACGTAAACTGTATTCATCACTGGCATCCTGATTTTGTGTAATAGCATCTGCTTGTATCTCTACTAATTCATTTATCAGTTTGTCTTTGTGAGTCCAAAATTCTTCTCTGTTTTCGTCTGTTAGTCCACTGCCAACATTGACTTTGATACGTTTACCCTGATCCACACCCTCGCATACCAATGCACCCAACTTACCTACATTACGTCCAGTGCCTTCTTCCAAGTCAACTACTTTTAAATCAACAGTAATAACAGGTTTCCACTTCAGCCATTGTGTGCTACGTTTACATTCATATGATCCATAACGATCTTTGATCATTACGCCTTCGTATCCATCTTTTACACACTGTCTAGCATAGTCGTGCATCTGCTGATGCCCTTCATCTGTGTTTAAATCAACAATTAACGGTGCTTCAACAACATCGATATTGTTTACATTTTTTAATTTTTCTTTGATTGCCATCAAGAATTCGTAGCGATTATCTAGCACTTGATTTGATACACCTTTCTTAAAATCATCAAACATCAAATAATCAAATATGTGATATACACAATCATCAGTTTGTACATTTTGTTTGCGTTGTGCTTGACGCATAAGACTTTGAAAGTCTTCACTCATTATCTCACCATCTAACACAATAGGTTCATACTGATAAGGTAGTGCTTTGTAAAACACATCTCTTACCATACGCAAACTACGTTCAACTTCTTTGAAGTTTTCTAGTGGTTTGCCGTTGCGTGAATACAAATTAACTTCTGTGTGATCCATGATTGCTATACAACGTACACCATCCAGTTTCTTTTGTACAAATTTCTCACCCACAAGTTTCTTTTCGTGTTTCTTTGAATCACTTGCCAACATACATTCAAATGTTGGTATTTCGTAATCTGTACCTTTTAGTATTTTGTTAAATGTTTTTGCTGTGGCACCAATACGTAAATCTTTCATTAGTGTTGGGCGTAACAGTTTATTCCATAGTTCACTGTCATATTCATCACTGGTAGCATTTGTTTGACATATTGCGTTATGACCTGTGATACGTCTGTTACTTAAATCATCTAAGTGATACCAAAAGTATTCCATATTATTTTTGGCACCAGTTATATTTTCTGTTTCGCAAGTATTCTTTGTGTAGTAATTGACAAAAGGATCGTATGCCCGTTTGGCACATTCTAAAAAATCACAAGCCGCTGTATCACCCAACACACAGGCAGTGTAGGCTTCACCTATGGTTTTTTCTTTGTGTAAACGACTGTTAGATTCGTTGATTCTATCTATCCATTGGTAGGGCATAATTATCCTGCATAAACACTAGGCGAACCGCTAGTCATAGCACCTGCATCAGCACTATCACCTACCCTCCCGACGGCGATTCCTTGAATAAAAACTGAACTTGAACCTGCATTAAGTTGTGCTATATGAGGTACACATACACCAGACGGTATCAAATGCGATACTGTTGGAGCCCCTACAACAATAGCATTTATACTATCTACCTTTACAGATCCATCTGTATTAGAACTAGCAATGGTAGTTGTCCCATCACAACCGTGTCCTGTTGATAGACTGTCTCCTACTCTACTGACTGCTGGCATTCTCTCTTTCCTGACGTCTATTAACAATATCTTTTTTCATTTCTTCTATTGCTACTTTGTATGAACTTTTAATATGATCTTCTACTTCTGCAATTAAACAAATATTATTAGTATTTAGTTCCATTGCTTTTGAATAGTCTCCGGCAATCATTCCAGGTAATGTATCAGGACCCTGTGCTGTCATTGTTATTGTTAATGGATTAACAATGTCATAAGTGTCAACATTTACATCTGTTACTTCAGCAAGTACTTCTTCGCCGCTGACTAATTTAAAACTGTAGATTTGATCTTTGTAAATTTGCATTATTTAGATGCTGTCATATGTTCGACAATTGATTTTAGTGTTTCTTCTGGTACTGCTTTGAGTCCATCAAAGCCACCTTCTACTAATAAGTCTTCACCAACGTATAATTGCGGAACAGTTCGGTGTCCATTACCTACAACAAAATCTCTTGCTTGTGAATCAATATCAATACGTCTTTCTTTGTATTCCATTCCGTAAGATTCCAATAGTTGTTTTGCTCTGTCACAAAACGGACATCCTTCTTTACTGTAGACTGTTATCATAGTGTTAATCCTTTAAATGTATCTTCTGTGACATCTTGTTTTACACCGCCAATCACATAACTTGTTATTTCAGTTTCTTGTGGAGCAACTTGTACATCGCCACCCGAAATCCATTTTTGTGTCCAAGGTAATGGATCACTTGTAACTTCATATGGACAATCCAACCCAACTTGTTTCATACGACGTTTTGCTAAGTATTCAATGTACTCACCGAGTAATACTTCGTTTAATCCAATAATAGAACCATCTTTGAATAGGTACTTTGCCCATTCTTTTTCTTGTTCTACTGCACCCAAATACAATGCTGTTGCCTCTTCACGACACTCTTCGGCAATCTTGGCAAAGTCTGGATCATCTTTTGGTAATAACTTGATAGTTGTTTGTGTGAAACCTAAGTGTAAATTTTCATCACGAGCAATCAGTTTAATAATCTTGGCATTACCTTCCATTTTCTTAAGTTCTGCAAATGCCCAACTACAAGCAAACGAAGTATAAAAACGAATACCTTCTAAAATATTTACACTGAGTAATGCCATGTACAACTTTTTCTTAAATGTGTAAGCATCGATCTCAATTGTTTTACCGTTTACTTTGTGTGTTCCGTAACCAAGTAATTGATAGTAGTTTGAATATTCAATTAATTCATCATAGTAACGACTTACATCAACACCACAGTTAACAATTTCTTCAATGTCTGTCATATTGTCAAACACCTTAGATGGATCAGAATAAATGTTTCTAATAATATGTGTGTAACTTCTACTGTGTACAGTTTCGTTAAAACTCCATAATTGAATCCAAGCCTCAATTTCTGGAAGACTTGCTATTGGTAAAAAAGCAAGACTAGGAGAACGTCCTTGCACAGAATCTAATAAGATTTGTCTTTTTAAGTTTGAAGTAAAAATGTGTTGCTCGTGTTCATCTAAGTTTTTGAAATCTTTGATATCACGTGTAACATCCACTTCTTCCGGTCTCCAAAAGAAGCCCATTTGCTTGTCAGTAAGTTTATCAATCTTTTCATATTTAAGTGTCTCAAAACGTTGGA
>Ga0255768_10006271_pt1 | contig 11288 bp, 9 predicted proteins | sample 071ome_33_FD_179983 | JGI IMG/M metagenome (GOLD analysis project Ga0255768, IMG submission 179983) | Coastal salt marsh microbial communities from the Groves Creek Marsh, Skidaway Island, Georgia - 071412AT metaG (version 2) | ecosystem: Environmental > Aquatic > Marine > Intertidal zone > Salt...
GATTATCTAAAGCAATTACCTGACGACCCACTTTGGCCTTCACCAAGTCGTTTTTATATTGGACATAACCTTGATCCAGTTCTGTAGTTTCAGGATCAGCAATCACTGAATAATCGCTGTTATGACCGTTGGTGTCGTTATAATCGTCCATTCCCGCGATGGTACGAGAATCTTCAAATTCAATACCCGCCGAGAAACCTTGAACATCACCAGTGACATAACCCAAACGCGAACGAAGCGTTAAAGCGTCAGCATCTTTAGCGGTATTGTCCTGATCGACCATTTCGTAACGCAAACGGAAATCACCATAGGCTTTACCATTCTTAAACGCATCCGTGATATCCGCGCCCAAATCTGCCGAAACCGTACCTACCTGACCCGCAATAGCCGTTGCCACAGCCAAACCTAAAAGATTATATCCACGATTTTTCAAGCTAATTGTCTTCATATCAAACTCCAGTGATGTCCAAAAGCGGGCGCTTATCATTCTTTTCATTCACTATTCGGTAGTGCGCCCTTAAGCTGGAAAAAGGCATTCTTGCTATCACTCACTATCTGGTCACAACACCAGTAATTAGCAGAACACTAAGTTCCAGTACTGAGACATACTACGCCCCAGATCAGGGCAAATACTGATTGAAATCAATAACCGAGCTTGGCAGTCAACTTAAAGGAAAAACATTGATCTGAAACAAAAATGCAATAAAGGAAAGGCTTGCTTATAAAAAATGGGTCAGTTCAGAGAAAACTCGTCAGCTGACCCAAAGGAGTGAAAGATCAAAATGCCTGGAAGGCTTCATGAGGCTGGCAAGAAAACATCCGCTGCGATGTCGCCCATACCAGCGCCTGATAGAAAACATTGTTTACGCAGTTTCTTCACAAAACTGTCTGCCCCACACAAATAGACTTTAAAGCCTTTCATGTCTGGACATGTGTTCTGGCAATACTCATAGATATCGCCTTGATGCAAATCACTGGCTTCTGCCTCAAGCGACTGCACCACAAAATGCAACGAAACATTTGAATGCTGATCTGCGATGGCTTTAAGTTCATCCACCAGATACAAGTTACTGGCTTGTTTGGCGCCGATCACTAAATCAATCGGACCATGATGTCCTTGATTCAGTGCATCTTTGAGAATTCCGTAGATTGGCGCTAACCCTGTGCCTATGGCGGCTAGCAATAAAGCTTGATCGGCTTGTGCTGTATAGAAACACTTACCTAGCGGTCCTTGAAGAGAGAGGCTGTCTGACACCGACAACTCTTTGGCAACCCATTGGCTGAATTGACCGTCCTCAATGACTTTAATATGAAATTCGAGTTCATTGTCATCAGAACAGTCTTCGGAACTGCTATCCGGAAGACTGGCCAAGGAATAACTGCGCGCCAGCGATGCGTCTTTCCAAAGCGTGACGTATTGACCCGGTTGATAATCAAGCTTGGCTTTCAAACGAAGACGAATAACCTGCTCATTCAGCCATTCTTTTTCAATGACTTCGGCCGGAATCAACTGGCCAGCAGCATCTACCCGTTTTACTTTAATTTCATCCTCTGGATGACACTGACAGCTAAGCATGTAGCCTAACGCTGTCTGTGCATCATTGAGCCCTTTCTGAGAAGCCGCTGGCGCTGTCCCCTCATCTACTGCGACGAGACAAGAATGACAGACTCCCGCCTTACAACCATGAGCAATCTCATGCCCTGAACGAAGTAAACCATCTAACAGTGACTCACCTTCATCTAGTTTTAACGTTGCGTCTTCAAATACTACCTGGGTCATATCTACTACCTAATTAAACTACCTACGCGTTATCTTAAAACTTCAGTTCAGATCGCTTACGCAGTCTCAGGTGTCAGGTTCAACACATCGTCTTTAACGCTTAGTGCAATACCAACGATCTCATCAATGTATTCTTGTGGTACTTCAAGCTCTTTCAGAGTGCCTACAAGATTCTCCGCTACTGCATTGAAATGCACTTCAGTCAGATTCATATGCTTATGCGCTTCACGCATGTCCTTGCCTGAGTAGTTATTTGGTCCACCAAAGGCCATCGTCAGGAATGCTTTTTGTTTAGCGTGCTGTGCTTCCATATCAACGGTATCGAAAAACTCACTGATACGATCATCTGCAAGTACTTTACGATAAAAGATATCTACCGCTGCGTTTACCGCTGCTTCACCACCAATTTTTTCAAATACAGACATGATTATTTCCTCATCACTTTTTGTGTTTAACTAACGTTTTAACTCAGTACTTTTGTTATTCAGTAATTATTAATCCGTTTTTCTTAATCGATAACTACATCCCGGCTGACTATTTCTCAAGTTGGCTCAGCATGAATTTGATCGCTGCAGTCATTTCCGCTTCTGTAAGATCAGTATTACCACCTTTCGCAGGCATCAAACCATAGCCGTTACTTGCGTGCTCAACCAAGGTAGGTAACCCTTGTGGCGCACGCTTCGACCACATTTTATTGTTGCCCAAAATAGGCGCTCCGTTGATTCCTCCGGCATGACACGCCTTACAAGTACCAGTATAAACACGCTCACCTAACTCCAACTCAGGGTCAGAACAACCGGAGAGAAAACCAACAAGCACGGCTGTTAAGCCTAGACCTAAATAGTTTTTTCGCTGAGCTGTTTTTTTCAAAGAAAACATGACACCTATCCTTGTTGAAATCGTTTTAAATCGAACAAAATATCAGATTCACTTATTAGCACATGAAAACGATATTTAAAGCGTTATCAAGTATGAATCAACACCCGTCATTTAAGCGTTACCGAGGCAGGTAGAACGAGGCAAAAGCTGATGTATTAAGCGGAGCTTATATATAATAAGTGAGCATTTAGACATCAGCTTTTAACAAAGTTATACCAACGCAGGTAGCTTATAACGGGACGCGAATTACAACCCCACCCATAACCTCACCGATCTGGAAATCCGTCTTCGGTGAATCTTTGTGCTCGTTATGACAACTAGTGCACGCTTCTGATACCGCTACGTCTGGATATACCGCAGTGAAGTATTCTTTATCACCTAGTTTTTCAGTACCGTAGAAGTTCTCACCCGGGTTAGCAGCAATGAACTCAAGACCTTCTTTTTCCATTGGTGTCTTTGGTGCGTTCTGAGAGTTAATTGGCCATTTTGATTGAAGGGTGTAAGTGAACTTGTCAGTCATCTCAGCTACAGCTTCTGAACCTGCACGGAACATCTGAGCAGGTAGCAATACGCCGTTTTCAATGTCTTGCCAATGCTCATCAGGCTTAATTGCATTTGCACCCTTAGGCCCTAAGCGCTTAATTACGTACTTGGTGTAGTTAGTACGGTCAGCTTTCATCACTGCGAAAAGCGAATCTGTGTAAAGCTCTGGAGCGATGCCTTTCGCTTCTTCTTCACCACAGCCAGTCAGAGACAATGCTGCCGATGCTACAGCCGCTGTTAGAGCTACCTTAATTGCTTTACCTTTCATTAGTTTCTTCATTATTGCTTCCTCAATGTTGCTAATTTTTCTACTCAAAAAAGAGTTTTTTAATTGCTCTTCCTGAACATCAACACGCCGTTGCATCAACATCCTGAAAAAAGGGTCTAGCTTCACTCCAACAGAGGCTTGATTCTTAAAGATTCAATACCAGTCTGTGATTGGTCTTTTGACCTTATCGTTATTTTTTTCTGATCTTTTGTTGACCAGATGTATTCACCATTCTTTATTTCTTAACTCGCTCCAGGGCCCAATCAATTGACTCAATATGTTTTTCCGGTTTGCCATTAAAGTTGTTTTTAATCAGTTCCTGATCAGCCAAAGCATCTATAGAAAACTCAAGGTTGTGGCAATCCAAACACACACTTCGAATCATCTTTTCATTAGGTCGAAGATTTAAGTTTTGGTTATGTTCTATACGAACAACTTCCGTGCCAGCTTTCTTCTCTTTTACTCTTGGAAGGTGACAAGTTGCACACGTCACTTGGGAAGCCGCAGCCAGACTGCCTTCCAGCACTTTATCCTTAAGTTGCGCATGAGGAGACGTCACAAAATTCTGTGAATGTTCATCGGTATGGCACGATAAACAGGCTTCAGTCGCTGCTGTATACGTATCAAATGAGTGCGCACTATGACAGCTGTTGCACCCATGTTGGGAGTCCAGTTTCAGCTCAGAAAACGACAGTCCAGAATGCTCAGGCGACATTTCAGAAATGGTGGCGATATAGCCTTGAGCCAACTTCATTCCGTGCTTACTGGCAAGGAAGCCTTCTGTTTCTTTAGCATGGCATGACTGGCATTGCTCAACACTTGGCTTCTCGATCCATCCTGAAGCTAAAGACTGCACATCACCGGTGCTTGCATCGGTTAAATGACATCCGCCACAGGTCACACCCACCTGTTCGTGCGCTGTGTTCTCCCAATGAGCATTGATATCTGGGTGAGCGGCCATTTTTTGTGCAAACAAGGTCGACATTGCTGGTGTCAGATCCATGTCTTTTGCTTTCTTATAGGCCGTGCCTTTTTCAAAAGCAGCAGCACTGGCAGCAGGTCGGTTAGTATTGATCTCGTCGAGCTTTTTCAACCATTCGCCACCGCTGTTATTGACCAGGAATGACTCATACAAAGCTTTGTTATCGTGGTAGTTATGACAGCCGGAAGTGGCACATGAATCGAACGGTAAATCCTTGTGACTTTCACGCTCATCACCCACCGCTTCATGGCAGTGATAACAATAGTCATCAGGTAAAGTAACGCCCATCGCATGCGTTTGTTCTTCCTGGTGCTCCGTATGACAACTTACGCAATAACGCGCGTCAATGATTTCAAGAAGGTCAGCATTTCGCGGATCATTAAACTTCTTCATTGGGTGCGAATCATGGGCATCATTCAATTCTTGTTGGTGACAATTGGTGCAGGCATTCTGGATAACATCCTGACCACCAAACGCATCGGTATGACAAGTTTCACATGCCATTTCGATCTGGAAATGGCCATGCGTAGCATCGCCAATCAATAATTCGGTTTTGTCTTCAGCCAATGTCATTGTGTAGCCGTAGTAACCCGCTACACCCAACGTTAAAATCAGCCAGAAAATCCAAAGCAACTTCTTCATACTCAATCCTCCCGGCCTAGAAGTAATACACAGATAATATGTGCGCAGCTAAAAGCGCAGGTAGAGGCCAGGTCACAAGAATGTGTAACCAGGTCCAGGTCTTACGAACGGTCATCGCATGTCTTGCACTAAGTTTGTGACTCAACGCTACAACCAGTCCGGCGCCTGCCCCCAGGCCAATAACCGCCAAAAAGTTAATCATCAGAAGCTGATTTAAATTAACCCCTAAATGGAAACCGGTATGAAAGATCAACATTGCAACACACAGCATGCCCAACACCGTATGGGCTGTACGCCAATAAGCGAATTTGCCCATCCACTGCCAATTCATACGCTTACGCAATGACATTAATAAACCGATAACGGTAAGACCGAGGAGAGTAAATCCAGTAACCTGCTTCCAGAAACCATCGTTCCAAATTTTCTCAAACCAACCTTGGGTTATCACACTGTCAGATACGGACGCTTCCGGTTGAAATGCGATTAGAAAGGCAAGAATCACCGCGATCAGACTTCCTATTAGAACAGGCATCCAACCACTTTCTTTTTCACGCTCAGCCGTTTCACCAGAATGTTGCTCCACCAACTGACCTAATAATGGTTTACACGAACCACATACCGTTCCTGCGCCTGTTTCAGCAGACAGCTCTGTCTGGTTTTGACAACCTTGTGCCAGTGCATGAACCAACTCGCCCTGGCTGACGTTATTACACTGACAAACCACACTTTCCATCGGCCAGTTAATAATGTCTTCCGATTGTTCGTTCACCCATAAACGACCAGTTAAGCGGAAAGTAATTAACTGCCAAGGGTAAATCGTTCGACCTTGCTTGAATGCCTCTTGCACGCGAGTTAATTCAGGCCATTCACCATAGGCAAGTGCACCAATAATTTTTCCTTTATAGAAAACAAACTTTCGGTAAATACCCTCTTTTTTATCTTCAAATGCCACAACCGATTGGAATGGGCGGTTAGACAATTCAGCAATTTCACCCATGCTGTAAACTTTCTGACCGACCACTTTAAGACGGCTAATAGTTAATGAACCTAAGTACTGGGAATGACCACCAGCAATCACATCAGCAGCAATCGCGGCTTGCTCTAAACCCGGATTTACCAACCCATAGGTTTCACCCTGATGCTCACAACACTCACCAATGGCGTAAATATTTTTTTCGCTGGTTTGTAATGAATCGTTCACCACAATGCCATTGGCCACTTTTAATTTTGATTCACGCGCCAGTTCCACATTAGGTTTAATACCTGCGCATAGAACAACGGTGTCACATTCGATTTCTTCACCGTTGTAGGTCGTTACACCAGTAACACTATGACGCCCCTGGACCACTTCATCTGCGGAGTGAATAGAACGCACACCTGAGCTGGTAATAACTCGAATCCCCAGCTCTTCCACCTGCTGCTGTAGCATATCACCTGCACGCTCATCCAGCTGGCGATTCATTAATCTTGGCCCCTGCTGAACCAGCGTAATTTTTGTATTTAAACGGGATAATGCACGTGCAGCTTCTAGCCCCAAAAGGCCGCCACCCACCACAACTACGTGGCGAGCACTGGTTACACGAGCGTATAGAAATTCGGTATCTTTTAAGTTTCGGAAGGTATACACACCGGTCTGTTCAACGCCCGGAATGTTTGGCACGTGAGCACGCGCGCCAGTAGCAAAAACTAAACGATCAAACGCATAGTAATCACCACGTCCGTCAGTCACATACTGACCTTCGGAATTAATCTCTTTAATGGTCGCAATGGTAAATTTGAAGTTCGGATGCAACTCTTCATCCGGTAGAGATAAATCAATCTCATCTCTTGTAACTTCACCTGCTAGAAACGCAGATAATTGAACTCGGTTGTATGGCTGAAAGGGTTCATTACCAAATAACTGAACATGAGCATTTGGCTGTCTTTTAAGCAGTTCTTTAACAAACCGCATTCCAACAGGACCAGAGCCTATAACAATAATTTTTTCATTTGTTATAGAAGTGGTTGTTGGCGTTGTCTGAGTTTCAAGACTATCTGCCGAATCGTTTTTCGGATCAAACTCTTGAACCTCTTTTAGAGATACACTTGAGCTATTCATCATCACGGCCGTCACTTACGTCTCTACGGACGTTTTTTGTTTTGACGTTTTTCAAATCACCGCTGGGGAAGAGAATGGCACTGCGCCCTTCCCCGGACTTCGCGATGATTTGATCGTTAGTAAGTTCCTATGAACCATAAAAAACGTTACCGAGGCAGTTGCTACTAGGCAACTGTTGATGAAAAACGCGGAGTTTATTTCAAATAAATGAGCATTTTGAATCAACTGTTAACAACGTAGCGACCACGCAGGTAGTTTTTTAAAGCCTAGAACTTAGCACTTACCCATAACCAACCTTTGTCAGTATCAACCTTGCCAGCACCTGCATCACCTGCAGAGTACATTGCGTATTTGATACCTGCTGAGTAGGTGTCGTTGAACTTCTTAGCTACTAACAAGTCCAGTTCACTACCTAGATCATCAACCGTTGCTGTAGATTCATCCGCTTCAAATTCGTGGTACTTAGCAAGTAGTTTGATACCCGCAACTTTACCTGTCACAGTGAACGACATGTCTACAAGACCTTGAGCTGGAGTACCCAAGAACTGATCTGACCAACCATTGAACTTATGCAGGGTTGCCAACGGTGTAGAGAAACCGTAGTTACCATCGTCTGAACCAAGAACTTCATAACCGAACTTGGCAGTTACACCTTTAAAGTTCGCACCCAGTTCAAAGTTCATGTAATCCGCATCATATTCAGTAGAACCTGATTCAGATTCCTGAGTTGCGTATTCAGCGGTATAAAGTGCTTTTAGATCTGAGTTAATTTCTTTCTTACCAGCGAAGCGAATACCGTAAGTATCCAAAGCGTTATCAGTTGCCTGATCTACTTCAAGAAGGTATGCATAACCAGAAACTTTACCGAATGGCGTTTTGTAGCCAACGTTTACCAAGTGATCTTTTGAATCCAGGTCTTTCTCTTCACCAAAGATGCGATTGCGCTTACTTAGATAAGCGTATTGAGCTTCAAGACCTTTTATCGGTGTAAACTTCACTGATGCACCATCAAAGGTTTGGCGATCCTGTCTCCAACCAACATGACCAACAAAACGATGGTTATCCATTGTAATAACCTGACGACCAACCTTGGCAGTTACCATGTCGTTCTTATATTGAACGTAGCCTTGGTCCAACTCAGTCGTTTCAGGATCAGCAATTACAGAATACTCACCAGCATTGTGACCATTGGTGTCGTTATAATCATCGATACCAGCCACTGTACGAGAGTCTTCAAATTCAATACCTGCTGAGAAACCTTGAACATCACCAGTGATGTAGCCCAGGCGAGAACGTAAGGTCAATGCATCCGCATCTTTAAGTGCGTTATCCTGATCAACCATTTCATAACGAAGACGGAAATCACCGTATGCCTTACCATTTTTTAGTGCATCGGTAATATCACTACCAAGATCCGCTGAGGCAATGCTTGCCTGACCCGCAACAACTGCGGCTACTGCTAAAGAAAGTAAGTTAGCTTTCATTGATACTTCTCCAAGTGCTGATGTTTAAATTGTTAGTTTTAGCTTTAAGTTTCGTGTTTTAGGCCGCGCCTTCTGTGGGCGCGGTCTGGTATTACCTGTTAATATCTTCTAGTCACTGCCATTCGAGTTTTAGGCGACAGCTTCTTCTTTCTCTTCCTTCTTTGAAGCCGCTTTCGTAATGGGTTCAACCTTACGTTGCTTCTCGTAAAGGAACTTCAATACCTCAGAACGCAGGTGGTTGTATTCAGGGTCTTCTGCCAACTCAAGACGATGACGTGGACGTTCCAGCTTCACATCCAGAATTTCACCGATGGTTGCCGCCGGGCCGTTGGTCATCATCACAATGCGATCAGAAAGCAATACCGCTTCATCCACATCGTGCGTAATCATAATTACGGTGTTGTTCAGTTCGTTCTGAATTTCCATCAGAGAATCCTGCATGTGAGCACGCGTTAGTGCATCCAGGGCACCGAACGGCTCATCCATTAGCAAGATTTCAGGCTGCATAGCCAATGCACGAGCAATACCTACACGCTGCTTCATACCACCTGAGATTTCGTCTGGGCGTTTGTACATAGCGTGATCCATGTGCACCAACTTCAGGTTGTGCTCAACCCACTCTTTTACTTCTGCTTTAGACTTGGTTTTTCCGAACACTTGCTTCACTGCAAGCTCAACATTTTCATAAGCTGTTAACCAAGGCAGTAATGAATGGTTCTGGAATACAACCGCACGTTCAGGGCCTGGCTCATTGACTTCTTTACCGTTTAAAACGACGCCACCCGTAGTCGCTTGATAAAGACCAGCCACGACGTTTAGCACGGTTGATTTACCACAACCTGAGTGACCGATAAGTGAAACAAACTCACCTTTATCAATTTTTAAATCTACCCCCTGCAATGCAGTGAAAGGGCCTTTCGGTGTATCAAACACCATGTCCATTTTTGAAATATCGAGTAGTGCGCTCATTGTTCTTTCCTCTCCTGAAAGCTATCGACGTGGCCGCTACTGTGTTAAAAACTGACTCAAAGTGCTCATTTATGAGCTATAAATCGGATGGCCGACCCCGTCCTCTTTTCGTCAGTTTTTGCCTTGTATCGCCTGCCTTGATTACGCTTTCTAATAATGTTTTTCAGATTAAAGATGTTTCTTGTTAATGGCTTTTAGTTAACGGGAAGCTGAAGACTTATCCCATGACACGATGCGCTGAATTTGAAGCATTGCGCGATCCAACAAGAAACCAATGAAACCAATTACGATCACTGCAGCCATAATGCGACCTAGTGAATCGGAACTACCGTTTTGGAATTCATCCCAAACAAACTTACCTAGACCTGGGTTCTGAGCTAGCATTTCTGCAGCGATCAATACCATCCAAGCAATACCTAGTGATAAACGCATACCCGTGAAGATCATTGGGATAGACGCTGGTAAAACAATTTTCTGAACATGTTTGATCGCTGGTAGACGAAGTACGCGACTTACATTCACCAAATCACTATCGATAGAAGCAACACCTACTGACGTGTTGATTACCATTGGCCATAAGCAGCACAGAGTTACTGTGATCATTGAGTTAAGGAATGACTTAGCAACTAATGGATCTGAAGATGTGTACAGAGCACTTACCACCATGGTCACAAGTGGCAACCAAGCTAACGGTGATACCGGCTTAAAGATCTGAATAATCGGGTTAACTGCCGTGTTTAGAGTCTTGTTTAGACCAATAGCGATACCCAATGGAATAGCAATGATGGCAGCTAACAAGAAACCGCTCATTACTGTAATTAAGCTGGTAAAGATCTGATCTAGAAAGGTTTCTTTACCTGTGTAAGCGCGGATCTTCGGCACATAATCTGGATCCATTTCCATACGCTTAGCGTTGCGCGCTTCCTGGCGCTCATAAAATGCTTCTTCTTTCTCACGTGAAGTCACGTGTTCGTCATATAGGTTTCCGAATTGCTCCACCACTGCAGATGGACCAGGGAACTGACCTAATGAAGTATCGATATTTTTTGCGGCCACCGACCACATGAACAAAAAGATTAAAATACCGATTAAAGGAATTCCGACTACTTGAAAGCTCTTCTTAATAAATTCTTGAGCGGCATTCGGCAGTTGAAACTGCTCTTCTACTTTTTTAGTTAATGAGGTGGTAGACATATTCTTCACTCCTGTCTCAATCCTGTTGCTTGAGAATCGGAGCAGGCGGAGGAGCGCCTGCCCGTTCTCTGTGGGGCGTTAACCTGCCCCAAGGTCATTTCTTAAAGCTTGTCGCCAGTTTTCAGACCAATTTCGAACTTATCGATGTAGGCGTTTGGCGCAGTACCGTCATATACGATGTTGTCGATGAAGTGTGTCTGAGGATCACGGAAACCATCTTCAGTTGCGAAGTCAGGGAAGTCTTTCGCTGCCGCAATACCTTCTTCGATCAGAGACTTAGCTGCTTTCTCGTAGATGTCAGGGCGGTATACTTTCTTCGCTAGATCTTTGTACCAGTCGTCAGACTTGTCTTCGCTGATTTGACCCCAGCGACGCATTTGAGTCAGATACCAAACCGCATCTGAGTAGTACGGATAAGTTGCGTTGTAACGGAAGAACACGTTGAAATC
>Ga0255768_10006276_pt1 | contig 11284 bp, 17 predicted proteins | sample 071ome_33_FD_179983 | JGI IMG/M metagenome (GOLD analysis project Ga0255768, IMG submission 179983) | Coastal salt marsh microbial communities from the Groves Creek Marsh, Skidaway Island, Georgia - 071412AT metaG (version 2) | ecosystem: Environmental > Aquatic > Marine > Intertidal zone >...
TATTCCGACATACTTTATTATATTATATTAAAAGCAATTTGTCAATTACTTTTTAGGCTTTGGCACTAACTTGGGTTTGAACTTTGTTCTGTTTTCAAAATCAACTTCTATTAGAGTGCCTTTGGATTTTTCTGTTTCCACAGTTAATGCTGATCTTACTTCATCTTCTATTTCTTTTATAGGGTCAGCCATTCTATCCAGTATTTCCTGTTTGTTTGTCTTAGCATTCCAATCTTCCCATTCTTCATCATTAAGAGCAATGTTATCAAATGTGCTGAAGTCTTTTCTTATCCACCATGGTTCATCCCAAAAACTTCTTTCCCCTAACCATTCTGTAATAGTGGGTAATGTTTCATACTCCAACTCTTCATTATAGTGAGAGTAGCAAACATTATCGCAGGTATCATCTAATTCAACTACTTCTATTATACTGCTTTCATGACATATGGAATTCAGTTTACAATGTAATGCAGTTAAAAAAATTGCTTCAGACATTTTGGGCAAATAACAAAAATTGTTATTATAAGTACTGAAAACATTTTCAACATCTCGTTTTCCTGCTTCGTCATAAACTATAGACTGATGTATCTGAGAATACAAGAATTCGTTCACAGTTGAGAAACTAATGTTTTGCGAAATAAATGCCTCTTCGTAACTTTGGTCAGTTTTTTCTGTTCTCAAAGAATATTTAACATTGTAATCTATTGCTTTTACTACACCACTACCATTATCCATCCAGATTAATTTAATTGGTACCGTTTTGTTTACTGTCATCATTTTCATTTTTTAGATCCAAAGACAGGAATGTCACCTAGCCCGTCTGTTTGTATAGGCCTATCTGCAGGTGTTATAATAGGCGGTGTTGTTTTTGCTGTGCCTGTTACAGGTTTTTGAAGTTTTTGTTTACTGCTTATTTTGTCACCTGAATAAAAACTGGAAAAGTAAGTAATAAGTTCTTGATCTGAATAATCAGGAATTACAACAACTTCCTCTATTTCACCTATGTTAAGAACATCAGGCGTTTTGTCTGCTTCTAGTCTTTTAAGTGCTAAAAGAGTATTATATCTATCCTGCACAATACTCAGCATGTTTTCAACTTGCTGTCTTATTCCGCCTTCTTTTCTAATAGAGAATAGTTTCTTATTGAGGCTCTGCATCTCCTCAATTAACTTGTCTTCATTCATTTCCTGTACTTTTTCAAAAAAGTCGTAGTGTTCTGCCATTATGTTATACTCAGTTTAAATAGAGCCATGTCCTCTTTGGTTGCAAACCTTATTTCTTTATTTTTTAAAAATATATAATCCACACCGTCTGTAAGACCCATGCTATCTATTATCTTCTGTATGTTATTTAAGTCATAGAAGTCAGACATGATCATTCTATTGGTTCGCATTGTTAACCATTTGGAAAATCTATCCTTGTGTGTTAAGTTCATAGTGTCTGTGTAGCATTGTTTCATTAATATGTAATTTTTTAGATCGCTGTCTGAGAACAAAGTTTACATTACTGGGAGTATCTAAAATCATCTTTTCGATTGAGTAACTGTCTTTGTTTCCCTCTGCAATACAATCATAACCATTTATCTTATGTGTTAGTTTACCAAAATTGTTTTGTTGTTGGTTATATTTTTTCATTTGTATAGATGAATCCAAACTCAGTAGTGCAATGTTTTTAAATATATCAAAGCAGTCCACAAACACTGTGGGCTTACTGGTATCATTTTGTTTGTCAAAATATAAGGAAAAATTATTTTTACTTACAAACTTAGTGTACCTGTCGTTTGAAAATTCTTTAAGTTCTAATACTGTTAATAAATTCGTATCGCACAATTCATTTATATTCAAGACCACGCCACCAAACTTATCAACGCCAGTATCAAAATTGTTAACAGGAGAGGCCTGATACTCATTTTGTATTACTGTTTTTATTTGGTCTTCTGTTTGTAAATATATTTTTAATTTGTTACCAAAACTAAACCAGCCTGTTACATCATCATATACTGCATTTGCAGAATTAATTATATTTTCTGTGGTCACAAAACTAACACCACTTAATCCGTCCGTATTAGCAGGACGTAATAGCACTATACAGTTTCTGTTATGCCAGAATGTTGCTCCAGATGTTTTATGTATAGATGCTTGATTGAAACCTAAAGAAGTAAATTCTTTAAAAGTTTTATTCTTATCGGTATAATTGTATACCAAAAAATTTGATATAGCCATTATATATTAAACGTAACACTCTCACCACAACCACATGCTCCTGTGGCTTTTGGAGATTTAACGATTAACGTTTTTCCTTTTATGCCTTCGTCTACTAAATCGACTTCACTGCCTTCCAATAGATCCGCACTTAGTAAATCTACAATTAAAACAGAGTCGTCCATCTGCGTGATTTTATAATCTTGACTGTAGTATTCAGATACAAAATCCCACGTAAACTCAAACCCTGCACAACCATTAGGCATAACACCCAGTGCAACACCTAACGCATCATTGTCTTTTATTTGTTTCAATAAATGATCCTTTGCCGGCTCTGTAACTGAAATAAAATTATTGGGATTGAATGTTCTTGTTTCCATATTAGTATTTATTAGTTTATAATTCCATTAAATAGTAGTTGTGATTAATATAGAAAAGGTTCAAGTAAAAGAAAAATACGGCTGGTCAAAACCAGGTATTATAGATTTATTCTTATCAGAATACGATGAGGGTAGATTTCATTTGGGTTTTTTAAATAAAAATTGTAATTTATTATGGCCTGTATTAAAAGAACAGTTACTTAATAACAATATAAAGGTTGCTGAAAAATATGGGGTACAGGGTGCACCTTTAAATCAATGTATAAATGATAGTGAATCTTTTTTTGAGATAGGGGACTTTGATATTGTTCATGGTTTATCACATCAAGAGGCAGTCGCTTTGTTAACATCTTGTAATGTAATTGTTCATGATTATAGTGAGGGAGCCAGTTATCCAACAAGTGATTTTTATACATGGCTTAAAAAATTAAATGTGACACCCAAAAATTTATTTCTTCATAGTGGTGGTTTTAATTTTACAGAATCTGATATACCTAATACAACTGTTTTGCCATGCTCTAGCACCTTTGCTATGTTTACAATATTACAATCAGACATATACAACATTCTTTTTGATGAAGATAAAAAGAAAGATTATGTGTCATTTTTAAAAGAGCAAAGAAATAAAAATAATTTTAAGTACCTCTCTATGATTTATAATAGAAAACCCAGGCATAATAGGTTAAAACTGTTAGCAAATTTACATCGTAATGGTTTGCTAGATAGTTGCTTATGGACGTTGGCTTGGTCGTGGGGTGACCAAGTATCTGATTGGAACACGGCGAATAGTGTATATACTCATCAAAATTTAATACATAAAAAATTATACCTGGAAGATGTTGCAGATAAAAAGATTTTTAAATTTTTACAGGCAGTTGCTGATCAACTACCAAAAAATTTTATTGACTTAGAAGCGAAAGATCCTTCAAGTGGCACATTGTTTTATAAAGATTGGTCTGGTTTATCTAAATGGAACTCTGTGGTAGAAGTATACACTCAACGTGATCACCCGTTACATATTAACCCACAAGGATTTTTAACTGAGAAAACATTTAGATCATATTTGTTAGGCTTACCAAATTTATTAATTGCGGCGCCAGGTGCCAATAAGGAACTAGAAAGTCTGGGATTACCTGTTTTAAACATTATAGATGAGAACTTAGAAGGCTGGGAAAGAGTTGATGCCTTAACAGATTTTTTATTAGAGGATTTTAATAATGGTGTTGATATATCAGAACACACAGATCAAATATTAGAATGCTTTGATACGTTTTGGACTGCAGGAAATTTATGTAAAATTATGTCTAACTCTTTAAAAGAATTAAACAACTTCACATCTTAAATTAATGGCGTAGCGAATGCCTTTTTTTACAGGCTTTATTTCATGCTCTACATCATATGTATAAAAGATCATATCACCTGGTTGTTGCTCTATTAATTGTTTGCCCACAATCATTTCGCCACCTTCATAAGTAGAAGGATCAGTTATTGCTATGATTACACTGAGGTTATGCTGTTGTTTGTTGGTATAGATCACACCATCAACATGTTTTTGTATAAAACAACCTGGATTGTATTTTAAGATTCTGGAATAAACTAGTTTAACATCTCCAACTTTTGTTTCTATATAGGGTTTTACTTCTTTCCAGACAAAATCAAACTCTTCATTTGTGTATTTGGCAAGCATTGCCTTACCTACAAGTAATGGAGCAAACCTATCACACCAGTGATCGTCTATATAAACAGAGTTAACAGAGTTCCTGTATAACTCAAATACTTCGTGTATTGCTTTGTGTGATAAGGCCTGTTTAACTTGGAGAATCATTTCTGGACTCTATAATTTGATCAGCAAGTCCAAATGCCAACGCTTCTTCAGACGTCATAAAGTTATCTCTATCCATTGCCGTTTCAAACTCTTCATAAGTTTTACCAGCAGTATTATGTTTAACATAGAGCTCAGTAAGTTCTCTTTTTATTCTAACAATTTCCTTAGCACGGATTTCGATATCACTTGCTTGTCCTTGAGCACCACCTAATGGTTGGTGTATCATTGTCCTACTTCTTGGTAATAAAAATCTTTTACCTGCCGCACCTGCTTGTGCTAGGAAACTTCCCATGCTGGCCGCTTGTCCCATTACAATAGTGGACACATCTGGTTTAATATATTGCATTGTGTCGTACATTGCCATACCACTTGTAACTGTACCACCTGGTGAGTTGATATAAAAGTTTATATCAGCATCAGGGTCTTCTGCTTCTAAGAAAAGTAACTGAGCACAAATGCTATTTGATACTGCGTCGTTTACTTCACCATTAAGAAAAACTATTCTCTCTTTTAACAGACGTGAATAGATATCATAACTTCTCTCACCTTGTGAGGTTTTTTCAATTACATAGGGTACAAAATTCATAATCGTTATTATATTATATTTAGGATATTTGTCAAGTGTTTATTAATTCTATTTTACTTTTATAAAGACCTGTTTTATACTTAAGAACCTCATCTTTATATTTAAATTTATCATCTGCTTCTAATATTCTGGGCGTAACTTTGTATGTGGTTTCTTCTTCCGTTTTATCTAAAATATTAAAATCCAATGTAATATTGGCAGGGTATTCAACGTTCTCATCATACATATAAACATTATTAAACTCTTTAACACCGTCAGGTACATTATACCCTAATTTATTTTCAACAACATCTAAGACAAGGTTTTTTAAATAATCTAAATTGCTATGTATAACAGCATTTAATAAATCTTTAACAAAGTGTCCAGGAGGTAACTTGCCCTTATCAGATCCATATATTACAGGTATTTCAAAATTTATTTCCAAATCTTCTATTTCAGGCATAACACCTGTTGTTAAAAAATGTGATTCAACTTGTGTAAAGAAGTCTATTGGGTGTTTCATTATATCATCTTCTTTTAAAACCTCAAACAATGTGTCGTAAAATTTTCTATAAGTCAATCCATGTTTACCATTAAGATATCTGGATATCATCTGTGTTACACCGTTGTGATGAAACTCCCTTATCAAATTACTATATACCCAACACTCAATTGTTTCTTCAAGTGTCATTGTGTCTGTTGATCTAACTAAATGCATCTTTTCTGGTGCACCATGCCAATCTAATGAATTTTGATAATTAATATAATCCAATGTTTCTATAATATCTAAACCATATTTTTCTCTGTACTCTGGATTGTTCATTTCACTGTTACGCAAAATCTGTGTGTTCCATATCATAAGAGTTTGATGTTGTCCCGCATCTATAACTTGACTAAGGCCATCTTTCCATGTTTCCGTTGTTTCCAAAGGCATTGGGAGAATTAATTCTGTATAACTGTATAGATTCTTTTTGTTTGCTTCTAATAATAAATTTTCAAACTTATTGATGTCCATGTTCTTTCTTTGTATTGCTTCTAATACGCCGTGATCCATACTTTGAACTGCGAATGTAATTCCTCTACCATATGGCCCAAGTATTTCTGCAATCTCCATACAAATGTTTGTGTTATTTTTATTGTATTGAAAGTTTACTGCATCTATTATACTATGTGGCATGTCAGCATACTTACGAACTATCTTTGCCATTTCAATATCTCTGTCTTTAAAAATACCTACGTTAGCATCAGCACAAAGAATGTATGCTACTTTGTTTTCAGACATCCATTTTAAATTGTTTTCAACTCTGTCTAAGGAAAACTTTTTAACTTTTGAATATGTGAGTCCTCCCCAATCGCAAAACGAACATAAGAACGGACACCCTCTGTTTGATTCGTAGGTTGCGTTCCAAACAAATGTATCATATTTTTTAACAAGATAATCAAACTCGCCTGTTTCGTAAGGATCTTTAAGTTCTTCTAATTCATGTATCCTTTCACCTGATAATGTTTTAGGAAGTTCTTCACCATCTCTTATCTTTCTTAATATGTCAACAAAAGCAAACTCACCTTCCAATTTTAAAAATACATCGATGTGATCATAGTCCTTATCCATGTCATGCCATACATTGGGTCCACCAAATATTATAACACACTCAGGATATTTTTCTTTGATAATTTTGCTTACATGGAGATTCCATTCTGTATTCCATACATAATTACTGAATCCACAAACAGCAGGATTATCCAACCGTTCTAATATGTCTTCAGGTGATTCTCTCCTACAAAATAGTTCAGGACCAAATTCAAAGTAGTCTGTAATATCTTTTTTACTTTTAGCATAGGCACTTAAACATCCTACACTATATGGCAACCAAAGACTATCTCTGCCACCAATAGTAACTGTGTAGTTTATTTGAAAGAGGTATACGTTTTGTTTTTGCATTATAGCAGTATTTATCGTGTTTTAATTTACTGTGCTATGAACACGGTTTATGATTGCCTGTAAACCTTGTTGTCGTTGTGTTGTTAAAAATTTTGCTATGCTGTGAAAGTTTTGAAACTTTAATTCTTTAATCTGTTCCGTTGTACAACCGTTACATGCTAAGGTAACAAGTCGTGCAATACCTTTCACAATAAAAGCATCACTATCTATAGCAAAGTTCCATACATTACCTGTTTGCTCTGCTACCATCCAGACTCTACTCTGACAGCCTTGTACTTCATTTGTATAAGTTTTAAGTTCTATGGGAAGTGAAGGCATAGATTGACCTTGTTCCAAAAGATATTCAAACAGATACTCACTGTTTAATTCAGTGAGACTGTCTAATTCTGTTTGAAGGTCTGAAATCACACTATTACTTATTAGTATGATTGTTCACAAAATGCCTTTTACGGTTATTCTGCAGAAGCTCTTAATTCGTGTGAACTTGCTAGATCAAATTCTGCACCAGTTGTTAATTGAACTAGTGTTGAAGGATCTGCATTGGTGGCTTTCCAAAATTGTTTGGCTCCATCAACTTCTTTTTCAAAGTAAACAACATAGTTAGCACCATCATTCCATCCATCTGAGGGTGAATCAACTCTGTGGATAGGAGTATAGTCAACAAAGTCACTTGGAAATCCAACACCTTTAGGTGCTTCAAATCCAATATGTTCGCCTTCCACTAGAGCAGTTGCATCTATACCGTGTTCAGTAGCCATGAATGCCTTTGCGTTATCTCTAACTTCTACATTTTTAATTAAACTTGGGTCTATGCCTAAAGCAGTGTAATCTACTCGTGCCATTTGTTCTCCTATAAAGTAATAGTATTTATCATTATACCCAGGCTGTTATTATGTTACAATCCTTATTAACAAATCCGCCTACACCTCTGTAAAATTTTGTATCTGTATATTGTTGTATTTCTTGTTCTATTTTTAATAAGGGCCCAGTACACAATAGCATTTCATTGTTATCATTAAATGTTAATTCATTTGTTTCAAAAAAGTGTCTTTCTTCCAAACTTATAAAAAAATCCTCATTCTCAATAAGTTGATGTAACCTGTGCTTATTGTGTTCCACAATGTCCTGCATTTGTTTATTCATAAACAGTGTGTGAATTTTTTCCTTATCCATATTTGCTATATCACGACTCTGACACAGGACCATCATAATTCGTTTTAACCAGTTGTTTTCTTTATCATAATCTTCATTCCAAAAATATTCAAAAGTTTTAAACCCAAGATCTCTCAAAGTCTGTAATTGATTTTTAGCACCTAATAACATAAACGGCCTTTTATAATACAATGAACGAATTAGTTTTTCTGTAAAAAATTCTGTTTGCCACCAGTCAGGACCTGAAAAAGCATCTATTATTTGGTTATGTTCAGTAAAATCATTTTCACTGATAACACCAAGATTACCCATTGTTGTTTCTGTTATAATATCAAAATAGGAATCAGTATGAGCATGTATAAAAATTTCATCTAATTCCGGAGTATGGGTTTTCAGAGTTTGAAAATCTGTTTCAGTACTGTTGGGCAATGTTAATGGAAGATCACTAGTATCTATTATCCTATCAAAGTTTTTAAAGAAGTCATTTATGTGCGGGCCTTCTGTTAAGAATGTTGTGTACGACTTTTGTAACAAATCCATATCATGTAGATACATATAAGTCATCAGTCTATGTGCTCTGGGATTACCCATAAAACATGTGAATATTTTTTCTTTGAACGGCAATTCCATATCATATTGAATTAGATCTGAAATGTCTTTGTGAGTTTTATAAATTATATTGAACCAGAGGTTTTCACACGTAACGTCTTTGAGTCTGTGATATTCTCCAGGAAAACTATCATGCCATCTATTATATGACTCTTTTATTTTGGTATTACAACTTTTAAGTGTGGCTTGGTCAGCAGGGATATCTGAATAGTCCAAACTGTGATGTATCCATTCAAATATATTTACAGGCTGATTGGCATGATTTCTACCAATCCAAAGATGGGCTTCATCAGTGAAATCAAAAACAATATCAAACACACCAAATTTTGTTTTAAGGTATTTGCAAACAGCATGTAGATTAAGTACCCAAAATGATTCAGTTGATAATTTTAAATGTATTGTTTTCACAATCTTATTTATTGACATGAAGTTAAAATATGTTATAATACTAGTATGGCTGTTTTTAAAGACTTCAACGAAATAGAACAAAAGTGTTGGGACGAATGGAAAGACAACAGTATGACCTTGCCAAAACACAAGTTCTCTAGTCGCAAACAAATACAGGAGTGGGCATATCAATTGGGTATTCAACCTGGCACATACCTGTATAAGAAAACAAACAGTCTGGGTTATACGCCAAGACCCTGGAACGATCTAATAGAAGTTCGTTTTCAGAATCCAGAAGATTTAGCATTTATAAAATTAGGAGACATGGATGAGCAAGACGGACTTTAAACTATTTAACGTTAGTTATATACACCCACTAACAGGCAAGGTAATGGACTGTGGTGAGATGAGAGGCTGGCATGCCGACAAGTTTGTACAGGAATGTGATCAAAAGGGTTTGGTCAGTGTGGTAGAACGCAGAGCAGATGATCAAAGCCTATCAGACTTTCTACTAAATCTCTGTGAACAAGATTAAAGTATACTTTCGTTTACCAAGGGGAGGCAGTGGAATACCTGCTAACCTGGCCGCAAATGAAATATCAGTGGCAGTTCTCATGTGGTGTGCTCAACATCAGATAGAATACAATCAATTGGGTCTTAAACGTGATCCTGGAAAGATGCGATTGGTAGCAGAGTTTACGCCAGAAGATTTAGCAGTATTCAAACTAACCTGGGACAGACGGGATATCACCTGGGTCACAGGTAAGTGAGCCCTATTTGCTAGGGCTCTGGGTTGATACGGAGTGACTTGTAAACTTTTAACTCAACTTAGCAAGTGTATCTGCTAACACTACCACAACCATAAAACTCACAAAGCCATCAGCGATAGCATCACACGTACTTCCATCTATGCAGATGTTATTGTATGCAGTCTTACAGTTCTGGAGAAATCCATTTAGGCTGTCACTCACCGTTTTAGCGAATAACATTGTTGTCTCCTGAATCTATTCACATAGCATCCAGTTTCACAGCACCTTACGATCACTGCTCAGTGTGTAAAAAGTTCCTTAACTTTTGCGTAATCCAATGATTAGACTTACATCAAACACCCTGTTGGCGAAGTCCGGATGGGTGACTTCACGACTATTTATAATATATTATAATATGTGTTAATAATTTAGGTACTTTTGATGTGATTTTGAATCTGATGCCAGATCATTTGATGCATCTGTCTGCCACCATGACGACCATCAGGCATCCATTTATGTAGATTATCTGGAGTATACCAGTTGTTAGACCTATGTTTCTGTAGCCACATTAACAATTCAGCATCAACAGGATTTTTGTTACTGGAATGTTTGGAATAAAGTTGCCAAGCCTTTAATATATGTTTGGGATTATACCAATCCATTTCCCAATCTCCCCATACCAATTGCTTTGCATTCACTACACACTCAATTAAATTATCATAATCTTTCATTAGGTGGACAGGCAAACTGCAACTACCACCCACCATGTATATGGGAATGCCTATGCTATCCAGTTGACTCAGTCTGTGATCAGCCAGTTCAGTTATTAGTTCTTGAAATTCGTCTGGACCAGTGTGTTGCCAACGATTGGTTGGCAGTATGTAGTACTGGTCTTCATCTACTGGGTCTACACCGTGCCAATTTTCATCATGCAGATTAAAAGGATTATAGTCTGTACATACATCGCCCCAAAAGAATATGACACCTGTACACTGTTCAGGAGTATACCAATCACACCATGCGTACACTTGATCAACACTTTTAGCAGGATTGTGTGCTACACCACCAGCAACTGATACATCAGCATCTGGGAAGGTGTTCTGTAGTTCCTGTGCTATACCAGAATGCACACCTGCTGTACGCCAGAAACGATTGCGTTCAGGTTCCTTTACATGTCCCGGCACTTGCCAGACACCTGCTGGATATTCTCCGCGACTCCAACCGTCACCTGTAACTAAAAATCTCATACTGTTATTTACTATCAGTCACAAAAAAGGCCACTTACTAGTGGCCTCCATTGTTATTGGTGTGATTATTTGTTGTCAAAAAGACTGATAACAATAATTGCCACAATTAAACCAACTAAACCTGCGTCACCTAAAGTAGTAACTAAGTTAGTGATTCCAGCAACTACGTCACCAAATATCACGTCAGTACCAAATACGATACCAACTAATACACCAAGTCCCAATAC
>Ga0255768_10006279_pt1 | contig 11283 bp, 9 predicted proteins | sample 071ome_33_FD_179983 | JGI IMG/M metagenome (GOLD analysis project Ga0255768, IMG submission 179983) | Coastal salt marsh microbial communities from the Groves Creek Marsh, Skidaway Island, Georgia - 071412AT metaG (version 2) | ecosystem: Environmental > Aquatic > Marine > Intertidal zone > Salt...
TACTTACACATCTACTTGGTTGGATCGTGCTAAGTTCACTGAAGATGCTGATGAGAAGAAACTAGCAGATGCTATGGTTGCGCTTCTAACACCAGTTGCTAAAGCGTTCCTGTCTGATAAAGCGCTTGAGTCTGCAATTGCTGGTCAGCAAGTATTTGGTGGTCACGGTTTCATTCGTGAGTGGGGCCAAGAGCAACACGTTCGTGATATCCGTATTACTCAGATTTATGAAGGTGCAAACGGTATTCAAGCGCTAGACCTTATGGGTCGTAAGATCGCTATGAACGGCGGTTCTATCTACAAGCTGTTCTCTGACGAGATGAAAGCATTTGCTGCTGAAAACGAAGGCGATGCGGCAATGGCTGAATTCATTGCTCCATTGAAGGCTGCGATTGAGAACCTGGATGGTTTGACTGCGCACGTTCTTGAAGCTGCTCAGTCTGATGTGCATGAAATTGGTTCTGCATCTGTAGAATATCTGCACGTGTTTGGTTTGACTGCTTACGCATACATGTGGGCTAAAATGGTTAAAGTTTCTCAAGCTAAGATTGCTGAAGGCGATACTTCTGGCTTCTACGATGCGAAACTATCTACTGCTCGTTTCTACTTCAAGCGTCTACTACCAACTTACGAAGGTCTAACCTCTTCAGTTAAGAATGGTGCTGAAGTATTGTTCGAACTAGACGAAGAAAAATTTGTTTTCTAAGCTAAGTTTGAGCAAATAAAAAGCTCGCCTTGGTTGAAACCTTGGCGAGCTTTTTAATGTCAGGTTATTCTTGTTTTGAATGCTTAAGGTACTTGTTATCGTCCTGTCGCCTTCATTTCAATGTCTTTGACGGCATGCGGGTTATCAATGAAACGATTTCTGTTGCCTTGAATTGTTTCAATTAAGATGTTTCGGTCAATCTCGGATTGGCTTACAGGGTCATTTGCGTTCCACTCCATTAACATTTGGACGCCATCAGGAATCGGTAGACCATAAGCATCGTGCATGTAGAAAATGATTCGGGCGATATCGCCTTTGATTTCATCCGCAGGCTCAACAGTTTGGAAATACGACTTGTAGGAGCAATTTAGGTTTGGAAACTGATCTTTGTTCTCCGGCAGTTCGGCATATCGAGCGCTGCGGCGGTTCAATTCTACTCTTGGTGAAACAGGGTAGATATTATGAAGATCTGAAGCGGCATATTTGTAATTAGTATTTGAGCGGCGGCATCGGCTTTTGGTGCCGCAATCAAAGTGATCAATCATGCGTTGAGAATCATAAATGTAGCCTGCAACGATGCGGCTGGTTTTGCCGCTGAAAGGTTGCTTGCAGAAGAAGGTTTCTCCTCCTTTGCCATAGATCTCGTCCCAAAAAATTTTTTTTGTGGCTTTTTTCGGGTCGTCGATCTTTGTTTGGCCGTCAGACCAGGAATTTAGAGAAACGAGTAAACCTATTGTAAAAAGGCTGATGTGTTTCATGCCTAGGCATTTCATCTACTTCAATCCTAAATAGTTTTTTATTTTTTGAACTCAAAACAGTGTACCAGTCTGGAATTGAATTGAAAGATGTTTGCAATAATAAATTGACACATCTGTGTAATTATGTCATACGTTTGTTTGAATGTGTCATGTGGTAATAATAAAGTATTGGTTGTTTGTTCTTCTGAATAGCAAAATGGCCAACTCGGTCAAGTTTTGGAAGGTTTTTAAGATGTTCACGAACGTAATTTGCTAATTGGACTACCTAGAGTTTTGGAATTTGTTTTTCAGTAAAAAATAAATAAACCTGAACAAAAAAGGAGCTGATTTCAGCTCCCAGGCTGCTGACAAAGTTCAACAGTTCAAAAACGCCCAAATTTAGATTCAAAAAGTGTTCAAATAGGGCCATTTCTTAAATCTTTTAATGTTTTTGGAATGCTTTTTCTTAGTCAGAATGGCAATCATAAAAAACATGGGGGTTTATCAACACTCTGGAATGGGCGTTCCGCCCATTCCTTTCTTTATAATGAATCCTAATCGTTAACAGGGATGTTAGAACTCACAGCCCTTCAAATAATCTCAGGATTACTTTTTAGACTACAACTGTTAGAATGCCGCCCAATTTTTGATCATATTTTATACATCAATTTATTCTTGAGAAGATTCATGCCCAATACGCCTTCTGATAACACTTCCGTTGAAAAGAACGCTCAATTTGTTGATGCTGCGGAAAATCCAGCACAGAGCAACCCAACAACCACTCACCAAAGCATTAAGGAAGGTTCCGCCTTCTCAAGCAAACAAGATGAGCAAGGTGGCTCTCAAGGAAAAGTAGGATTTGTATCTTTAGGCTGTCCTAAAAACACGGTAGATTCCGAGCGGATCCTGACTCAACTTAAAACCGAAGGTTATGAGATCTCGCCAAGTTATGATGATGCCGATGTTGTGCTGGTAAACACCTGTGGCTTCATTGACAGTGCCGTTCAAGAATCTCTTGATACCATTGGTGAAGCGATTCACGAAAACGGAAAGGTAATTGTTACCGGCTGTTTAGGTGCAAAAGAAGATGTCATCCGTGAAGTCCATCCGAATGTATTGGCGGTTTCAGGCCCACACGCCTATGACGAAGTCATGAACCAGGTTCATGAAGCGGTTGAAAAACCGGCTCATAATCCGTTTGAAAGCCTGGTACCTGATACGGGCGTAAAACTAACGCCGAAACACTATGCTTACTTGAAAATATCGGAAGGCTGTAACCACCGTTGTACGTTCTGCATTATTCCGTCTTTCCGAGGTGATCTGGTAAGCCGCCCTGTAGGCGAAGTCTTAAACGAAGCCAAGCGTCTGGCTGATGCCGGTGTTAAAGAGCTACTTGTGATCTCTCAGGACACCAGTGCTTACGGTGTTGATACAAAATACAAATTGGATTTCTGGGATGGCCGTCCAGTTAAGACTCGCATGACTCAACTGTGTGAGGAACTTTCCAAGCTGGGCATCTGGGTTCGTCTTCACTATGTGTATCCATATCCGCATGTGGATGAGTTGATTCCACTGATGGCCGAAGGAAAAATTCTTCCGTATCTGGATATTCCTTTCCAGCACGCTTCACCTAAAGTACTTAAAGCCATGAAGCGTCCAGCGCACTCAGAAAAAGTGATTCACCGCATTAAGAAGTGGCGCGAGATCTGTCCTAACATCGTACTTCGTTCTACCTTCATTGTTGGTTTCCCAGGCGAAACTGAAGAAGACTTCCAGATGCTATTGGACTTCCTGGAAGAAGCGCAACTGGATCGTGTAGGTTGCTTCAAATACTCTCCGGTTGAAGGCGCAACAGCCAATGACCTACCGGATCAAGTTGACGAAGAAACCAAGCAAGATCGCTGGGAGCGTTTCATGGAAGTTCAACAACGCATCAGCTCTGAAAGACTTCAAGCCAAAGTAGGTACTACCATGGACGTTATTGTTGATGAAGTGGTGGAAGAAGGCGCTGTTTGCCGTTCCATCGGTGACGCACCTGAAATTGATGGTCAGGTCTTCCTAGACAATCAAGTTCATCTAAAACCGGGCGAGATTGTTACGGTAGAAATCGAAGAAGCAGATGAGTACGACATGTGGGGTCATCTGGTTTAATCCACCCACGGAAATTGCTTGTCAAAGCGCATTTTTTCGTTTAAACCTTATGTAAGTTAAAGCTAGAATTCTTAAATGAATTAATAACTTACATAAGGTACTCAGATTGAAAGAGACCAGCCAAGCAAGTATTAGTTGTTCCTTAGAACATTCCTGCCTTGAACTGAGTTTTGAGGGCGACTGGCTGTTGCAAAAGCAACGCCCTTCTTTGACTGACTACCTATCTCAATGTAGTGACCCCAAAGTTTCAAAAATACAGGTATCAGCCTCTGATGAGCTGAATTGGGACACCTCCCTGGTCATATTTGTTCGAAAACTCAAACAACACTGTATCACTCAAAACAAACCTTTTTATTCTGCACTTCCTGATGGCATTGCACAGCTGATTACTCTTGCAGATGCTGTACCCCCTATTCAAGCCAAAAATGAAAACACTCAACCCAATAGTGCCTTACATAACATAGGTAAAAAAGCGCTGGGGATTAGGCAATCAAGTCAGGAAGTATTGACCTTTGTGGGCGAAGTAACGCTGGCGTTTGGTAAGTTATTGCGCGGTAGAGTCAGTTTTCGCAAGCAAGACTTTGGTATTCTCATAGAAGACGTTGGCCCAAAAGCACTGGGCATAGTATCTTTAATCAGTTTTCTACTAGGCGTAATTCTCGCTTACATGGGTGCCGTCCAGCTCGGCCAATTTGGCGCCCAAATTTACATTGCAGATCTTGTGGGGATTGGAATGGTGCGTGAGATGGCCGCTTTAATGACCGGCATTATTCTAGCAGGCCGAACAGGCGCAGCTTACGCTGCCCAACTCGGCACTATGCAGGTTAACGAGGAGATCGACGCTTACCGTACTCTGGGAGTATCCCCTATGGAATTTCTGGTTCTCCCCCGAATGCTAGCCCTTATGGTTATGGTGCCTTTTTTGATTATCTACGCGGATCTGGTCGGCGTAATTTCAGGCTTTGTGGTGGCAATGGGCATCTTCGATATCGGTCTGCTGGAGTATTACAACCAAACCCTTAATGCCCTTACATTCAATCACTTTATAGTGGGACTAATTAAAGGCTGTTGCTACGGAATCCTAGTGGCGCTTTGTGGTTGTTATCAAGGAATTAACTGTGGCCGAAGTGCATCGGCCGTAGGTCAAGCGACTACTCGGGCCATTGTTTTCAGTATTATTGCGATCACTATTGCAGCCTCGATTTTGACCATACTCTTTCAGCAGCTGGGGATTTAACATGGCATCACCGAATCCTCAAATTGGTCAACCTCATCTTCAAGTTCAAAACCTAACCATGGCTTATGGTGACTTTGTGATTCAGCACGACTTGAATTTCAACGTTAACTACGGCGATATTTTTATCATCATGGGGGGAAGTGGTTGCGGAAAAAGTACTCTTTTAAAGCATATGATTGGTTTAAAACGTCCAGCAAAAGGCGACATTCTGTTTAACGATCAACCCTTTTGGACATCTTCCGAAGAAACACAAGCCTCGATCAAACGGAACTTTGGCGCCATGTTTCAGGCTGGTGCGCTATGGAGCTCATTAACACTGGCTGAAAATCTCGCCCTGCCACTCAATGAATACACTTGTCTGGCACAGGATGAAATCCAAGATGTTGTTGCTATCAAATTGGCGTTGGTCGGGTTAGCCGGCTATGAGAACTTTTACCCCTCTGAAATCAGTGGTGGCATGGTTAAACGTGCCGCACTTGCCCGAGCTATGGTCATGGACCCAAGTATGCTCTTCCTGGATGAGCCCTCCGCTGGGTTAGATCCAATCAGTTCGCGTCGCCTTGACGAGCTTATTATCGAACTCAGCCAAAGTATGGGAATAACCATAGCGATCGTGACTCACGAGTTGCCCAGCATTTTCACCATCGGCAATAACTGTGTATTTCTGGATCCAGAAACACGAACTATGTTGGAGACAGGAGATCCAAAAATAATGCGAGATAACAGCAAGTTCGAAAAAGTACGATATTTTTTAAACCGGGGTGAGAAATGAGTAAACAAGCCAACCCTACGACCATTGGTGCATTCATTGTTATTGGTTTACTGATTACGATCCTGGCCATCGTTGCCTTTAATCGAAATACTTTATTTACCGAGCGGGCTGACGTTGTAATGTACTTTGACGGCTCGGTAAAAGGGCTAGTAATTGGTGCCCCAGTATTATTTCGCGGCGTTACAGTGGGCTCAGTAACCAATGTAAAACTGGTAGCAGATCCTGTTCGAGGACGTTTCTTAATACCTGTTCATGCTGAGCTTGAGCCCCAAAATCTGATCCCGATGGGCGTGCCGATTGAGTACGACCTGAAATTTTTGGAAGCTCTTGTAGATCAAGGTTTAACCGCTCAACTTGAACTGCAAAGTTTATTAACCGGACGTCTTTCTATTCAATTAGATATGCGACCGGACAAAGAGACGCATTTTTATTCTGAAAAAAACGGCGAAGTAGAAATACCCACCATAGCAACGCCAATCGAAACTCTGGCCAAATCACTCAAAGATATCAACAGCGACGACCTGATTCATGACGTTGCGGAAATATTGGCTGGCATCAACCAATTAGTGAACTCTAAAGAAGTACGTAGCACCATTCACGACACTGCAATCACTGCTTCCGAAGCGAGGGTGCTGATTACTAAATTAAATGGTTCGATGGACGAGCTTACGCAACAACTCACAAGCACCTTAAACCAATTAGACAACACTCTGAAGCATACCGATAAAATGGTTAAAAACATTGATCAGCAGGTTCTTGTATTGGGTAACGATCTGCAAAATACACTGAAGAACGCAGATTCGGCGATCAACGAAATTGAGATTAGCATGAAAGAAATTCAATCTCAGGTGGGAGCGTCCTCTCCTTTGATTTACAACGTAAATAACACACTGGAAGAAGTGGCTCGTGCAGCTCAATCCTTTAGAGCACTCTCCGACACATTAGAGCGTCATCCTGAAGCCATTCTAAAAGGAAAAAGCCACTTTGAGGGAAACTAATATGAATAACTTGCGCCATTTAATAACAGTTTTCTTGAGCATTGTGGTGCTTTCAGCATGTGGAACAACGGCACCGAATCGGTTTTATTTACTTACTCCGGAATCAAATAATAGTGTTCCGACAGAGAAGGTAAATCTCAATATTGGTGTCGGCCCTATGAAATTCCCTCAATACCTAAATCGATCTCAGATGTTCGTCACTACGGAACAAAACCAACTCTTATTGAATGAGGCGGATCGATGGGCAGAACCTGTCGATGACGGTTTTAAAAGAGTATTAGCAGCTAATCTAGGAAATACCTTGAACGGTGCCAATGCCAATCTCTATCCCTGGAAGCATCATGAAAAAGTAGACTACCAGGTCATGGCAACCATCTATCGTTTCGAAACAACAACATCGAAAGAAACGATTCTTCATGTCTATTGGCAACTGCTTCACCAAGATAAAAAAGTCAGCGAAGCTACTCAGAAATATACAACCACCGCGGTATCACTTAACTATTCAGACATTGCTAAAGCGCACAGTACTCTGATAAGTCAGTTTGCCACATCAATCTCCGAAGCCATCACATCACAGCAGAATAAGTAATTACTACTGAATCAAGGATTGTTGGATCTACAAGCATCAAAAAATTCGACAACCTTATCTCGATGCTGCTGGTGATTAAAGGTCGAGATATGAGGCCCCTGGGTCTCATACCACTCTACCCGTTGAAACGTCTTATTTAATAATCGTCCTTGCTCAACCGGAACAACGGAATCTTCAATAGAATGTATTTGAAGGATCTTTGACGTTAACTTTGCCCCATAATCCTGTGGTTCATACTCTGTCGGTAGCAACCAACTTGCAGGATAGGCAAACGGCCATAGCAACCAGGAATCCTGAAAACCTATCTTGGCCATATCTTTAAACGAAGCAAACCCTGAATCCAATATCAAGCATTCTGGTTGATTATCTAATTCCGAGAGAGCCATCGTAGACAGCGCCGCACCAATACTCTGACCAAGTACATACACAGGAACGTTCGCTTCTTCATTTTGAGCAAGCATCCAATGATAAGACTGGACCATATCATTCAAGACTTGAGGCAACTTGGGAATGCCAGTGGATTTACCAAAGCCTCGATAATCCACTAACAGAACTTCATAGCCATAGGAAGGCAACCAATAAACACTGGCAAAATGCGTACTGATATTTTCAGCATTACCATGGAAGAACACGACCCGCCCTTTCAAGGGTTCCTCTGCTTCAAACAGCCAGTTATGCAAGGTTTCGCCATCCTCGGTGGACAGCTGCACTTCCTGATATTTGATGCCAAAATCGGCCGGATCGTTGTAGTACGTCTGATGAGGATGGAAATACAAACTCGTCAACGAACGACAGCCGGATAAGGCCATCATAAACAAGGATAGAAGCACTAATCTCAACATAATCTGGCCAGTTCTTCCTGAATCAGGTCAATAAGTTAGAAATATATGTTAACCGCAATGGATGCATCAGTGGATTCATAATCATCAATTTCCTGATAACTGAATTCCGTCCTTAGCTGTATATCTTTCGTCAGAGAATAACCGTAACCCAACTTAATAAAGGACTCATCAAAGCCCTCGGTATAAGAGCGATATCCCACTTCGGTTTTAAGACTCCACTGATGCGATTGCATTAAATAACCCAATGAAGGACCGACAGATAAAGCGAACTGATTGGTAAAATCATCATCCTGACGCAGACCAGCATCTAGAAAAGCATATGTGGTTCCTAACGATCTATCTAAAGAAAATAGACCAGAAAGTGAGTAGGACAAGCCACCTCCCGCTTCCAGATAGGCGCCTAACTTACGTTCATCACTCTTGGCATGACGATCCAGACCAGTTTTAACTCGCCAAGACAGGCGTTTAATAAACTCATCACGAGGCGTGAGAGATTGAATATCCAATACTTTAAAGGCGTCCACCTTAACGTTTGCATCTTCAATTCGAAGCGCCAGCTCGCCCATTTCGATCTGAGCACCCGGGATATAACCAGCAACCGGATCAAGCAATTCATGATAAGCAATACGCGCTTTTAGTCTGGCGTACATTTCCTCTTCGGAAGCTTTGTCATAACCAATAGCGGTTGAGAACCTGAATGTCTCATGACCCTGATCATCACGCACCTCAGGCGGAATCACGCCATCATAATTAGTCCCTTGAGCCAGCTTTGACCGTTTGGAAAGTAAAGATAAAGAGCGCTTAGCCAAGAATCGTGAATCCTCTTCATCGGCTTTAATAGCCATAAATCGGGTATATCCATAAGCGGCTTCTAGCAACATACCTGCTTCTTGATCTGAGTAGTGATCCAAGGATGGAATAGTCTCAGACTGACTTAGCGCTAAAACCGTCCGTTTTTGCTCATCATTCAACTGATCTATTTTGCTCTTTAACTCCGTGGCATCTGAAGGACGGAAAGTTGCCAATGAAATCAACGCTCTTTGATCCAATGAACGAACGGTATCAGAAGGGATCGCCCATAGATGATAATCATCCACTGAGCTCAAGCCCGGTTTTGCAACATCCAGAAGCGTTAGGATTCGATAAGCACAATTCTCGTCAAAGAAGTAATAATCAAAGCGTGTGTCTTTCAATTCCCACAAATGATTCACCAGCTGATCTACTTCCTCTTCCGTTAGATCCAGTTTGAATTCCCAGATGTCACGGTTTTCCATATTGTTGTATTCCTTAACCTTCTCGTAGTAAGGAATCACAGAAATAACGCCTGGGTAACCGCCAGCCAGTCCCTTCCAGGTAAACACCAATTCGTTGTCAGTAGGATCTGCATTCGCCGCAAAATTCACGCTGTAAGCAAGCAACTTATTTTTATCCGTCTGTCCTCGTTGATCCAGTCTCAAAAAAGTATGGCCATACATGCTGGATGGACTATTCAAATAAGAAGCGGGAAAGATCAAGCTTGCGCCCTCCGCATTAAGCGAAGCTTTCCACTGTTCAAACTCTTCACATTCAGGTTTGATTGTCTGAAGCTCTGATAACTTTTGGGATAGCCAGTTTAATCGCGCTGGAAAACGACAGCCCACCTGAGCATCATCTTTAACAGCGGCAATAAATGCCTGAAGTTCACTATGTGGATCAAGATGACCGGACTCTGAAAAGAAGAAATCTACATCATCTACCTGACTGGAAAGACGAGGATTTACATAACCGGCACGATAATGCAGTAGGTCTAACCAGGCTCTGTCTTTGGATAATGTATTGAGATCCGAAACACCGAAACTAAATGAAGAGAAAACTAAAAGCGCCGAAGCAAAGAATATACGCATTAAAACCCACAACTCCCTTTTGTGAGTGAAGAATAGAACGTTGTCCATAACAACAAGGCTACTCATTGTGCCTTATGAAGGTACTTCAAACCAGATATGAAACTGAAAAATACGAACCCTGTATGCACAAAAAAAGGCGTGCCTTAGCACGCCCCTTTTACTCTACCTAAGACAAATTAGCCTAGGTATTTCTTCAGCTCAGCGTCTGAAGACAGTACAGTCGCTAGGTTTTCTAGAGCTTGCGCTGAAGTAACAGCTTCTGAAGAGAAGATTTGATCGAAGTTCTGTTGAACAGCTAGGTTGAAAGTAGCTTGATCGTCAGCTTGAACACCGATTAGTGCCGCTAGAACTTCAAGAGACTCGCCTTGACCTTTAGCAGCGTCAGCAGCGATTTGATCCATGTTCTTGTCGAAATAGATGCTTGGGCCACCAGCTAGAGGACCACCAGCGTCTTTACAACCCAAAGTACCAGAAGTCATACCGAAAGTTTGGTTACCAGAAGTTCCGTTTGTGGTTGCAGCCAATACATGCTCGTGCCACTCGTTAGCATCTTTAAAGATTACTTCTGTACCAAGACCACAACCTGCTGGGCCGTGACCGCCAGCTGCAAGTGCGTAACTAGAACCAACAAGAAGTGCTGTTGCTGCGATAAACTTTTTCATAATTTTCTTCCTTTAAAAAACAAGTTTTGCCCTAAGGCACAAATCAGTCTAGTTCATAAATAACAATTCTAACAACAAAAAATATGTCTAATTGGTCACAATGGCGCAATAAGACTTTAATTTAGAGGTTTTCTAACCCTAATTGCTCAAAATTAAACCAAAACCCTTATGTAACAATTAGTTAGGAAAGGTTGAAAACATAAGAACAGCTTCCGCCGGCTTCAATTCCTCAGCTTTTTTCTTCTTTTTCACCAGACCACGAGTCAAAGCCACCCCTTCTTTAAGATTGTTTGAAATCAGGTAATAACTGCCATCAAACGAAGTATTTGGTACTGCATCCACCAGATCCTTTGACGACGCTATGATCTGCAAACTTTCAATACCAAAGGGAGGCTGAACTTCAAATTCACCTAAAGAAATCCACCGGTTGGCATCATCAGCATTCACGTAATTAATAAATTTACGGTTACCCGGAGCATCTTGAAGATCCAGTAAATAACTCTTTTCGATTCCTCGCGTTTTTGTATGCCCAACAAGATAGAAATACCCAGAGCGATTTAACTTAACAAACAATTCGACACTTTCACCTAAGGAAAAAGCCAAATCACTCTGCCCTCGATCTGTTCGGATTTGCACATTTAAATCGGAAGAAACCGCATAGCCAGAATGCAGCATCTGATCAAAATCGATCAGAGTCGGTTCAAAC
>Ga0255768_10006284_pt1 | contig 11279 bp, 7 predicted proteins | sample 071ome_33_FD_179983 | JGI IMG/M metagenome (GOLD analysis project Ga0255768, IMG submission 179983) | Coastal salt marsh microbial communities from the Groves Creek Marsh, Skidaway Island, Georgia - 071412AT metaG (version 2) | ecosystem: Environmental > Aquatic > Marine > Intertidal zone > Salt...
AAAAATTCCAAAACTATAAGAAAACTTACGTTTCGACTTTAGTTGAATAGTGATATTTACCTTTTCATCAGATGGGAAATTCTTTGGATCAAAGGACTGATTATCAGGGGTCATAACTAGCGTAGAGAAGGCTACCATTGGGGCTTTTTCTACAGAAACTTTAACGGGAATATTTTTTCCTTTACTCGTTTTAACCGTAACCTTAGCATTCGTTAAATCGCCTGAAGTAGAAAAACTCCACTTGTCGAAGGTCAACATTCTAGGGCAATATCCTGCTGGGGGCCATGCAATAAAGTTGTTGTTATAATAACTACTATCAGATAATGAGTCGCTAGGTTGAACCATCCAGAAAACACTATTATTCTCCGATGCACCGTATCCAAACTCATGAGTATTTGGTGCCAGTATGTATTGTCTATTATATAGTTCGTCACTCTTTGGGTCGGCAAACAATACCGTGGCCGCGATGCTTGGATTATTTTCTTTTATTGCTTGTGCAAACTTAGATGCCTCATATGCCTCATTTGAAAAACATAAATGGGTTTCAGGTGTTGCTTTACGAGTGAAGATACCTACTGGGGAGTACATTACTGATGCTTCTTGACATTTTCTTGCTATATCTTCATTTAATTTTACAAGATTTTGTACACCAGCATTTTGCCTAAAGTAGTTAATACGTTGAGCGATTTTAAAATTTGTAGTATCAGGAATAACCCCAACGCTACAGTTTTGAGAAGAGCCATTCCATCCTGTCAAAGGAATATTTTTGCCATTAATCAAGTCCATCCCAATTGCAGTGCTCTTATATCTTATTTCAAAGTCTTTGATTGCTATGTTTTTTTGCAACGCATCGAGGTTTTTATTTTTTGGGAACTCCACTTTTAATGTATTGAAGAAGTCTAGTGCAACCTTGATATTTCCATAGTTAACGAATGAGTCAATAGCGCGTCCATACAAAAGTTCTTTGTCAGATAATAACTCGTATTTCTTTTTTGGATACTTTTTCAAAAGGTCTTTATTCCACTCTAATATATAGTCCCAGTGTTTGTATTGAATAGTGCCGCGAACCCACTTTTTGTATACCCTATATCTAACAAGTTGAATTTTTTGGTTTTTGGGATACTGTTTTACAGCGTCATTAATTAAAGCATAATATAGCATACCTTTAATATACTTTGGGGGATTATTCAATAAAGTATCTGCGTGGTACTCAGTAAATGTGGTATCGTATTTCTCTTGAAACCATTCCTTGAAATAGTAAACCATGCCTGAATGATTATTCAGTTGCTGAAATAGATTTATTGCGAGTTGAACAAAATTTTTCCTGTTCTCTATTAAAAAAGCATCGCCTGAGTTTGTTGAATTGTTCGCTATTTGCAATTGTTTAGTTGCGAAAAAAGCAGAGTCAATTAATGCCGCAGTTTTAGTATCATCTCTTCCAAAAGCATAGTCTAAAGCTTTTATAAAAAACTCATTCGTAGAGTTTAAGAAAAGTTCATTATTGGGTTCGAATTGTAGACCTGCTTCACACCATTTCAAAATTGTGCTGCTATTACCGTATGTCTTTTTTATTTTTTGAATTTTATATGTAATGACCTGAACCGCTTGCTTTTGCAGTATTAAATCGGTGGGAAAAACATCTAATCCTAGTTTGATATAAATTAATGCAGAGTCATCTTCGTCTATAGAACTGTAATAGTTTCCTAGCTCATAGAATACGGGCTGAATATATAATTCAGGTTGGACCGAATCTAACTTGCATTTATGAATCAATTCTGCAGATTCTCTAAGCATAGCCCCACCTTTCGCTTTATCTTTTTGTAACCGTGATTGCCATAAATTCAATCCCAAATAGATTTTAGATAAAGTATCATGCGCAATCTCTACACATGGTTCAAGTATTTTTTTAGAAGAACTAAACTTATCGCGACGATATAATTCTAAAGCTTCTACACGATATTCATGTGCTATCATTTTGGCGATGAAATGATATTCTTTGGAGTGTAAGTTTTCCTTGTCTTTAATGGTGGCTGTATTGAAGCTTTTGAAGGCTTTTTCAAATCCTTTTAATTGACGTTTTAACTCTTCTTCTTCTTTGGCTTTTAAAAGATCTGCCCATGCTTGTAAGTAATATAATTGATAAATCTTTCTATCTTTACTCAATCCCTTTTTGATTTTTTTTTCGGCTTTTTTGAAGTTCCCCTTCTTTAAAGCTTCAGTGGCATCTATCACACTCTGATATTGAGCCTTGGCGGTCAATACCGAAATCATCATCAAACAAATTAAAATTACTTTTTTCGTCATATATTCAATACAATTTTAAGGGTTGTAAAACGTTCCCCCAAGATAAAACGAAAATTTAATGTAACGATATATAATTTTTGGCAATTAAATCAACGCAATAGATGAAACTCTCGATAAAGAACTTTTCGAAAGTTATCATTTCCCATCAACTCAATTAAGCAAACATAAGTCCCTTCGATACAAGGTTCGCCATTGAAAGATCCATCCCAACCATCGTTTAGATTGTCTGTCTCAAATAACTTTTCTCCCCATCTATTGTAAATTTTCATATTCATAGACTTAAAGCCTTCCAAGTAAGGCTGATAAAAGTCATTAGGTGGAGCATCATTCGGTGTGAAAGCTGTAGGTAAATAAACCACTGGCGGACAACTATCAATTAGTAGTATTTTATCGGTTGCTGTACAACCATCGGGACTTGTAACCACAACAGAATATTCTCCAGCATAATTGGCTGTTATTGTTGAAGTAGTTTCCCCGTAAGGACTCCATTGATAGGTATTTGTGGTATTGTTTCCCGCTGAAATATTCAATGAAATATTTCTACACACAAACCTATCTGGACCCAAATCTACAGAAGGTACGACCCCTTTAGTTACCTTAATTTGTTCTTCGTAATTCTTACAGATATTGGAGATGTTTATTTTGTAGGTCCCTGGTTGTGTGATATTTAAAGTTTGGAAAGTATCTGCCGGAGTTAGCGTTACGTCAGGACTAGTCCATAAAAATTTGTTATAGGGATCTTTGTTTTGTGCATCAAGTGTGAGCGAAATGTTGTTTGCACAAATTGTAGTATCTCTAAAACCTGGTGATGATATATCCCCGGTTATTACCAATACATAAACGTCACCTGTGTCTTTAGCCCCACTTTGAAATGTAGAAATACAAGTAGCTTTAAATAATCCAGTATTGTTGTATTGTACGGAAGGTTCACGTAATGTAGATGTTGCGGGTGTCCCACCTTCAAACGTCCAATCCCAAGCCACACTAGGCTCAGAACCTCCCGTGTTAAATTCTCTATAATTAATGGTACCACCCACACAAATTACTAATGATGCAGTTTGTGCAATTATGGTATTGAAAACCAATAAGCTAAGAAGTGCCAATAATGTATTTTTTACTTCGCGCTTCATGTATTGCAAAAATACAAGTTAACCGTTGATTATCAAAAGATCTTTCCGCTTTGTTACATTCTTCTATTTGCAAGGAGGATAGGGCTTTTGCCGTCGAATGGATTGCCTGGTCTACTTAAGCTTTTCACATCCATGCTACTGGCTCTTTTTACCGCATGATCTCCATATTTATTTCTAATTTTATCCATGGCATCGTATAAATGAACCAGTTCCTCGGTGTCTTCAAATAAATTAATTTGCATTCCTCCGCTCACTAAATGTGAGAGTCTAACCCCCACAAGACGAATAAGCTGACGTCTTTGAAAGAGTTTTTCAAAAAGTTCGAGGGTGTACTTTATAATTGTATGGTCTGCACTTGTATAGGGTATTCTGGCTTGTGTAGAGTAAGTGTTAAAGTCGCTGTATCGTATTTTAACCGTGATGCAAGAACAGAGTTTGTCGCCTTTTCTCAACTGATAGGCAAGATTTTCTGCCATGGCTCTTAGTAATTCTCTTAGTTTAATTACGTCTATCGTGTCGTTTTCGAATGTTCTTTCTGTACTGATGCTTTTTCTTTCTTGATAGGGGATTACCGGCCTTTCATCAATGCCTTGGGCTTTTTGCCATAAGTCAACGCCTGTTTTTTGAAGCGTTCGGTACATGAGATCTCTGGGCATGTCTTGAAGTGTTTTTATGTATCGAATGCCAAGCTGATGCAATGTTTTGTATGTTTCATTTCCCACACCAGGAATCTTTTTCACAGAAAGAGGAGCGAGGAAGAGCTTTTCCGTTCCAATATCAATTTTTCGTTGACCAGCGGGTTTTGCGGTGCCAGTGGCTACTTTTGATACGGTTTTATTGGAGGAAAGGCCGAAGCTAATGGGGAGTCCGGTTTCTTTTTCAATTCGTTGTTTCAACTCATTAGCCATTTTCCAAGTGCCAAAAAAACGATCCATTCCACTTAGATCAATATAAAATTCATCGATACTGCTCTTTTCATATAAAGGGACAGATTCTGCAATAATATCGGTTACAATGTGGGAATATTGACTATACAGCTGGGAGTCGCCTCTGATAAATACAGCATCCGGGCATAACTGTTTGGCTTGTTTCATAGGCATTGCGCTATGTACACCAAACTTACGCGCCTCATAGCTACAACTAGCCACAACTCCTCGGTCGCTTTGTCCGCCAATAATAATCGGTTTATTGTTAAATGCTGAGTTTCTAAGTCGCTCTACACTTACAAAAAATGAATCTAGGTCCATATGGGAAATCTGCCGCTCTTTCACTTTGGTAAAAATATTAACAAAAATTTGTCAATAATATAGGTATTTTTTTGTTAGGAGGTTAGGGAGTTAGGAGGTTAGGGAGTTAGCTGCTGGGGGCTAGCTACTAGCTACTGGGTACTGGCTACTGGGTACTGGTGTCAAGTGTCAAGTCCTAGAATAGTAGATGTATCAAAAAGACGCAATATAGCGTTTCTTGTGATGCTGCCACCATTGATTAACTAGTAGCCAGCAGCCAGTAGCCAGAGGCCAATCGCCAGCCCCCAGCCCCCATCACTCCACATCAATTACAATCTTCTTAACGGCAATTACCTTATTCTTTGGATTCTTTATAGACAAATAGTAAATACCTGAGCTTACGTTCCATTTTAATACATCAAATGTAATTACAGGGTTATTAATGGTGGTCGACTCTAAGAGTTTACCTCCTGCCTCTCGGACTTCAAGTTTGTAGCTTAAGAAATCCAGATAATTCCCAATTTTAATCAGTAGTTTGTCTGATGTGGGATTGGGGTAAATTTCTATATCTGATGTGATTAATGGCGAACTTCCCGATAATGGAATAGTGAAGTGCAAGGTGTCTTCAACCGTAATATAACTGGTATCATATACATTCACATGGATGGTGTCATAGTAATTGACTTTCACCCAAATGGTGTCAAAATATTCAGTGGTGATGGTATCGTACACTTGAACATAACCGGTATCCCATTTAGTCACAATGGTAGTGTCAAAGAAATGATGATAAATTGAGTCGTGAACAATCACGGTATCGATATGTACAAAAAAGCAAGTATCGGCTAGTTTCAGGGTGACACCGTTGGAGGTGTCGGCACAAATATCAGTTGAAGCCAATAACCTGAAATTCATTTTCTCATGATAAAATTGAATAGAATCTACTTCCAATTTAGCGCTCTTCACACCGCTGTATGGTTTAGCTTCAATTACATCTCCAAAGTCAACGTTTTTACTCCGAGCTTGCCATTGGTAGCGTGCGTTGGAATACCCTTTAATGGAATCGGTATGGATGGCTGCATAATCACCCACTTTATAAGTTCCACTTCCAGAGTGAACGATGCTGTCTAGCATAAAAGTATCACAGCATCCGCCATCCACAAAAATGGAAAAGGTTCGAAAGGTAACCAATGGAGGCGAACAGTGATTATCGGTAACTTTAACACGCAAAGGATAAATATGATCTCTGGCATCATTGAGGGTGGTATTCCAATCAAATTGATATTCGTAATGGTTAACGGCTTTTTTGGTCTCTGAGAGCTTTGCTCCTTTGGGCAAACCGGACCATTCAATTTCTAGGGTATCTGGATAACTCTGATAACCACTCCATGTACTGTCTTTGATGCTAAAATCGAAGGATAGGTTCCTTTTAGCACATACTCTGTGGTTCTTTTCTTGATCAACCTTGGGTGCAAGATTATACGCCGATTTATTGCTTCCTCCATTGGTTAAATCAGTAGTCCAAACGGCTAAATCTCTACGAGTACATCCCATATATTGATAGGTTCCTAAAGAGTCTTTTCGATATTGACGGGCTTCCACTACCACATAATAAAATCCAGAACAATCATAGGGAGTAACTACCATATCACCGGTCCAATCATTCAAGTAAATACCTTTAGGTACAAAATCCTCTGGTTTAGGGGTGCATTTGATGGTGGTTGTGGGTACACAATAACAAGTAATGGGGTATTTTTCAGAAAGTGGAGATGTATAACTCATATAAGTACCATACCCAGATGTTTTACCCTTTGCCCAAACATAAGAAATAGAATCTTGATCGGGATCATTTACGCCATAACTCATGTAATTCCCCACATTGCATTGGAGTTTATTCATGGGTTTGGATACATAATCACCAGAATTGTTATATGCCATTTTTGGAGAGGATAAATTACACAAACTGATCTCCGCGTTGAATAAGGTTTTAGTAGAGCTTTGACCGGTTCTACCGTAATTAACTAAAACATACGGAGTAAAAATACATCGACCGGCGCTGATATGTCCCTTGATGGTGCTAGAAGTCAAATCTACGGTGTCTGTGTAACGGTGTCTCTCCAATCCATAACCTTGGCCATAGGTGTTTACTTTGGAGCAAAAGGGGACATCATTTTTACAGATATTAGATACTTCTGTGATGCCGATTAGTTTTGGTTGTGTACTTGGCGCATATTGTTGAGAACTGCCTGAACTCGCCTGAAATCGATGATAATATGTAAACTGTGAGCTGCTTAAAGCAACGCTTCTGCAATCCCTGTAAAAATCAATATATATAACGTATTTCTGATTGCCTATGTAAGTGTAGGTAATGTCGCAACCGGCAACATGAGATGCTTTGATGGATTGAATTCCAAATAGGACGAATAATACGAGTAGTAGTTTTTTCATGGGCCGGTGTTGAAAGGTGAGAATATACTTTAGACATTGTTTATTTTAATATTGTTGCATCTTACCTTTGCACTGTGGATGGCCGTGAATCTAATATTATTGTAGTTTATGATGGAGATTGTAACCTCTGCAATTATTGGATCCGAAAAATAAAACGGCATAAAAAGGCGTCTACGCTTAAAGTATTGCCTTTTAAAGAAATTTCTTCAGAACACAAAGCAGTCATTCAATTTAATAAGCAGCTGTCAATTCCAGATTCAATCATTTTAATTGAAGGGAATAAAATAAGCATTGAGTCTAATGCCATATTGAAAACTTCAAAAATCCTCGGTGGTTGGTTTAATTTGTTCCTCGTAGGTTATATAATTCCCAAATATTTACGAGATAGGTTATACCGGTTTATTGCAAGAAATAGATATAAATGGTTTGGGAGAAGGGTTTGTTAGGAGCTTAGGGAGTTAGCGGCTGGCTGCTGGCCTCTGGGTGCTGGCCGCTAGGTTCTCGCTAATAGATGTACAATGTTGGCAGCATTTTTAGAGACGCGGTATTTTGCGTCTTTTTGATGCATCTTCTATTTTCTAGCCAGAGTCCAAAAGCCAGTCGCCAAAAATCAGCCCCCAGCACCCAGAAGCCAGCCCCTAGCAGCGAAGATAAACAGCAAAGTGTTAAACCAATCAAAATCCAGTCGCCAAAAGCCAGCACCTAGAAGCTAAAAAAACACTTTCACTAGACAGATTACAATTTTCTCTCAGATTTTAAAAATCTGTAAGTAATTGTATATCAATGAAAAAAAGAGATTTTAAATTTTTGGCACGGTGTTTGTCTATTGTCTAGCAAACAAAATTATTAAACATCAAAAAAATTACAATTATGAAAAAGTTAACAGTATTATTCGCAGTAGCATTCGCAGTAGTAGGTTCAGCATTCGCGCAAATGGCAATCCCAGGAAGAGCATTCGCTGACAACCCATCACGTTTTAACGGACGTAAAGTAACTGTAAAAGAAATCAAAGTAGATTTCACTAATGCTATGAACAGCCCAGCAGGAGCTATCGCACCAGCACCAGTTGCTCCAGGAGCAGCAATCGGAATGCCACAGGTAGCACCAGGAGCAAACGGAGCAGGAAACGTAGCAGTACGTTGTAACCCACCAAGAGGTTTCAGCAAAGTTGCTGTAAGTTTTAACGAAGCACCTAATTTCCAGGCATGTTTCTTCATGGCAGACGCTATGTACAATCAGTTGAAGCGTGAGGCAGGTGGACAGAGCGTAGATGCTCAAATCACTTTCCGTGGAGATAGCCGTACTGGTTACAACGTTTCTTTCTACAGATTAGGACGTTAATTTAAATAAGATCTAGTATTAAAAAGGCCGAGCATGCTCGGCCTTTTTTGTTTTATAGATGGGTTGAATTAAAACTTCAAATGGTCATAAAAATCAAAAATGCGTATCAAATTATATTGATGAATTACAATCCCAAACAAAAAACTAATTAAATTTGTTAAAACAAATATTAAATCATGGACAGAAAAAAATTCATCAAAAATTCATTATTGGTTGCAGGAGTGGGACCGGCAGTGATCAAGTCTGCCGTGATTGATAATAATATCGATGAACTTAAACCAATAAATCAAAAGCAAATAGGGTTTAATCATATTCCGAATAAAGAAAAAGAAAGAACAATGAATTCAATTATACATCGTGCAGAAACACGTGGATATGCAAACCATGGGTGGCTTGATACACATCACACTTTCAGCTTTGCTAACTATTACAATCCTGAAAGAATGCATTTTGGAGTACTCCGTGTTTTGAATGATGATAGAGTTGCAGCCGGAATGGGTTTTGGTACACATCCGCACGACAATATGGAAATAATCTCTATTCCACTTGAAGGTGATTTAGAGCATAAAGATAGCATGGGCAATGTTTCGGTAATTAAAAATGGTGATATCCAGGTAATGAGTGCAGGTACTGGAATTACTCATAGCGAATACAACCGAAATAGAAATTCAGAGGTCCGATTTTTGCAAATTTGGGTTTTTCCAAACAAGAAAAATGTTACTCCCCGCTATGATCAAATCACTTTAAAAGATTTAGATAGACACAATAAATTCCAACAAATTCTATCTCCGTATCCTGAAGATGAGGGTGTATGGATTCACCAAAATGCATGGTTTCATTTGGCTGATTTAGAAAAAGGAAAATCCATAGAGTATAATATGAAGGACACTCGTAATGGTCTTTACACTTTCTTATTAAACGGCAAGATTAAAATAAATGATAATGAGTTAAACAAAAGAGATGGTATAGGTTTATGGTCGGTAGATGGTGTGCTAAAATATGAAGGATTAGAGAATAGTCAAATCCTCACCATGGAAGTACCCATGGCCATCTAATTCTTTATTGATCGTTCGGTAATCCCTTGATTGCTCGTATTACACATCCTTTACCAACATGGTAAAGTCCCTCGTTAAGTTCAGTCAATTCTTCCCAAATTTTTGCTTCTTTTCCAATTAGTTTTTCTAACTCATCAATAGTGTAAAGCAACTCTTCTTCCAAAGGGCCTCCAATTTTTGGGTTTTGCTCGCGCAGTGGGATGTTTTTTACACTAAAACATTCAAAAATTATCCATCCATTTGTTTTTAGTTTGGACATCATCGTTTGAAAGAAAGAGTCTTTAATTCCTTTCGGGAAATGCGTGTAAGAAAATACAATTCCATCAAAAGATTTATCCTCAAACTTGATTTCATCAAAGCTTCCTACTTGATAATCAATATTTACATTATAAGTTTTGGCAAGTTTTAATGCCTTTTCTCTTCCCGATGTGCTGATATCAAAAGCAACCGAATTCATGTTTTGAGTAGCAGCATACACTGAGTTTCGTCCTTCACCATCTGCCGGAAATAATATTTTAGACCCTTCTCGTACCTTTTTAAGTTGGAACTTAAAGAACTGATTGGGTTCAGTACCATAAGCGAACTCCTCATTTTTATAACGTTCATCCCAAAATGCTTTCATAAATCAAATGTAGTAAATCCTCTGAATAATATAAATGTGATTTTTGTTACTCAGAATTGAATTGGTAATTAGTTTATTTGCCGCTAATTATGGGAAGATATTTTTTAATAGTTCTATCAGTAATTTTCTTTACTAATCCAACTATTGAATTAAAATCACAGCATCAGGAAGTTCCTGAGAAACCTAGGATGTGGAAGGGTAAAACTAAAAAGTTTTACGATACAGGTGCTATTAGTAAGGCTTTTCATTATGGTGTCTTGCAGGGGCATTTTAGACACTATCTAATGTTTACAGACAACCAATCGGGCCTAAGCGATTATTTCGCTCAAGCCGGTGGTGGAGGTATTCGTTTTGAAACAGCTCCATACCATGGATTTCAGTTTGCGGTTTCAGGATTCTTCATTTTTAATATCCAATCATCAGATTTGGGCATAAAAGATACGTTAGGGAATTCTGGAAGTAGATATGAGTTAGGATTGTTTGATTTAGAAAACCCATACAATCGTAAAGATCTTGATAGGTTGGAGGAATTTTACTTGAAGTATAATTTTTCCGATAATTCAAATCTTATTTTAGGTCGCCAACTTATAAATACTCCTTTTATTAACTTACAGGACGGTAGAATGCGTCCAACCGGTGTGGAAGGATTATGGTTACGTTCAAACGAATTAGAAAAGACACAAATTGAGGGTGGGTATTTATGGGATATGTCTCCAAGAAGTACCGTTCGATGGTATGATGTTGGGGAATCCATAGGATTATACGGTTCGGGTAGAGATATTAATGGTGGTTCATCCAGATATGCAGGTAATACGGAAAGTCATTGGGTGGCGATGTTAGGACTGCACAGAAGTATAGGAGAAAGTAAAATACATGCTTGGACCTTCTGGGTTGATAACCTATTAAATTCCAATCTTTTACAATTTGATTTGAGAAAGTCAATTGGGAAAAACCAAATCTATTTAGGGTTGCAAGGAATTCAACAGCAAGCAATTGGTAACGGAGGTAATGAAAATGATTCATTTAAATATGTACCAGAGGGTCACAAATCAATGGTAGGTTCATTTCGATTAGGATATAAAACTCCTAATTGGGATACTAGAGTTGCATATACAAGAATTACAAAAGACGGAAGATATTTAATGCCAAGAGAATG
>Ga0255768_10006285_pt1 | contig 11279 bp, 7 predicted proteins | sample 071ome_33_FD_179983 | JGI IMG/M metagenome (GOLD analysis project Ga0255768, IMG submission 179983) | Coastal salt marsh microbial communities from the Groves Creek Marsh, Skidaway Island, Georgia - 071412AT metaG (version 2) | ecosystem: Environmental > Aquatic > Marine > Intertidal zone > Salt...
GATCTTAATGATTTTTGTTATTTATCCCTTTTTGCTTGCTCGGCTCACCAAAAATAAATACGGTTACTCCAAATTTTTTAAAGCAATTAGTCCTGCTCAATTTTTAGCATTCTCAAGTAGTTCAAGTGCTGCCACATTACCTGTTACTTTGGAGTGTGTAACGGATAAGTTAAAAATTCCAAAAACAGTGGCAGATTTTGTACTTCCCATTGGGGCCACGATGAATATGAATGGAACGAGTCTATATCAAGCAGTTGCAACCGTATTTTTGGCTCAAATGCATGGTATAGAATTAGATATAAGCCAATATGTGTTAATTACAATTACTGCAACTTTAGCGTCAGTTGGTTCTGCGGCTGTTCCAAGTGCAGGACTAGTTATGTTAGTGATGGTTTTAAGCGCAATTGGTTTAAATCCTGCATGGATTGCAATATTATTTCCGGTAGATAGAATTTTAGATATGTCAAGAACTGTGGTAAATGTTACCGGTGATATTGTGGTTTCAGCAGTTGTTCACAAATGGAACAAAGGAAATAAGATTGATTAATCTTTGTAGGCAACAATAAAAAAATTGCCTTCCGATTCATCATTGGTCCATTCTCCAGGGTTTTTGACATAACCGATATTGAATATTTGTAACCTATTAAAACCTGCTTCCTTTAACAAACTTTTGATTTCGTCACGGGAGAAATAATGTAAAAATGCAGAGGTATGACCTCCACTTTTTCGATAAAAAACATCACCTTCTTCATAACCCGCTTCTGCAAGTCTGTGGGTATGATAAATTTTTATTGCGTTAGGACCCCATTCATTGCGATTTCCCCTATTAAATACATCAAAACAAAAGATACCACCAGGTTTTAATTCAGTATGAATTTTTCTTAAAGATTCTAATCTTGAACTATGAGAAGGAATATGTCCAAATGCATATAAAAAGTAAATCAAATCATAATGACAAGACTCTAATAATTTGTCGTTGTATGTTGAATGAGTCACTTGGTGCCCTGCAGCTTTTGCCCTTTCAAGCATTTCCTCGCTCATGTCTAAAATTGTAGCAGTGCTCTTAAAAGGATGGTTTTTTAAAATTTCTGTAGACCTCCTTCCTGTTCCACCGGCTATATCTAATACAGTAATCTCACCTTGGGGTAGATATTCCGCAATTTTAGTATTTATTGCGGTGGTGTATGAATTACGCGATTCATGCGCTATATCAAATTCATCGTATTCATGTGCTTGCTCGTCGTAATAATCAGAAAGTATTGAATAAATTTCACCTTCGCTGGGTTTGGGTAAAATAGGATAAATATAATGAGACTTTGATTCTATTTTTTGTTCTTGTGAAATAAATTTGAATGCATTCGTTTCTATTTTATGAAAATGCTCTTTTGGTTCGATGAAGCTTGCATTTAATGCCTTTTCGTTTAGCACCCCTATTGTGTGTGTGTTTGGTTCAAAAACAGTAAGATTATCCAAATTAGTTAATGCCGGATAATAAATATGTAGTGTAATTAATGGTTTTGTTTTACTTGAGTTTTTAATGGAATGAACAACGCCATCTGGTTCATTCATGACCCCACCAACGTTACATTTCATTGTTAATGAATGACTAAGAATATTGTTTTGCCAATGGTACTCAATGTTTTCACCCTCACCAGACAGAACCAAAACATATCCGTAAAACCCATGGTGGTAATGTATCGCACTTTCAGAATTTGGCGGCCAAAATAGAACGGCTAGTTCTAAAGGTTCAGTGGTATAAATCTTGCGAAAATATTGGCTTGCCTCTGACTTTTCATAGTCGTTTTCATCTTGAGAGAATTTGATTTTAGTAACATCTAATGAATGAACTATTTCTCCGAGATTCCTGTAACTTAACTCTGCTTGTGTAATTGATTGAAAACGCTCAATAATGAAATCCATAACTATTGGTCGAAGTTATCAATTTTTAGTGTAGGAATGTTTTCAAATTGAAATTTCATTTCTTTGTATAATTCAAATGGGTCGAAAACAGTTCGTACTTCTTATAAATTTTTTATTGTTTAAATCCTTGATTTATAGTCAAGTATTTCAAACATCTGCTTCCTTTAAATCAGTTGAAATTGAAAAAATATTTAATGAAACAATAGACTCAACTGATAGTAAAAATTCATATCATTGGGTGTCTGGAATATTTCCTAATACATTACATGAAAAACATATGGGTGGTTTTAATAATGTTTTGAATGGAATGATATTTATTTCTGATTCTAGTATAAATAATAATTTTTCTGATTCAATACATCCAATAGCAATAGCGGATATTCAAGTAAATGATCAATTATTATTTAAAGATGTTGTATTTGGGAAGAGTATAAAAGACACCATAATTTCAGATTCGCAGTTAATGGAATTGATATTAAATCTTCCTTTTCTCAAGAACTTGGATGGTATGAATGGAGATTCTATTTTAAAGAATTCGCAATTTGTTTTTGAGTCTTACACTTTACCACTTCCTTGTAGCCATTATCCAATTTATGTTGAATTTTGGGGAGAAGAGGATGTTACCTTGAGTATAGATTATGATTTTGCTGCTGGTTTAACCCTTGATGAGGTGTTGCCCTTTATTAAATCTAACGCACAACACATTACAGATTTTCATGGTGAACATTGTTCTGCTGAAATGAATAAGGTTATACTGCACATTCATACACGCAATGCTGATATAGAAACGATTTCCAAGTTTATAGAACAACTAACGGCAACTAAAACAAAGCTTCAGATATTATATCCCGATGATTAGTTCCACTGAACATCTTCTGGTGCATTTGCGAGTAGAGCTAATTCCCCACCCAAATCTTTTAAAGCACTTTTCCAGGCAATATCACCTTTTAAATTCATGTAGTGATCCGTGAAAGACGATACAATCCACGTTTTTTCATTTATTTCTGCTTCAAGTTGTCCAACGGCCCAACCACAATATCCAGAAACAGCAAAAGTTCTCAATGGATTAATTGAGTTATTCTCCATAGCTTCGAGCAATTCCATTAAATCTGTTACGTAATAGAAATTATCACTGATTTGAGTAGAACTTTTGGTAGCTGACCCCATGTAAATAAAACCCAAATGTTCATCCGCGCTATTTCCTACAGGACCGCCGTTTAGTAGTGGAAATGTGAAGTCGAGTTCAGGCTTATCTTGAACAGTAATGCTTATTGAGTTAGGTAATGTTTCGTTTATTATTACGCCCAATGTTCCTTCCTCATTACATTCAATTAATACAATAATTTTTCTGAAGAAGGGTTCTTCGGGAAGAAAAGGTTCTGAAATTAATAGGTTTCCAACGTTTAGTTTTTTAGGCATAAATAACTCTTAGCAAGGACCCGAAAAAAGGTGAGGTAATGAAATCATTGATCAAAAATGACGAATTGATGACGGTAAAAGTGTTAAAAAGACACTAGTTCAAATAAATAAGATTAAAGATTGTGCTAGGAGGTTGATTTTAATGACGTAAATAGAATTTATATCTACAATAAGGGGGTTCTCCAAACCAATACCTCCTTATTTTGTTTGGCTTTTATCACCTAAAACTTACTTTGAAAGCAGAAGTAATTTACTTATTGTTGAAAATACAAAAAGCAAATCTGATAATGAAATTTAATTCATTTAAAACTTTTAAAAACCTAACGTTTGCTTCCATAACTGTATTTGTTGCTAACTCAGCTGTTGCCCAAGTAGCAAGTTCTGATACAGCAGAGAAGATCGATGAGGTAGTAGTTGTTGGGTATGGTACAGCAAAGAAAAAAGAATTTACCGGTGCGAATTCAGCGCTCAAAGGGGAGTCTTTAGAAAAGTTGAATTTACCTCGTTTAGACCAAGCATTGCAGGGTCAAATTGCCGGTGTTACAATCAATACAAACTCGGGTTCGCCAGGAGGTGGTTCTAGTATTCGTATTAGAGGACTTTCTACCTTTGGAGATAATGATCCATTGATAATTGTGGATGGAGTTATTTATGATTCTGAAGGTTTGAATGCATTGAACCCCAATGATATTGCTTCAGTGAATGTTTTGAAGGATGCAACCGCGGGTATTTATGGAGTACGTGCAGCAAATGGAGTAATCATTATCGAGACGAAAAAAGGTAAGAAAAACCAAAAACCACAAATTGAAATTTCTGGATATTCCGGAATGCAACAGACTGCTAGAAAGATGGATCTATTAAATGCTACTGAGTATGCAGTTCTAAAGAATGAAATGTTTGCAAATGGTGGTCAACCCATGCCTTTCAATAACACGTTATTAGGAACCGGTACAAGTTGGCAGGATTCTGTTTTTCAAACTGCGCCTATTCAAAATTATAATATTAGTTTACAGGGCGGTACGGATAGAACTACGTATTCAATTGGGGGAAGCTATTTCAAACAAGATGGAATTGTTGGTTTGGATAAAGCTAGTTTTGAAAGATGGAATGGTAGGGTGAATTTAAATACTTCTCTTTCTCCAAAATGGAGGTTAAATAGTGTTTTACTTTACACTCACGAACAACGTAGTGCATTGCCTGAAAATGGTATTGGATCTGTACTCTACAATACTATAAATGCCTTTCCAACGGATCCAATTCGCGATGATCAAGGTAATTACACCTATCTAGAAGAGGTGGCGGATATAATAAATCCATTAGCACAAATGGAGAATTCTTACAATTGGTCCAAGGTGTACAAATTTGTCGGTAAAGAAGAGTTATCTTATTCATTCATGGATAATTTGATATTTACTAACCGTTTAAATTATAACCTTGCATGGGTAAATGATAAAACCTTCTCACCGTTGGTTTGGTATGGTCCAGGTAAGGCACAAAATACTGCATTGAATGAAAATTTGGATCCTACTTTGGTTGAGATTGCTCCGGGAGTAGAAATTGAAAGAGGTGCGGCAGTTTATGAGGGACGTTCTTCTTTTTTTGATGTAAACTTTGAAAGTTTTGTTAATTACGAAAAGAAAATTGGTGTTTTACATAATGTGAAAGCAATGTTAGGTACATCAATCTTCTCACGTGATGGAGAGAATTTAAGTGGTACTGCTTACAACATCCCTAACAACTCCGTTGACTATGCCGATATATCTGCAAATTTAGCTCAAGGAGGATATCTAAATAATACAGGATCTTGGCAATTCCAAGAGCGATTAGTCTCTTTATTTTTCAGAAGTGAATACAGTTATGCAAATAAATATTTTATTTCAGCAATTGTACGTCGTGATGGGTCTTCTAAATTTGGACCAAATTCTAGATATGGAACTTTCCCGAGTATTTCAGGTTCTTGGGTAATTAACGAAGAAAAATTCTATAATTATTCAAGTCTTCCATACTTAAAAATGCGTTTAAGTTATGGTGTTAGTGGAAATGATCAGATCCAGAACTTTGCCTACAGAGGATTACTAAATGGTGAAGGGGTATATGTATTCAATGATATCATTACTAGTGGTGTTGCCATTGGACGTGCTGCAAACCCTGATTTGAAATGGGAAACCACAGGGCAATTAAATTGGGGACTTGATTTTGGTTGGAAAAATGGAGTCAACCTAACCATGAACTACTTCAGAAAGAGTACTAAAGATTTGTTATTTCAACCTGATGTATCAGGATTACTTGGTACTGCTGGAGCGGGAAGTTACCCACCAATCATTAATGCAGGAAATGTATTAAACCAAGGGGTAGAGCTAGAAGGTTCTTATAGCAAACGGTTTAGAAATGGATTTTACACCTCCGTAGCATTGAATGGAACTTGGTTAACCAATGTGGTTCAAAAAGTTCCCGAAGGAGTAGACTTTATTCCTGGAGCTGCGTTTGGTGTTGGTGGTAATGTAGCAACACGGTTTGAAGAAGGATTTCCAATTGGCTATTTCGTAGGGTACCGCACTGATGGGGTTTGGCAAACTCAAGAAGAGATTGACAATTCTCCCATAAAACAAGCAGGAGCAAAACCGGGAGATCTGAAGTATGCTGATATAAATGGTGATGGGGTTATAAATTTCTCTGATGATAGTGATAAAGAGATGATTGGTTCTCCAATCCCAGATTTTACTTTTGGTTTTAATTTCAATGTTTCATATAAAGGAATTGATTTATCTGCAAACATGTTTGCAGCTATTGGACAGGAAATCATTCGTAACTATGAAAGACAGCAACCGTATGCCAATATGCTAACTTATAACATTGAAAGATGGACAGGACCAAATTCTACTAATACGAATCCACGATTGACTACTGAGTTAACACGTAATACCGTGTTTAGTGATTTTTATGTTGAGGATGGTTCATATTTGAGGCTTCGTAATGTGCAAGTAGGTTATACATTAAATCCACTAACGGCAAAGAAAATTGGGTTAGCTGGCTTACGTGTTTATATTGCAGCGAACAACTTGCTTACAATAACCAATTATCAAGGTTTTGACCCTGATATTGGGTCTTTTGGTGGAGCTTTAGGAGCTGGTGTAGATTACGGATTTTATCCGCAAGCAAGAAATGTTATGTTAGGCTTTTCAATAAAATTATAATGAGAAAATTAGGAATATATAAAAAAGGTTTAGCCATTGTTTTGGCTTTTGCACTTACTAATTTTGGATGTAAAAAGTTTTTGGATGTTAATCCTTTATATACTCAGGATGCCGAAAACTTCTTTGAAACTCCGGTGGATTATCAGAGAGCATTAACAGGTGTTTACGACTTACTCCAATCTTCATTTATTACCGTTTGGATTGGTGAAATTGCATCAGATAATGCAATTGCTGGAGGTGAAAGTGTAACGGATACTGAAGGATTACATGAAATTGATGAAATGGGCCACGATGCAGTGAACCAAGAATTGAGAAATGTATTTCGTTGGAACTATGCGGGAATAACGCGAGCGAACTATTTGCTTGAAAATCAAAATAAAATTGATTTTGATGGGAAGGACAAAATTATTGCTCAAGCTAGGTTTCTGAGAGCATATTTTTATTTCGAATTAGTTAAATATTTTGGTGATGTTCCTCTAATTGTAGACAAGAGATTAGGTGCCGATGAAGTAACTACAGTAGATAGAACGCCAAAAGCTCAGGTATATTCTCAAATTGAATCAGACTTAATGTATGCTGCCGATATTTTAGGTTGGGATGCAGCTATTAAAGGTGAAGTAACCAAAGGTGCAAGTTTATCATTATTAGGAAAAGTATACTTGTATCAGGATAAATTTGATAAGGCTGCTGAAGTGTTAGATCAGGTAATTGATCAAGGCAGATATTCTCTTTTTAATGATTACAAGACTTTATTCTTTGTGGCAAACGAAAATAATTCTGAGACTGTATTTGATGTGGAATATTCAGGTGCCGAGGGTGGAAGCTATGGTTGTTTAATTTGTCTTGAAGGTAATGCGGCTCCAGGATTCCATGGGATTAGACAGTACAATGGGCCAATTTATGGGGACGGTAACAGTTACAACCTTCCAACCCAAGGTTTATATGATGCATTTGACGCGAGTGATGTACGACGTGATGCCACGTGTTTGGACTTAGATGCATTTATAGCGAAACAACCGAATTCGGGAAATATTAAATATGCTAAAGGTGCAGGCGGACACACTGGTTTTTACAATAATAAGTACATTAAACGCCAAGGTGAGATTGGATTGCCAGATAATGATTTAACCAGTCCTGTAAATTACAGAGTAATACGTTTTGCCGACGTATTATTGATGTCGGCAGAAGCGCATGCGCGTTCAAACTCTCCGGATTATGCAAAAGCACTCGGCTATGTAAATCAAGTTAGATCCAGAGCAAATATGCCTTCATTGTCTTCTTCAGGTACTCAGTTGATAGAAGATATTTGGCATGAACGTAGATTAGAACTCTCTGGTGAAGGACATAGATTCTTCGATTTAGTTAGAACGGGAAAGGCTGTTGATGCCATTGATGGATTTGTAGCCGGTAAGCATGAATTATTTCCTATTCCACAAGTTGAAATTGATTTAGCTGGTGGCTCTTGGAAGCAAAATGACAATTATTAAAAAATATAAATATGAAATTTAAAGCTTTATTATTCACTTTGTCCTTAGGAGCTTTGCTCTTTACAGGATGTAAGAAAGACGAGCCATCATTAGGTGATGCTCCTACAACTGCGGATGCTCAGTTTACATATGAAAAGACTGCAGCCAATCCAAATATCGTAGTATTTACAGCTACCAATAAAAGTCTAATTGCAAAGTGGGACTTTGGAAATGGAACTACGGCAGAAGGCACAGAAGCTACAGGAGAGTATCCGTTGAAAGGAACTTACACTGTAAAATTAACCGTTTTTAATTCTGGTGGTAGTGCTTCATCTACGCAAGAGATTACTATAGATGAAGATGATGCATCATTATTAAACAATCCGTTGTATACGCTATTAACAGGTGGAACTGCTGGTGTAGGGTACAAAACATGGGTTATTGATTCAACAAGAGCTGAACATATGGGTGTTGGTCCAAATTCTACACATGCAGAATATGATGGTGATTACCCAAAATGGTGGAAAACCAAACCTCTCGAAAAAACTGGTTCTGGATTATATAATGATAATTATGTTTTTCATTTGGAAGGATTCAAATTTGATATGAATACCGGTGGAGATGTATACATAAATGATGATCAAGCGGGTAATTTTTCAGGTTCATTTAAGTTTGATGATGATTACACTGCACCATACGAAGATCGTAAAGGGTTAACTTGGACATTAACTGAAGGGGAAGATACTACACTTACCATTTCAGGTGATGGTTTTATTGGGTTTTATACTGGGGTCAGAACGTACAAAATTGTTTCGATCTCAGAGAATGAACTCTTTTTGCAATATCTTGACGCCGGTACAAATAATGATGCACCTATTTTAGCATGGTACATTAGATTAGTGCCAGACGATTTAGCGATTGATACCACTGGTAACGGTGGAGGAAACAACGACCCTAAATTTACATTGCCATTAGATTTCGAATCCGTAGAGCCAATTTGGGAAGCTTTTGGTGGAAGTACTTATCAATATATCGATAACCCTGATGCGTCTGGTATTAATACGAGCTCTAGAGTTTTAGAAACTGTTCACGGTAATGAACCTTGGGCTGGTTTATTTGTAAATCTAGAGAGTGCCTTTGATTTCTCAACTAAAACTTCTGTTAAGATTAAACTTTGGGCGCCAACTGCGGATACCATGAGATTGAAGCTAGAAAATTCCGCTAACAAAAACGATTTTGTTGAAAGAGATGTTGCAGTTTCAGCGGCTAATCAGTGGGTAGAATTAGTATGGGATTTTAGTGATTTAGGCTCTACACCATACGATCGTTTGGTAATATTCCCAGGATGGAATGTTGCTAATACGGAAACCTTCTATGTGGATGATATTATTCAAGAATAATAGAATAAGTTGAATAACATAAAATTCATATTTTCGATACTGAGTATCACAATTTTTATTCTGGGTTCCTCATGTAAAGAGGAGCCCCAGGATAACTTAGTATTACCATCTAATTTAATGGTGGTTGTTGACAGTTCCGCTGCTGGAGATGGTAAGATAAGCCTTAAGGCTACCGCGGATAATGTAAATTATTTTAGTTTTATTTATACAACTACCTCAGGCACTGAAACGGATGAATCCAATGATGGCACATCTGATTTTCAGTATTTTGAGTCGGGGGTTTATCCAGTTGAGGTGAGAGCCCATACAACTTCTAGTCAATATTCTAAAGTTAATTTAACCATTAACATTAAACTTGATTCGGGTACATTAGAAGATGGTTACAATACTCCAACAAGTTACACAGGATATAATTTAGTTTGGGCAGATGAATTCAATGGAACAGCTTTAAATACAGATTATTGGGATTATAACGTAGGACGTGGTGAATGGGGATGGGGCAATAATGAACTTCAGTATTACCATGAAGGTACCAAAAACTGCGAGGTTAAAGATGGACGTTTAATTATCACAGCTAAGGAAGAACCTGCAGGTGACGCTCAATATACTTCTGCGCGAATTCTAACAAAAGGAAAGAAAGAATTTCAGTATGGACGTATTGATATTCGTGCAAAATTGCCGGAGGGACAAGGGCTTTGGCCAGCGTTATGGATGTTAGGTTCTAATATTGACAATGCTGGATGGCCTGCATGTGGTGAGATTGATATAATGGAATTAACCGGTGATAGACCTGGTCGTGTTCTTGGAACAGCACACTGGGGAACTAAAACACCTTCAACGTTTATCACTAAAAATTACGGTATTGGTGCTGCAAAATTTAGTGATGAATACCATGTATTTACTCTGATTTGGGAGGAGAATAGGATTCAGTGGTTAGTAGATGATAATATTTATCATACCTTAACATCTTCAAATGTCTCAGGAAATTATCCTTTCAATCAACCATTCTTCTTTATTTTTAATGTTGCTGTGGGTGGCCAATTACCCGGTTCACCAGACGAGACTACAAGATTCCCTCAAACTATGGAGGTTGATTTTGTGAGAGTATTCCAAAAAAAATAAATTGTATTAGGCAATAAAAATTGCCATATACTTGAAGGGGCGGCTATTTTTGGCACCCCTTTATTTTTATATTACTCGTTTTGATATTTGCTTCCTTCCATTTAGTTTTTATTTGTAAATATTAAATCATAGAGTGGGCGCGAGTTGAAAAAAATCATTACTTTGCGTCAAAGTAACACTTACTCAAAAGTTATGTTCAAAAATTGTTTCCTCGTTTTTTTGGCTTCGACGGCAATTGGTATTAATGCCCAAGTAATTTCAACGCTTCCTGTATTCCCGAAAGAATCTGATACCGTTACCATCATTTATGACGCTAGTTTAGGTAATGGAGCATTAAAAGGAGTATCACCTATTTATGCTCATGCAGGGGTTATTACCAACCTTTCTACCTCTGGTTCAGATTGGAAGCATGTGGTAGGAAATTGGGGAACAGCAGATAGCCGTGTTAAAATGACCAGTCTTGGAAATAATAAGTGGATGCTAAAGTATCATATGAAGTCTTTTTATTCTCAGGCGGGTTCATTTGCAGCTGGAGAGGTAATAGAGCAAATGGCCTTTGTATTTAGAAATGCAGATGGCTCAATTGTAGGAAGATCAAGCACGGGAAGTGACATTTATACTGAGGTGTATTCTGCATCTTCCCAGTTATTAACAAAGATTACTGTTCCTGAATCTAAGTCTGTTATTGCTGAAGCTTCGGATGTAGTTGAAATGGAGGTTTGGGCATCGAAAGACTGTAAATTAATAGTAACACTCGA
>Ga0255768_10006288_pt1 | contig 11275 bp, 8 predicted proteins | sample 071ome_33_FD_179983 | JGI IMG/M metagenome (GOLD analysis project Ga0255768, IMG submission 179983) | Coastal salt marsh microbial communities from the Groves Creek Marsh, Skidaway Island, Georgia - 071412AT metaG (version 2) | ecosystem: Environmental > Aquatic > Marine > Intertidal zone > Salt...
CTGTTCGCCGATTAAAGTGGTACGTGAGCTGGGTTTAGAACGTCGTGAGACAGTTCGGTCCCTATCTGCCGTGGGTGTTAGAATCTTGAGAGGAGCTGTCCCTAGTACGAGAGGACCGGGATGGACATACCTCTGGTGTACCGGTTGTCGCGCCAGCGGCACCGCCGGGTAGCTAAGTATGGAAGGGATAACCGCTGAAAGCATCTAAGCGGGAAGCCCCCCTCAAAACCAGGATTCGCTTGAGAACCGTGGGAGACCACCACGTTGATAGGCCAAGTGTGGAAGCGCAGTAATGTGTGAAGCTAATTGGTACTAATCGTTCGATAGGCTTGATCAGCCGTGCGTAAAGGCAAATGCCAACGCACCGCGATTTACAAGCAAACACTCAAGTTTTGGATGTCTTCTTAATTTTGCCGTTGGCGGCAGCTTGGCTTTTGCCTTGCCGTCACTGTGCAACAATGCATGTGTCTGGATGACCAGGTGGTTATGGCACAGGTGTCCCACCCGATCCCATTCCGAACTCGGCCGTGAAAGCCTGTAGCGCCAATGGTACTTTGTCTTAAGGCACGGGAGAGTAGGTCGTCGCCTGGTCTTCCAGACACATGTATTTTTGCCTAGCTTTGTTATCTTCGCACCATGTTCACTTTATTGCTGCAATTTGCAGCTTGCCATGGTGCGGACTTGGCGCGGGGTGGAGCAGCCCGGTAGCTCGTCAGGCTCATAACCTGAAGGTCGCAGGTTCAAATCCTGCCCCCGCAACCAAAAACATAATAAAATCAACAGTTTCTAGCCTCACAAGCCTTCGGGTTTGCGGGGCTTTTTTGCGTTTTAGGCTATGCCCCATAGCGCCGCCATAGCGCCATCCCCTCAGGCTTTTTCGTATTTATGCGCATTTTCTGCGTTTATATGCTTGCATAATAGTAAATATGCGCAAATCGCCTGCCAATGTCGGAAAACTTATGGGCGCGGATTGAGCTAGGACTTTAGCTCCATTTTTTGTTCACCTGAGAAAGTAATTGTTTTCGGTGACAGTGTTTTGGTGAATTTTGAAATGTGCTCTTCGATTAATTTTTCGATGGTTTTTTGAGCCTCTAAAGTGGGGAACTCCCAAATGACGGTTGAAATGTGAGGTGTTTGTGAGTTTCGCCATGCAGTGAAACGCACTCCGTCAGCTTTACCGATTAGTTCAGGCCAGCGGGTTTGCAATATTGACTCAAAAAGCTCACATTCTTCTGTTGATGGGAATGTTCTGATAAAAATTTTGGTGAACATGAAAACCTACTTTGTAATTGAGGAAACTGATGGCTAACTTGAAAATCGCACTGGAAATTTGGTTGAGCAAGAAAATTCTTTTTCGTTCAGTCAAGACTGCATTGGTTGTGGGAACAATTTTAGCATTCATCAATCATGGTGATTTGATAATCAGTGGGGCGTTGACGGCTGAATGTTGGATAAAGATGGGTCTGACTTGTCTTGTGCCTTATTCTGTCGCTTCTTGGACTGCAACTCGAGCGCAAATGGAAAATATAAAGCCAGCGTAAAATGGTTTAGGGGGTTTTGGCATATATCGGAGTCTCTTTAGCGAACTTATGGCGACGCGTTGCAAAGTAAATCGGCTATAGCGCCATCATAGCGCCAACGAATAAACAGCGCAGAAAACCGCCACTTTTGTCAGTCTCATAACCTGAAGGTCGCAGGTTCAAATCCTGCCCCCGCAACCAGCATTATTTGCACCCCCTGGCTTTAGGCCTGGGGGTGTTTGTTTTTTTGCTCTGTGCCTAGCTCTAGCGAGACCAATAGCTTAACAAAGCCGTGGCTTTTTAGGCGGTGTTGTTGGGACAAAGGGAAACCTTTTCCGGGCCTTTGTTGCGGTAGTATTTGGGTCAATCGCGCCGCGAACATAGGCGCGAGATGCGTCAAATGGCGGCGTATAATCCCATGATGGGAAGAGGCCCTCTTTCATCGCTTCTTGGACAAAAAGTCGGTTACGCTGTGAGGCTTCTACGCGAGACGCCAATTTTTGTTCGTCCCATCGTTCAGCGACCAATGTTCGCATCGTTGATAAAATACCCGCAAATTTGGGGTCGCTAGCTAGGTTACTTTGCTCATTTGGGTCTTCTGCTAAATCAAACATCATTTCAGGGTCGTCTCCGCACCGTATATATTTGATAGTATTATGACGACACATAAGAGCTGGGGCGTGAACGCCTTCACCGCAATATTCAAAATAGATTGTATCATCAACTGAGCCAGGTGTGGGTAGTTCGAAAAGACTACGCCCATCAACAGGACTTGCATAATTCTCAAATGACGAGCCAGATGCGATATCAGCAAAAGTGGGCAGCAAATCAGCTAATGTTGTTAATGCTGTTTCCCTATGTCCGGCATTGAATTTTGGCCCCGCCACGATCATTGGTACACGAACAGATCCTTCAAATGGATTGAATTTATACCACATGCCGCGCTCGCCAATCATGTCACCATGATCTGAAATAACAAAAATGTATGTATTGTCATATTGGCTGGTCGATTTGAGCGCGGAGACCAAACCTCCAATAAGATGATCAAAATAGCTAGTCATGGCAAAATAGGCATGTCGAGCATTAAGCAACTGATCCTCGGTTATATCAAACTCATCTTGCCTGATGGTCATATAATATCGTTGGGCCCAAGGGTCTCGTTGTTCATATGGAATATAAGCAACTTCGGGCAGGGGAATTTTATCGTGATCATAAAGGTCCCAGAATTCCTGCGTGGTAACGAAGGGATTATGGGGGTGAGTAAAAGATACATGAAGCATAAAAGGCCGATCATCGGGTGACCTGGCGATATCAAAAATTTCCTGACGAGCCGCATTAAAAACATGTTCATCGTAATCAATTTGAAGGCTGCGCTCGCAGATGCCTGCCTCTACAACACTGTGAAGGCTCATCCTTGATGGAGAATACTCTTCTTCTATTTGTGACCAATCAGCTGTCCAACCGTAATCTGATGGATAAATATCCGTCGTTAGGCGCCGCTCAAAACCATGAAGTTGATCCGGGCCAACAAAGTGCATCTTGCCGCATAGAGTTGTTTGATAACCAAGCGCTCTTAAATAATGCGCAAATGTCGGTTCGGATGAGAGAAATTCTCCAGCGTTGTCATAAACACCAACCTCTGATGGAATTCGCCCTGTCATCATACCGGCCCGCGAAGGTCCACAAACAGGGCTGTTACAATAGGTGTTGGCGAAAACAGTGCCATTTGCGGCTATTTTGTCTATATTGGGTGTCTTTGCTAAGGGTTTGCCATAAGCGCCCAAGCATAACGCTGTCAGTTGATCCGCCTGCACAACAAGAATATTGGGTTTTTTGACCATCGTTTTTCAGTCCTCACATATTGCTATATTTTCATCGGTGCTTGAGGTTTTTTTGGTGGAGGCCGATGCCCACGGAAGTTTCCCAAACTGGACCAAGACAATATTTCAATTGCCGCGTCTTTACGCTGCTCGCGAAGAGACGGTTCACTCCACAAGTTTTTTAATTCCCGAGGGTCTTCTGTTAGGTTGTATAACTCGCCCTCTTCTGAACCGGGATAAATCACATATTTCCAGTGTTTGTCGCGTCTCATGATGACATACTCGGCGCCAGATTGTATGTGATCACGACCAAGTTCTGCATAGACATATTGGCGTAGGGTTTTCTCTGGATCTGTGTCGTCCCAAACACCATCGTTCAGCATTTTGTTAAGCGCAAGTGCTTCCCAATTTTCAGGCGTTTTGATGCCAGCGAAATTTAAGATTGTTGGCGCTAAATCCATTAGTTGCACCAAGTCATCGCATTTGTGGTTTTTCTTGATTTTGTCAGGAGCCCAAAAAACAAGTGGCACACGCGTGACGCAGTCATACATTGTCCACTTTTGAATGTGCCCGTGTTCACCAAGTGCGTCAGCGTGATCCGAACAGAAAATAATTATGGTGTTGTCAAGATAACCACGCGTATCAAGACAGGATAAAATCTGGCCTACTTTATGGTCAATCATAGAGACGTTTGCTGAATAGTAGCGTTGAAGCCTCTGGATATCGTCATCCGATAATTTTGTGCGCCACGCCACGCTGTCAATGTTAAATTTGACCATGCTCTCACGCAGTTGAGCATGCATGCTTGGTTGCAGCGCCAATTCAGTCTTCAATGGCGCGCGATGTGGAAATTCGACATCTTTGTAAAGTTTTAGAAAATCACTGGTAGGGTCATACGGAGGGTGAGGTCCTGGAAAACCAATTTGGAGAAAGAAAGGGCTTTCCGCCTTACGGTCTTGAAGCCACCAAAGCGCCGTGTCACCCACAAAGTTATCTGGGTGCATGTTACTATCAATTTCCCAGGTAAAGCATCCGAGATTTTGCATAAATGCGTCACGGTTGTCTCTAACCCTTGTGTAGCGGGAGGGTTTTTCTAGCCCTTTTGCCTTTAATGCTTTGTCCCATTCGTCGTAAATAGCTCTTTCGTGATCTTCTAAAAACAGAGGTCGGTCTTTGTTTTCAACGCAAAACCTTTGGTGAAAACCACCTTTGGCGTCGTAGGGGTTAATGTGCATTTTGCCAATATTGACGCAATGATAACCGCTCTCTGCAAGCCACTGTACCCAGTTTGGCTGCCAAACTTCAAAATTAGTGTAAACGTTCGTTGTGTGCGGATATGCGCCCAGAAAAACGCTTGCCCGTGATGAGACGCAGACCGGAGATGTTACAAAACAATTTGTGAATGAAACCCCTTCTTTAACTAATCGATCCAGATTGGGTGTGATCATCCATGGGCAACCAAGCTGCGATATTGTATCGGCACGCTGTTGATCAGTCATTATAAGGACAATGTTAGGTCTTGTTTCTATCTTTTTCGAATTCATTTTTTAGCCGAATGTTGGATTTCATAAGCAGTAATAGGTTGACATTAGTTAATTAACTTAAAAAAATAAATATCAATTATAAATTGAACACTCAAAGTTGCAGAAAGCATTATGCACCCACAATTCGAAGAGCCTCAGAATATTCGTCGCAGAAATCGGGCGAGGTTGATGGCTTTGATATTCGAAAACCCCAAGATAGATCGGACACAGCTTGCTTCGATGATCGGTGTGAGCAACGCTGCTGTTAGCAACATTAGTGGTGAGTTGCTTGAAGCTGGATTAATCAAAGAAGTTGAGGTTGTAAAAAACACAATCAACCGAGGTCGTAAGCCAGTAGGGTTGGAAATAAATGGCCATGGCGGCTTTGTGCTGGGCGTAAATATTCTGGCCACAGATGTGAGTATTGTGCTGGCAGATATTTGTGGCTGTGTGATTGACCAAATAGACCTCAATCCACGTCGTATCGAAAACCCTGAAAAAACCCTTAATGAAGTGAAACATGCGGCAGAAGAAATTCTGAAAAAGAACAAAGTGCCTCGCCACCAGCTTTTTGGAATAGGCTTTGGGATCGCTGGTTTTCTTGATCAAAGCACTGGTGAGTTGAAGAGAGCGCCATATCTTGGCTGGCCACCGTTTGATTTGACGGCGCGCCTAAACCAATTATTTGACTGTGAGCTGGTCGTTGAAAATGTAACGCGAAGTATTGCCCTCGCTGAAAATCGGTTTGGTGTTCTGTCGTCCTTCAAGGATCTTATTTTAATTAGATCGGGACTTGGCCTCGGTGGCGCATTCATCTCAGAGCGACAATTATTGGAAGGCCGAGAAAATTTTGCTGGTGATATCGGTCACATCTTTGCAGAGCGAGGTGGTGGAATTTGCTCATGTGGGAAAATGGGTTGCCTCAATACGATCGCATCTGGATGGGCAGTCATGCATATGCTGGGAGACGCTAGGATCTCCTATGCAACAATCAATCAATTTCGACGTCAAAATGCACGTCTTGCTGAATTAGTCTCTGACCACGCAAAGGGATCTGCCCCGATCGTGGAGGCATTGTCTAGGGCTAGTCAAAGACTCGCGATGCATATTTTACCCATATGCCAAGCGTATGACCCGGAGGCTATATGCTTGACTGGTCCACTTGGCCGGAACGAGGCTTATGCAAAGACCTTTAAAGATGAATTATTTAAAAATGGTTTGAAGTGCCAAATTATCACGGCCAGCGAAACGAAAATCATCTCACCTGCAATGGCTGCTGTCTATTTAGCGTTGTCAAATATTGTCTACTCAACGCGTTTTGATTTTGATCAAGTTTCCCGCGGGGAAGCCGAGGCCAAGGTAGCATTCAAATGACACACCGTAATGCGCAAAGACCTTGTGATATAGTTGATCAAATTATAAAAATCCTTTGCGTTGGCTTGGTTTTATTTTCGCTATACACGGCATTATTTGGTGTGCTCCCCGATATTATTCAGCGTGGCGTTCACATCTCAATTATTCTTTTACTTGTTTATCTGAGAGCTTTTTCAAGTTCAGGTGTGAACACCGAACTCTCAAACCCAACGCTGAAGAAAATAAAATTCATCATGCTTGGCAGCTTGGCTGCGTTAGCTGCAGGGTACCAGTTTCTTTTTTATGATGAGGTTGTGTCTCGTTATGGAGAGATAACACAGTTCGAGGTTCCCATAGCAATTATTGCTATCATTCTGCTGCTTGACGCAACGAGACGAATCATTGGGTGGTCAATGGTAGGTCTTGCTATTTTCTTCTTGGCTTATGCAGCATTTGGACGGCATTTTCCAGATTTGGTATCTCATCGAGGGTATGATCTGGAGCGTATCCTTGAGCAGGTTTATTTGGGTGCAGATGGAATTTATGGAACACCTTTGGGGGTAAGCGCTACTTTCGTAATTGTCATCGTAGTGTTAGGTGCTCTGCTCGAAAAAACAGGTGCGAGCGGTGTGCTCATGGATATTGCAGTCGCCGCCACCAAAAAATCTCGTGGCGGTCCTGCAAAGTCAGCTGTCATCGGCAGCAGTCTGATGGGTATGATTTCGGGTACTGCTGTTGCAAACGTATTAACAACTGGAACAATTAGCATACCACTTATGCGAAGGGGGGGGTACAAACCTGCTGTCGCTGGTGCGGTCGAAGCTGTTGCGTCAACCGGTGGGCAACTGATGCCGCCCATTATGGGGGCCGCTGCATTTTTGATGGCCGACATAATGGAAGTGCCTTATTTGGATATTACCAAAGCGGCAATTATTCCGGCTATAATTTTTTATATCGCAGTTTTTGCTTCTGTTCATTTGGAAGCGGTTCGCATGGGGTTGAAGCCGCTTGAAGATGTAGAAGTGCCAAGTGTCGCCAAATCCCTTAAGCGAAGCGGTCATGTGCTTGTTTCGATCCCGGTATTCATCACCGCACTAGTGATGGGTTATTCCGTGATGTATTCATCGCTGGCTGGAATCATTTGTTTGATGATCTTGTCACTACTGAGAGAGTCGAGCCGCCTTGGCCGCAAAGAGCTTGTTGAAGCCGCATCATCAGCCTGTGAGGCAATTATCCCAGTGGCGTTGGCCACTGCCACAGCTGGTATTGTCATTGGAATTGTTACATTGACTGGGCTTGGCCTCAAGTTCAGCTCATTCATTGTAACAATCTCTGGTAATAATCTGGTCGTTGCACTGGTGCTAACAATGTGTGCTTCGTTAGTTCTCGGTATGGGGCTTCCAACAGCCGCTTCATACATACTTGTTGCCACCCTGACCGCGCCAGCGCTGGTTGATATGGGTGTTGATCTTATGGCAGCGCATATGTTTGTATTTTACTCGGCGATGTTATCAGCGATCACACCGCCAGTTGCTTTGGCGGCTTTTGCTGCTGCTGCGATATGCCGTGAACCGCCAATGCGTGTAGCGATCATATCAGTGAAATTTGGCTTTGTTGCCTTTGTTCTTCCCTACTTCTTCGTTCTTGAGCCAAGGCTGTTGGCTGAGGGTGGGTTATTGGAAGTGTTGGAGATGTTTGCTTTGGCAACGATTGCTATTTTGGCAATTGTTTGTGCAATCCAAGGATATGCCTTTTCAAGGCTATCGCTTATTGAGCGCCTGATATTGCCGTTCGCAGCGTTCGCTCTCCTAATACCTGGAACTTTTATTACGTCGATAGGGGTGGTGACCTTGTTGGCAATGGCGGTGTTTTGGAAGTTTGGTCGATCTGTTGGGGAGGCTGGCACCTAGCAAGGTCATTTATAGAGAGATCAGCTAAAAACCTAAGGAGGAGAAAATGTTTTATTCGAAACCTGTTTCTGGAGTCATGGTTGCTCTTGGCTTGACAATTTCGTCAGCCGCAGTTGCCGAAACCTATTTGTCAATTGGATCAAATCCGGTTGGTAATACGGCCTATCAATGGGCTGCTGGGATATCTGAATTGGTCAACAAGAATGTGCCAGGAGTAAAGGCAGCTGCAGAAGGTACCAAGGGATATGTTGCAAATGTCCAGCTGATGTTGGATCGCAAGGTAGAGGCGGGCTTTTCAAACACCCGGCTCGCCTATGAGGCTCATCACGCTCAGGGCCTTTATAAAGGTCAAAAGCCCGGCCAAATTGTTGGTTGGATGTCAGTGAAACCGATCTACATGCAAGTTGTTGTCAAGGCTGACTCCGAAATAAAATCTCTATCTGACTTGAAGGGAAAGCGCGTTGGGATGGGGCAGCCTGGTGGCACTTCTATGCTTGATGCTGATTTGCTGATGAGTACGGTCGGCTTGACGCCAGGACAGGATTTCAAAGAATTTCGGGTAAAGCTTCCTACGATGGTAGATATGCTGGGTGATAATCAGCTCGATGCACTAATTTGGAGCGGCACACCACCAATGCCACCGGTAATCAAGCTCAAGTCGCAGCACAAAGTACGTTTTTTGGATATCCCACGCGATGTCTCTGCAAAAATCATGAAGGTATCGCCAGCTTACACGGGTGGTGATTTGAAAGCTAACGTCTATGCGGACCAGCCTAATGAGGTTAAGTCATATATGCTTGGAAATGTCCTTTTAATTCGAGCTGATGTTCCTGAAGACGTTGTTTACAATGCAACTAAAGCGGTAATGGAAAACCTAAAGTTCATGGCGGGTGTCCACCCTGCATGGAAAACAGTGCAAAAAGACGGCATAGTGAACGGTTTCACAATTCCGGTTCACCCGGGTGCATTACGCTATTACAGGGAAGCAGGTGTTGCAGGAATCGAAGATTTTGCCAAGCGTGTTGCTAAATAGCATATTAGGGGCGTTCCGGTTTCGGTGCGCCCCTTTCTCAATTTTTCGCACATAGGACCCGGTTGTTGATGAAGATTGTTTTCGTTCTATTGGATTCGTTGAACAGAGGCGCTATGGAACCTTATGGTTCTAGAGCAGTAAAGACACCAAATTTCGTACGATTTCAGAGCCGTGCTGTAACATTTGACAATCATTTTGTTGGTAGTTTGCCATGTATGCCGGCACGGCGAGATTTACACACTGGCCGAAGCCATTTTTTACATCGTAGCTGGGGACCACTGGAACCATTTGATGATTCTTTCCCGGAATTGATGAAACAAAATGACTTCTACAGTCACCTGATCACCGATCACCACCATTATTTTGCTGATGGGGGAGCTACATATCATCAAAGGTTTGCTTCTTGGGAACTGGTTAGGGGTCAGGCGATTGACAAATGGAAAGGGGAGGTGCGACCCGACATCGAGGAACTTAAATCAGCTTTTCATCCAATACAACACCACCGCAAAAACTACATGATAAACCGCCAATACATGCAGGCAGAGGAAGATTACTGCTCACCTCAGTTGTTTAGGTTGGCAGAAAAATTTCTTCAAAAGAACCATCACGCGGACAATTGGTTCTTACAGCTTGAGTGCTTTGATCCCCATGAGCCATTTCACGCTCCAAAGAGGTTCCGCGATTTATACCCGACCAGCTATAAAGGACCAATCCTTGATTGGCCAATTTATGACCGTGTAACTGAAACTCCTGAAGAGATCGCTGAATTACGCGCCAATTATTCAGCATTGGTTACGATGACTGATGAATATTTTGGACATTTGCTTGACTTCTTCGATGCCCACAATCTCTGGTCTGATACGGCGCTGATTCTAACAACCGATCATGGGTTTTTGCTTGGTGAGCATGATTGGTGGGCAAAGAACCGAATGCCCGTTTACGATGAAATAGCTCATATACCTCTGATGATTTATCATCCTAAATACGCATCTCAGGGTGGAACACGGCGTTCTGCGTTGACACAAACCGCGGATTTGATGCCAACTTTGTTGACGATGGCGGGGCTGTCTGTTCCCCAAGATGTCACTGGTAAATCGTTAATGCCAGTGCTTGAGGCTGATCACAATATTCGTGACAGCGTCCTGTTCGGTTATTTTGGCGCTGCTGTAAATGTTTTTGACGGTGAGTTTAGTTACTTTCACTACCCAACAGTCGAGGCTGCTGAGCATCTTTATGAATATACCCTAATGCCAACTCGGATGACTTCCCGTTTTTCTATCAAGGAACTGTTAGACGCAACGCTGTCGCCGTCATTCTCCTTTACAAAGGGTGTTCCAGTTTTGAAGTTGCCGCCAAAAACGGATGACGAAGGCGTTCCCGTAGAGGTGCAAGGGATGCCGTTTGCGGATCAAAAATCACAGTTATTCGATTTGAAATCAGATCCGGAACAACTGCAACCGATAGACGATCCTCATAAGATCAAACGAATGTGTGAGTTAATCACTCACAATATGATGGAGTTAGATGCGCCAAAAGAAGCCTTCAAGAGATTTGGTCTAAGCATGACGGGTGATTATAAGAGATGACGCAACAGCCAAACATCTTGCTGATTATGGCAGACCAACTGGCGGCGCAGGCTCTGTCAATTTATGGAAATATGGTCTCAAAGACTCCAAACCTAGAGAGGCTAGCAGCACAGGGAGCCATATTTACTAACAATTATTCGAACAATCCTTTGTGTGTTCCAAGTCGAGCATCGATGCTGACTGGTCGATTGAGTCCTGATATTGAGGTTTATGATAACGCCAACGAAATCTCATCCTCATTACCGACGATGGCGCATTTTATGCGAGCCCAGGGCTATACGACCTTTCTATGTGGCAAGATGCATTTTATTGGGCCAGATCAACTGCACGGATTTGAAGAGCGTTTAACGACCGACGTTTATCCGGCCGACTTTCAATGGATTGCAGATTGGTCCGCTGGCCCTGCCTTTGTGCCGTCTGGCACGGCTCTCAATGGCGTGGTTGAGGCTGGACCTTGCATCCGAACAATGCAAGAGGACTACGATGACGATGTGGCTTATCAAGCCTCGCGAAAAATCTATGATATCGCA
>Ga0255768_10006291_pt1 | contig 11272 bp, 11 predicted proteins | sample 071ome_33_FD_179983 | JGI IMG/M metagenome (GOLD analysis project Ga0255768, IMG submission 179983) | Coastal salt marsh microbial communities from the Groves Creek Marsh, Skidaway Island, Georgia - 071412AT metaG (version 2) | ecosystem: Environmental > Aquatic > Marine > Intertidal zone >...
GTACAAGTTGGGATCCAATGTCAAACGCTGCACAAACTATGGTAGTGTATCTAGCAGGTGCTTGGAGACAAATTGCACAAGGTGGCGTATAAGTTGATTACGATAAATATGTATAACAATAGGATTTTGAAGAATGGCAAATAGATTCCCCTTAGTACTTGACACAACAGACGGCAATAAAATTAAAGAATTGCCTAGTGGTGATAATCTTTATCTACGCAACTCTAGTATACAAGAAGTACAAGATATTAAAGCATTAGGAACAATAGAAGCAGCAAATGTTAAGATTGCTGGAAGATCTTTGTTTGCTCAGGGGTTTACTGAATTACAAGATGTTCCAACTAGTTACGAAAATTATGCAGGTGCATTATTAAGAGTAAACCAAGGCGAAACTGGCTTAGAATTTAGTACTTCAAATAGTTTCGGAAATATTAGTGTTGGTGCAATTTTAATGGCCAACGATTTAGAACCAACAACAAATAATAGCGGCAGAGTTGGTACAGATGAAAAACGGTTTTTTGAAGTTAATGCTACAAGTATAATTGGTGATTTAAGAGCTAGAGATGGTACACTACTAATTGATGTAGAAGAAAAAGAACTACCTTACGGTATAATTAAAGGTGCACCAACATCATTATCAGAATTTACAAATGATACAGGCTTTCAAACATTACTCGATGTACAAACTCAAATTGCAGCATTTTCAAATAGTTTACAGTTAGGACAAACTGATATTACCGGATCTATATTTGCTGATGACAGTACATTGTTAGTAGATGCAGTAAGTGGAGTAATTAAAACACATCGTTTAGAACAAGTAGGCGCTAGTGACGGTGAAGCACTTGTTTGGAATTCAGCTAATAGTAGATGGCAGCCTGGTGCTGTACTAGGAGTTGATCTAACAGCATTTAATGTTATACAAAATGCAGTTGGAACAGCCGGTCTTACTTATAATAACGCAACTGGTATATTTGAATATACTCCACCAGATTTAAGCGGTTATCTAACTATTGCAGAATTTAATAACCAAATTGCAGCCGCAGATTTTGCTGGCATTACTACTGCTGATATTACAAACTGGGATACAGCATACGGATGGGGTGATCATTCAACAGCAGGTTATGCACTATCAACTAGTGTTCCAACAGTTCTTACAGATTTAAGTATCGTAGATGGTACAGCAGGACAAGTACTACAAGCAAACGGCGACGGCACATTTGAATTTACATCACTACAAGCTATTGTTGAAACTGACCCAATTGTAGGTGCAGTTAATGGTATTGTAAAAGCAGACGGCGCAGGAAATATTAGTGCAGCAGTAGCAGGTACAGATTATAGTACATTTGATGGTGCATTTAGTTCGCTGTCAGGTACACCGACTACACTTGTAGGATACGGAATTACTGATGCTGCAACAAGCGCACAAGGGTTATTAGCAGACAGTGCAGTACAACCAGCTGATAATGTAAGTGAATTAGTAAATGACGCTGGATATTTAACAACTGTTGCATTTGCTGATTTAACAGCAACACCAACTACACTTGCTGGATACGGAATTACTGATAATATCTTGTTAGACGGAGCAGATATTAGTGTAGGACAAATTACTGCTACAGGTTTTGAATTTACCGGAACAGGTGTTGTTTCAATAGAATCTGGAAATAACCTTGTACTTAATGCAGGAGCAGGTGCAGGAGATCTTCAAACAACTGGTGATATTACTACAACAGCAGACAGTACTTATGACATTGGTACTACATTACTTAAATTCCAAAATATATATGTAGATGATGTTCGTTCTACTAACTTATACGGAACATGGCAAGATGCTCCGCAAGAAGGCTATACAAGATTTGGGACTAGTACTACTACTAACCTTGGTCTTGCACCAACAACTGCTGGCAACTATTTACGAAATGAAGCAAATACTGCTGATATTGAAGTATCATTTACTGCAACAGGAACATATTCGCAAGTATTACTAACACTAAATGCAATGGTATTAAATGTAACAGACGGTACAACTGAAATGGTTATTGCACTAGAAAGATCCATAAACGGCAACACTCCAGTACAAGTAACAGAGTTTGTATTCCCAGTAGCTAATACCTTCTACGGCGGTATGAATTTTACTATAATAGATACACACGGTGCTAATGCTAATGACGTTATAAGTTATAAGCTAAAAAATATTATGGATGTAAACTACAGTAGTGAAAATGCAAGACTTGTTACCGGTGGGTGTGGTGATACATTTGGATTTAGAGAAATTTAAAATAGGAAATTATAATGAGTGAAAAAGAATACATTGTAAGTTTAAATAGAGATGTAGACTACGAAGCATTTGATTCGGAGATGATTGCTACAACAGGCGCAGGTGCAATACCAAGCAGAAGTGCTCCAGTAGCAAATGCTCGTCCTGGATCAAAACGCAATACTCACTATATGCTAACAGATGACGAAGCAGAAACTCTTAGATCAGATCCTAGAGTACTTGCTGTAGAAATTCCACCCGATCAGCGTGATGATATTATGATCATGCCTAGAGCTATACAAGAATCAAATTTTACTAAAACTACTTCTGATAGTGGAGACTTTGTAAACTGGGGATTACGTCGAGTAAACGAAGGCATTAACCCATATGGCAATAATCTAACTGTTGCTGGCGGATATAATTATACACTAGATGGTACAGGTGTTGACATTGTCATACAAGATAGTGGCATACAAGCAGATCATCCAGACTTCCAAGATGCTGAAGGAAATAGTCGAGTACAAGAAATTGATTGGTTTACTGAAAGTGGTTTATCTGGGTCAATGCCAGCAGGACATTATACAGACTTTGACGGGCATGGTACTCACTGTGCTGGAATTGCAGCAAGTAAAACATATGGCTGGGCTAAAAATGCAAGAATTTATGCAGTTAAAGTTTCAGGACTTCAAGGTTCATCAGATCCAAATAATGGAATATCTATATCAGATTGTTTTGATGTTATTAAAGAATGGCATAATAATAAACCAATTGATCCTGCAACTGGTTTTAAAAGACCAACAATTGTTAATATGAGTTGGGGCTACGGTACATATTTTTATAATGTTAATGGCGGAAATTATAGAGGTTCTGCATGGACAAGTCCTGATCAAACAGGACAGTATAGAGATACTACAAAAGGCATGATTGGTTCATTTGTAGATTTAACATTTGGTTATAGGCATGTCGTTCGTGTAGCATCAGTTGATGTTGATGTCGAAGAATTAATTGATGCTGGAGTACATGTTTGTATTGCTGCTGGAAACTCAAGACAAAAAATAGATGTTAGTGGTGGTGTAGATTATGATAATTATTGGACTAGAACTACAGCACCTAGTACACCTGTATATTACCATCGTGGCGGTTCGCCTTTTAGTGATAGAGCGTTTATCGTAGGAAATATTGATTCAACTATAAACGCTGATAGTTTAGAACAAAAGGCATCGTCGAGCGAAACAGGACCTGGTGTCAATATGTGGGCACCAGGTACTGATATTATGAGTACAACAAGTACAACAAATAAATTTACATCAGGTGCGTATCCTCCTAATTCAAATTTTAAAATTTGTAATATTAGTGGAACAAGTATGGCAAGTCCACAAGTTTGCGGAATGGCTGCATTGTACTTACAAATCGAACCAGGCGTAACTCCTGCACAGTTAAAAACATGGGTTACTGATCAGGCAAAAGAAAATCAACTACATTCTACAGGGTTAACAGCAGACTATACTGATTCTAGAAGCATATTAGGAAGTGCAAATAAATTTTTATTTAATCCTTTTAATATTCCATACCAATTGAGAATTACAGGATAATACGGAGAGACAAATGGCAATAGAATTAATTAACATAGGAAATATAGCCAACGACGGTACGGGCGATGATCTCCGAGAAGCAATGATTAAGATCAATGCTAATTTTGAAGAAATAGATCTTAGAGATGACGAACAAACTACTGCAAGTAATTTAGGAAATGGCGAAGCTGTATTTGCAGGTAAATTAAATTACGATTTACAATACAAAACTCTAATTGCTGGAACTGATGTTACTATAAATTCATCTGAAAATGAAATTACAATTAACGCAGATGGTGGATTAAAAACCTTACAGATTGATGCAGATACTGGAAATATTGTAGTATCAACGAACGACGCAGTTTTGTTTGAAGGCGGCAACCAAATTTCAACAACTGTAACAAGTTCCGGACTTGGACAAGATGTTTTGCAAATTAGTTATACAGGTTGGGAAAAATTACAGGACGACCCGTTTCCTGTACTAGGTAATAATCTAAATGCTAGTAATTTTAATGTATACAATGTAAACACATTGAATGCAACAAACCTAACAGGACTACTAATCGGAGATACTATAGGTAATGTCCATGGCATTGATATAAGAGATATTTATTTGTATTTCAATGGCTATTACGACTTTGGCGACTTAGGAAAAACGTATACTAGTATTATTGAATGGATTGCTGAAAGTGCAGACGTTGATTTCGGAACTATCCAAAACCCAGATATCCGTACAATTGACCTTGGCCTACTCTAATTTAGTAATAAATACTAAAAAGGAAGATATTGATGGCATCTACTGAACTCTGGAACATTACTAGTGGAACAGAACTAACTACATTAATTGAAAGAACATCAGTTAATATAGCATTACCTGTTGCAAACGGTATTGACGGTATTGAAATTGAGTTAATAGCTGGTGAGCTTCCAGTAGGTACAAGAATTGAAGGCACGTCGATTGTAGGTACTGCATATGAAGTTCAACGAGACACCCTATTTACTGGAACATTTAGAGCACATTGGCAAGGAAATTTTGACGACAGAACTATTAAAATAATAGTTACTGGTCCTGATGAGCCTTCTTGGATAACACCTGAAGGATTGCTGTCAATTGGTAGTAATAATACTTATTTTATATTAGATAATGAATTAATAGATTTTCAATTATTAGCAACAGATCCAGATTTACCAGCAGGTGATGAACTAGACTTTTTTATTGCTGACGGTGATGGTAGCTTACCGCCTGGCATAATATTAACAGAAGATGGACGTTTATATGGAGTAACTGAACCGTTATTGAGTTTAGATAAAAGATATAGAGACGGTGGATACGATACAATGCCATATGGCGACCTTCCTATAGATTATGCTGTTTATAGTGGTAACGGATTTAGTAGCTTTTATTATGATACTGTAGGTTATGGTTATTTCGAAGAAACTACTAGTCTAAAAAAATTAAACAGATATTATCCGTTTTCTGTTACAGTATCTGATGGCGAAACTTTTATTAAACGTGACTTCAAGATTTATGTAGTTGGAGATGATTTTTTACGTGCTGATAACACAACTATGTCAGCAAGTACTGGTGTATTTACAGCAGATACAACACATTTAAGAACACCAACATGGGTTACTCCTCGAGATTTAGGATACCGCAGAGCTAATAATTTCCAAACAATCTATTTAGATATTATTGATAATTCTACTCTAACAGGTACTGTTGTTTATACATTAGATGATGTTAATGACAATGGTACTGTAAGTACATTACCTCCAGGCCTTTCATTAGATAGCATTACAGGAGAAGTCACAGGCATAATTCCTTATCAACCTGCTATTACACAGGACTATACATTTACTGTACGTGCTACACGATTTGAAGGTGATTTAGAAACTGTAACTATTTACGGAACATTTTACGAAGATACTTTATTAGGTGTTAACAATTTTAAAGTAGGTAAACTTGACTTAACAGGTGATATTGACGAAGTAGCCGATTTAAAAGATTTGATAGCTAGAAAAATTTTAATTAATAATAGAGAATATACAGTAGTAAACGTTGATAGTAGAAACGACGATTATGATTTAATTTTCGTTGACGACACTATTGGTCCTAAAATACCATTAGTATTAAGCAGAAAAGCAGACATTGGACAAGACTATATATTTGTAAACCGTTTAACTGAGGACGAAAAATTAAAATATCAAGGCAGAACTTTAAACTTTAGTAAAACAAGTGTTCCCGATTCATATGTGATACAAGATATAATACCTTACATAGAATATGAAATTACACAAACTAATCCAACTGAAGATCCTATATTACCAGTAGGCTCACCGCGTTCTTTAGAAGCATTTGAAAACTTTTATGTTGGCGAGTATGCAATTTATAGTACAGAAGTTGGTGGTGACGGAAACATATATGTATGTACTTCAGCACATTCAGTTTTACCACAATATGACCCTGTTACAGAATTAGGGATTACAGTTGATGATATTTTACAAGTTGATTTTCAGTCTTCTAATTGGACTGTAGTAGCTCCTACTTTAGCAGATATGCCTCAAGAAACTCGTATTACTGCTACTAAACAAGCACTAGAAGCAAAGTTTGGCGGTGTTGTTTACATAGACGTTGTGCAAAATAATCGTTGGCGTATTAAACTTAGAAGCACTGCAACTTCAAGAATTATTGCAAACATAAGAGAGATGTTTATAAACTCTGGAGATAGTACTGAATTATTAGTTAAAGTATTAAGAGATAATGAAGATAGAATAAGTTTCGATGTTAATTTGTCTAGAAGTTTAAATAGTGGTCGTAATATTGGTATTGCATTATTTAGAAAAGATTATTTCTCTAAAAATATTCCAATAGCAAGTACAGACGAAACTGTATTGCCAAGTAAAGCTAAAACATTTGAAATTAAAATTTTAGGTGAAATTGACAGTTCAATTAAATGGCTAACAGATGCAGATTTAGGTTCAATTAATGCAAACTTTACTAGTACTTTGCGTGTTCAGGCAGAAACTACAGTACCAGATACTGCAATGGTTTATAGAATTATAGATGGTAAACTACCAAACGGTATGCGTTTAAATTATGCAGGTGAAATTATTGGTGCTGCAAATCAATATCCTCAAGATTCAATATTAGGATTAACAACATTTGACAATCAAACAGTATCATGGGACGGTTCACTTCCCGGTGATACAACATTTGACAGAGTATATAAGTTTACAGTAGAAGCAAAAGATAGATTTGGATATACCGCAATTGAACGAGAATTTAGTTTAAAAATTGAAGATTTAGATAATACACAGTATACTGACATATATGTAAAACCTATGTTAAAGCCTGAACAACGAGACTTATATACTATATTTCTTTCACAACCAGAAGTATTTACACCAGCCAGTATTTATAGACCAGATGATCCTAAATTTGGTATACAAACTCAAATCAAAATGCTAATGTATGCTGGAATTGAAGCTAAAGATATAGGAGAGTTTGTTGCTGCTACTGCAAAAAATCATAAACGTAAAAGTTACGTTTTAGGTGAAATTAAAAAAGCAATTGCTATAGATACTAACAATCACGAAGTTATATATGAAGTAATTTATGTAGATGTAATAGATATAGCAAATCCTAAAAACAAAAAAACAAACAAAAGTTTTACTATAAAAACTTCTAATAACATTACAGTTGATAGTAACCAATACGCAGCTAAAGATGATGTTACAAAAGAGGGATATGGTTATCCTGGACTAGCTGTTAGTACAAGAAACAGTATAAAAATACTATATGCTACTCAGGATTCTATTGAAATATTGGCTAGAGATTCTGACTATAATTTAAATACAGATAATAACGATTTTATTGTTACTCTAAGCGAAGGTGGAGGTGCTACTGTTAATCTAACGTTAACAGACAGCGAGCCATATAAAATAAGACCTAATACTAATACAATTAAAGTCGACAGCAATGCAATCAAAGTAAGTCAATCTAAAGATAATGTTAGATATATATCTAACACAGAAAATATGAGATCTAATATTAAAGCCATAGGTAAAAATGAAAGAAATTACTTACCATTATGGATGAGAAGTCCTCAAGAAGGATTTCAAGAACTAGATTACATAACTGCTGTTCCTATATGTTATTGTAAACCAGGAACAGCTGATGATATACTACTTAATATTAAGAATACTGGATTTAAGTTTAATGATATACACTTTGATATTGATAGATATATTGTCGAAAGATCAGACGGAGTAAATGATGAGCAATACGTATTGTTCGCAAATTACCAATTTAATGTATAATACCGATAAATATACGAAAGAGGATTTAAAATGGCTAGTAATATAGTATATGACACAATAGACGAAGCATATCCGGTCGCTGGTGTTGATAACGACACGCAGGGGTTTCGTGATAACTTTGCAATTATTAAAACAGCACTTACTCAAGCAGCAACTGAATTAAGTCAATTAAACGAATTTGGTGTTAGAGTTGACCAAACTAGTGCATTTAACGGCACTGCAATTGAAGGTCCAGAATTAAGACAATGGACACAGCAAGTTATTGAACATGCAAATGTTGAAAGCAGTCAGTATATTAATTGGAGTGCAGCTTCTTACCAAACATTTCCAATAGTAGAAGACGCTATCCAGTTTACACTTGATTTATGGCCAGAAGCAGGAACTTATGGAGAATTGACTGCTGCTTTTAAATCACCAGATGATCAAGCAAGAACTATAACATTTGATGCGGCAGGCGGCGGAACAATTAAATATGGACCAGGGTTTCCTGACCCAATTACTGTTTCTTCATCAACTGATCCAATTATTATTAAATTTTGGACACACGATAGTGGCGGAACAATATACGCACAATATTTAGGTACATTTAGTTAAGAATGCATAATCCTCTTGTTACAGATCTTGTTCAATATACTAATTCAGAAATCGAAGATCGTATAATTGATCTTCAAAGAAAATACTTTCAAACTAGCAATACTGGTCTACAAGCCCAGATTGCAAATCTTTTAGATATCTATAAAGAAGAAATGAAAACAAGACGTGCTATAGATGCACAACGTCAACTTGATCAAGACGAAAATAATGATAATTCTCTTGACAATTTAATAAATGTATCGTAAAATACATATATGCTTATGAAAACAGATGACTTAGGTATTCCACGATTCTCTAATCGCGATCTTATCGATATGATCTATTCAGGTCATGCGGATAAAGTCCATGTGGTGTTGTGCGATGCAAACGACGATATAGACAAGTTCAATGCTGCTATGGAAGAACAAGGCTTTGACAAACTACAAAAGTATATTCCACTAGACGTAGATCAAAAGACTTTTGACGGTGTGTGTCAAAGTGAATGGTTTATGCCTCAAGAATATAAAGAACTTGATGTTTATACATTTGTAATGAACAAAGCAGGTGATGATTTAGCAGAATTAGAAAGAGTTGAAGAAGAAATTGCACAATTTAAAGTACGAGGTATGAACAACTTGCTACGCTATATGATCTATCTTGTAGATTTTATGCGTGAGAATAACATTGTATGGGGTGTAGGACGTGGATCAAGTGTAGCAAGTTATGTGTTGTATTTGATAGGTGTGCATAAAATTAATTCAATCCAGTTTGGCCTGGATTGGCGTGAGTTTTTAAGATAAATATACGTATATTATAAGGAGACTAATATGTCTAAAACACATCAAGGTAGAAAGCAATATAAAAGTATGCGTGGAAAAGTAGTTGATATGGATCTGCTACGTAAACGCAACGAGCTAACACCAGCAGTCGGCAATGCTAAAGTAAATGCACGTGGTGACGAATTAGGCCCTGGTGGCAAAATTATTAAAAAGCGTGAAGATATGGTACGTGAATATTACAATGGCGGTACTACTGCAAAGGATGAAACAGGACGTTTTAAAAAGCCTGCTAAAGAAGAAGCAGTTGTAGCAGCAGAAGAACTTTTACCCGAAGAAGCTGAAATGTTTGAAGAAGATGAAGAATGGGTAGAAGACGAAGACGGAAATTTCGTAAAAGCAACTAAAAAATAAGGTGAGAAATGGCTATTAATATTAATACTATTAAAGGCAAACCCCGTGCGGTAGGAAATCGTGTTCTTGTAACAGATATGTATTTCGGAGAACAAACTACTGCAAGCGGACTTATTATCAGTTCTGATGATGGTAAAGAACGTGGCATTTATCCACGTTGGGGCCGCGTATATTCTAAAGGTCCAACTAACAATGATCCGTTTGATATTGGACAATGGGTATTGGTAGAACACGGTCGTTGGACACGCGGTATAAAAGTTGAAACAGAAAATGACGGTGAAATTGAAATCCGTATGGTAGAACCAGAAAGTATTCTAGCATATAGTGACGAAAAACCAAATGAAGTTGTGATAGGTAACACAACTGAAAATGGTGGATCTATAAACGTTCCTAATTTTAATGGAGCAGTTTAATTGACAAATCCATTTAAAGATATTGATGTGTTCCACACAGCGTGTGACCAAGAACCTAGTGAAGCAAACTACAACATGTATCTTAAACTCATCGAAGAAGAGTACGAAGAACTTAGTGTAGCAGTAGCAGAAAATGATCGCGTAGAACAATTAGATGCACTTGTTGACATTCTAGTTGTAACTATGGGTGCTATTAGAGCAGGCGGCTTTGACGGAGAAGGCGCATGGAAAGAAGTAATGGACACAAACTTTGCTAAGATTGATCCTACTACAGGCAAAGTGACTAAACGTGCAGATGGTAAGGTGCTCAAGCCAGAAGGTTGGCAACCTCCCCAACTAGAAAAATTCATAAAATAATACTTGACTCCTAGCAGTTTATACGCTATAATGTATATAAATTGTTAGGAGATCTTATGAAATTACCAGACTACCCTCAAAAGACAGGCATTGGAACAGCAGGTGCAACAGGTGTTGCACTAATGATTCTACATATTACAGGATATTTAACAGGTTGGGCATGGCCTTTGTTGTATGTATTCCTTATCATCTCAGGCATTGGACAGGAAAATAGGAAAAAATAATGGCAACTCATGCAATGATAGATTTAGAAACTCTGCATACTACTCCTCGTACAGCAGTACTTACAGTAGGCGGAGTTAAGTTCAATCCATTAGACGATTCAGAACCTCATACTGAGTTTTACTTTAAACTTGATATTGACTCTCAAGATAGAGATGTAAGTGATGATACTATTGCCTGGTGGGGTCAACAAGATGCAAAAGTACAAGAAGAAGCATTTAGTCCGCAAGGTCGTGTACACATGGATGACTTTTTAGATCATTTGCCTAAATGGATGGTAGGTGTTGATGTATTGTGGGGTCACGGTTACGGCTTTGATATTACTATTATTGAAGATATGTTAAGACAACGTGAAAAGCCTATTCCGTGGCA
>Ga0255768_10006297_pt1 | contig 11266 bp, 18 predicted proteins | sample 071ome_33_FD_179983 | JGI IMG/M metagenome (GOLD analysis project Ga0255768, IMG submission 179983) | Coastal salt marsh microbial communities from the Groves Creek Marsh, Skidaway Island, Georgia - 071412AT metaG (version 2) | ecosystem: Environmental > Aquatic > Marine > Intertidal zone >...
TCTTATGGTAGTATTGATTTGACCTCTGGTTCTACCTGGTTGGTATGCTGTATAGTGTTTGATCAAGTCTGCACAGTAGCCTGGATCAAATACCTGTATTTTACGTATCATTTTTGATCCTGTGTGTGAGATCTCTGCCGCCGCATTCTCTAATAAGGTCAGCCAATTCTTGTGTAATGCCACCGTTGGCTGCATCTTCAAGGAAAGCATATTCAGTGAGTGCTGCTAGTAGTCTAGGAGCTCTCAACAGTAGATTCTGTGTGTGGCGGAACTGTTCTGGGCTGTATGATCTATCAGGATTATCAGGCAAGCACAGTCGAGCTATGGGATTGCCATAGAAGTCTACCAGTGTGTAAGTAGGATCGTTTGGCACGCCACCACGTTTGAGTTGCCATGGTCCTTGTGCATGTGGGCTGTTGTTTAGAAAAAGACTGCTCAAGTTTGCTCCTTATAAATATATGTATCAAAACGGAGGATCCCCCAATGAGTACATTGAATCGAGTGACCCTGGACCTAGAGCTAGGGCAAACTATTCTTGTTGGAAGAAATTCAACACCAGCAACCATAACCAAAATAGAATATTTTGACAAGACAGGGGAGATCGTGCTGAACACAACCAAGGGCAAGAGGAAGGCTCTTACATTTAGATTATGTGCAGAACAGTTTGAGAATGCAGCAGACCGGTTCCGTCGTTAGAGATTCGGTCAATTGGTGGGACTTTGGTTCAGTGTTGGTTTACACACCACCCAAGACTGGTACCACTACATTGATGGAACAGTTTCCACATCTGCGTAGAACTTATCCTATACCGAGAAACCAAAAGATCATAGGAGGCTTTAGAAACCCTGTGACCCGTTGGATTTCAGCATACAATCAATTGATAGTGCAGAGAGGCAAGGCTGTGATGAAAGAAAAGCCGCTGCTGGATCATTTTGGATCTGCATGGTTTGATCATTGGTTTCCAGATACTATAACAGATCCTATAGGTCATGCTAGACGTTTCCTACTAGAGGCACAGCCAGAGATAGAAAGTGTAGGGTTGGAGTTGCATTTTTGCAGCCAGAGTCTTTGTTATCGCAGACTGTTAGGAGCGGGTTGGCGAAGTCATGATCAGTTGCAGTTAATTGATTACAGTGAATGGTTACCCACAATAAACCGTATAGCACAAGTGAATATACTAGAGCCGGGCAATGTAGGAGTGTACCAATCAGTGCCAAAACACTATTACAACACGCTATATCCACTGTTGGAACAGGTGTTTGAGGAAGATCTTGAACATTGGCACAGTATCAACATAAATACTGTATGAGACTTGACGAACTTTTTTTATATGACGATGACATTGAAGAATGGAAAGCAACACGTAAACTGTGCAAAAGCAACAGGAGTGATGCCAGCCTAGGTGCGAGCGCATTAGCAAGTTGTAAAAGCCAAGGCTATCGTGCAAGGAAAACCAAAGTCAAGCACAAGATAAACAAGAAACGTCAAAACATCACAGGACGCAAGGTAAAAGGCAAAAAGTACGGCGGGCCATTACCGTTCTATGGTTCAGGAACCAGCAAACCAGGTAGCAAGAAAAAATGAAACTGAGACAGTTATTTGAAAATCAGCAAACAGTTATTGCTATTGGTGACAGCCATGCTAGAGCTATAGGTGCTATTGGTGAGTTTGAAAACCGTGCAGAAAACGGTGCTACTGTGAGAGCAATAGGCAATCAAGTAACTGCTAGACCAATACCATCGGGTGCAACAGTGGTGCTCAGTGCAGGACACAACGATGTTGCAGGTGGACGTGATCCTGCACAAATTGCTAGAGATGTACGTGCATTGATCAGTGCAATACAACAAACAGGTGCTAGGGTAGTGTACTTCCTATTCCCAGAAGGCACCGACAATCCTAATCAAGAAAACATGGCAGCCGCTAGAGAAGCTATAAGAGGCGCAGTTCGCAATGCTATTGATCTAGAGAGTTTAGGTAGACTTAATGCTGATGGTCAGCACATGGGCAGGAGTGCTTATGCGGCAGCAGCAGAACGAGCTAGAAGTAACAGAACAGGTGCAGTGCCAGGACCACAACCAGGAGATGCTGTAACACCAGCTACACAACAGTTTGACACTGATGGTGATGGAGAATTAAGTGCAGATGAGATAGGCAGCATCAGCAGTGCAGAATTAAGAAACTTAAATCCTAGTGACTTTATGGTAAGCAGCAGTGGATGGGCCAGTGAACTGTTTGGCAAAATCAATACAGCTATGAACAGACCTGAAGATTTGGTATCACCAGACAGTGGTGGTGCTACAGGCGGCACTGGCGCAGTAGGTAGTGGTGGCACAGGAGCGGATGTTCCTGCAGGTGCAGCCAATAGAGGTAGAGCCAGTACACCTAATGCTGCTATCAATGGCGTGCTAGACTTTATAGCAGCACCGGAGTCAGGTGGCGATTATAACTTGCGTAATGGCGGAAGTCGTGCTAACTTAACTAGTATGACCATACAACAAATATTTGACATGCAGCGTAACTATCGTAGTTGGCCAAGAGCAACCAGCACAGCCGTAGGACGTTATCAATACATCAAAGGCACCTTAGAGGAAATGGTACGTATTATGGGATTAAATCCTGCTACTACAAGATTTGACGAACGTACTCAAGATGCTATTGCTACAAGAGATTTGCGTAGACGTTGTAGATTAGATGATTGGCTTGCAGGTAGAATCACCGACGGAGAATTTTTGAATCTAATTAGTAGAGTTTGGGCAGGTGTTCCAAACACCAGTGGACGTAGCACATATGCAGGTGTTGGCAACAACAGAGCAGGTATAAGTGCAAACAGTGCATTAACACAATTGGCAAGCATAAGAGGTACTACACCAGGAGACACAGCAATAGCATGAGATTTACAGAACTTGGCATAAACGAATATGAAACATTCCAAAGCAGAGGCACACTCAGTGGTGGTGATGTACGTCACGGAGGAGATATCGCTAAACAAGGTGGCGGCGGATGGCGTCAAGCACAAGCAGATGCTGATGCAGCAGCTCGAGATGAAATAAGACGAGCACAAGGTTTAGCCACAGGTGGTGATACTAGTAGTAGCACTGGTGGAACCACAGGCGGTGGTGATGCAGCCCCAGACTTGGAACCAGTGGATCCAAATGCACCAAGCGGCAGAGTACAACCAACACCGGGTCGTAGTCCGTTGTTCAGCATGGATGGTGCAAGTGAAATGACACGCCCAGATGCTGCACAAGTCATGGCAAATGATACATTGCCAAGAGCAAGACGCATGGCAGGTATATTTGGCAGTACATTGAACATCAACGATGCTATTGCAAAACGTGGCACCAGTAGAGAGCGTGAAACACAAGGTAGCCAACACTTCAGTGGACGTGGATTAGATATCAGTACCAGCGGCATGAACAATGAACAGCAAATGAGATTAGCACAAGCAGCAAGGGCAGCAGGCTTTAGAGGATTAGGATTTGGTGCAGGTATTTTACACGTAGACACAGGTCCACGCCGTGCCTGGGCATATGGTAACAGCACCTATGGTGGTAATAGAGTTGCTTCATTGATTTCAGCTGTGAATTCAAATTCACCGTTCCCAGGAGAAGAGCCAGCCAGCACTACAGCAGTCGTATAGGATACACATGGATTTACAAGGAAAGTGCCTTATAGCAAGACCCAGCATCGTCGATCCTCACTTCAAAAGATCGGTGGTTTATATCTATGAACACAGCAAAACAGCAACAATAGGTTTTGTATTAAACAAACGAAAACCCGATGTGTTGTTAAAAGATCTATTGGTTGAAAGAGGCTTTGATACTTTCAGCACAGACCCAGTGTATGCTGGCGGACCAGTTAATCAACGTGCTGTGGTAATGCTACACACCACTGGTTGGCACAGCAGCAACACAATGGTGGTCAATGACCAAGTCAGTATCACCAGCGATGATCTAATGATATACAAATTTGTCAACGGTGACGTACCTGATGGATTCAAGTTTTGTTTAGGTAGTGCAGTGTGGCATCCTAAGCAGATTGTTATGGAACTACAAGCAAATCATTGGTTAGTCAGTGAACTAACACCACATCAAATATTTGACTATGACGGCAGAGAACAATGGGATTTGGCCATAGAAGCCAGTGCAAAAGAAACTATAGAACGTTTTTTCTAAATAACCATTGACATTTTCTTAGAATACTGTATAAATACTTTATAGGAGAACATCATGTTTAGGTTAGCCCTGGCATTTGTCTTAGGGTTAAGTACTACTCTCTCGGTAAATGCCCAAAGCTCTGATAAGTTTTTATACACCCGTCAAGGGTGCGATCCATTTGAAAAAATCATAGATGTAATGACAAACAAATATGGCGAGCAGCCATTGTTCGTAGGTCAAGGCCTACAGTTTGGAATGCAAGGAGAAACATACACAGGCGGCGCTATGTTTCTAGTAAATCAAAACACAGGCACTTGGAGTTTGCTTACATTATATGGCGATGGAACAGCCTGTGTGACCGCAGTTGGTACTAACTTTGAGCCATACAGTGGACCAACAAAACAAGCAGAGGGAGAAAAAGGATGAACTGGTTAATAGTGGTGATATTTGCCACAGTCGCAGGCGATGTATATATTTTCACAGATCCAACATTTGAAACAAGACAACAGTGTTTAGACAGCGTTAGAAGCACACAAGATCAGCAAGGTTATATACGACAACTTATGAGGGAATATGGAGATGTTATGCCAATCGCGGCTGTGAATTGTTTGCAAGAAGATACAATAAAAGAAATAATGGAAAAGCATCCAAATGCACCAGTAAAAGAAGGCAGTGCAACCTAATTAATTGGTTGACACAACAAATGTTTAAGTTTATATATTATTAATCCTACAAGCGAAAAAAGACAGATATAAATATTAACATGAGCGATGTATTAGTATTAAATGCCGACGCACAACCTGTAAGTATGCTTCCGTTGAGTATTGTTCAATGGAAAGAAGCCGTGATGTACATGTATCATGATAAGTGTACAGTGCTTGAATGGTACGACGACTGGCTGGTTCGGAGCCCCTCTTGGGAAACGCGGGTCCCCGCGGTGATCATGTTAAAGGAGTTTATGCACAAAACCCGCAAGCCACGTTTTAGTAAATCTAATTTGTACTTGCGGGATTTGTATGAGTGCGGTTACTGCGGCAATAGACAACAAAAAAGTGAACTCACAATTGATCACGTACAACCTATCAGCAAAGGTGGTAAGACCACGTGGGATAACTGTATGACTGCATGTAAACCATGTAACTGGCGTAAGAGCGATAAGGTAGGACCAGAGTGGCGTCCACGCTACAAGCCCTATGCTCCTGGATACTATGAATTGGTGCGTAAACGCAAACAGTTGCCGTTTGATCTTAGACACCCTAGTTGGGAAAAATGGTTAGGCTTGGATGAATCTAATCAAGCGTTTAGCTACTAGGTTGTGACCCTTATTGGTTAGGTGCCAGCCATCTAGGTTATGCGCTTCTAATATGTCGTCACAATCTACCACAGGAAAGTCACTGTCAAAGTCACAGTATCTAGTTTTAACAAACAACACACGATTAAACCCTCTATGTTTTAGAAAGTCACAGAACATCGTGTGTTGTACATCAAATATATCATTATTATAGTTTTCATTGCTAAACCGCAACATCAATTTGCTGAGGCTTTTTTCTAATCCTACTGAATATTGATCGCTGCCAAACTTGAAACGGAAAAGTTTACCACCATCGTAAGGTTCCTCAACAAAACTATCAAAATGTCTAGGCGGTTCAGGTGACCATATTTCTTGTCTATGTTTTTCTGTGTACTGAACAATAATATTGTCCTCAGGTGTTACTGATCCATTTAGGATATGTTGCACCAAACTACGCCATATACGAAAGTTGCTACCTTGCACCCTTGCTTCGTCTATAACATTCAAGTTGCATTTACGTCCTAGAACATGAGGATATGATTCAACAGGTCCAACATTAAAAGGACTGCTAAAACTACATCCTCCTACTAACAAGTTCATAACAGCTCCTTGATTGCTCTTGCTAATGCTTTGTGTCCTCTAGGACCTGTATGAGCATTATCAAGTGCCAACGGAAAGTTGTGATTGTATGCACCAGACTCTAGTAAAAATTCAAAACTACACCAGGTAGGTAATTGAGAAAACTCAGTAGCATTGAATACCAAATGCTTGTGTGTTTTTACACGGTGCTTTAGGAAATGTTCAGCATGATCTATAAATGTACAACTCTCTATCATCCTATCGTAATCATCATCAACGGCAGTGATATATCTTTTCCAAGGATCACCTATGTCCTTTTCTACAATATCCCATAAACCAAGTCCAAGTGGATCTCTGTCTTTGAATAGCACAGTATATCTATGTATTAATGTCCAATGCACTATTACTAAATCATCAGGTTCATAATCAAAGTTTACAACACGATGCCAAATATATCTATTACTTGCACCCGGTGATCCTAGATTGACAACATCACAATTTAATTCTTTTGCTAATTGTGCTGGCCATGCATATTTGCTAGGATGCGGTCCTGGTCCTCCATTAAGGTAACAATCATGTAAACCTTGTCCATATGTATTACTACAACCAAATGCTACAAGTCTCATTCTAAAACCAATCTCCAGGTGTCCTTAACTAATCTTAGTACAACTTCGTCGTTAACCATTATTGCATTCTTTGTTTTTTCATAACGTCTAGGCGGATCAATCGTCCTAGGAACATGAAAGCTCATGTTGTGTGTATTGGTTACATGGTCGACCATCTGTTTGAACCAAAACGGCCTACCCCGTAGATGTTTGGGTATATATCTATCTGTTGTATCACAACAGTCGTTGAAATGCATCGTTGTTATTGTTGGATCATAATTAATAGGCTTTTGTCTAACTTGTACGCTGTTAGTATAATCAGTTATCATTAAATCAACTGGTAACTGGTATAGATGACTAAACATCAATCTAGTATTACCAGGATGCACAACAATGTCAGTAGGAAATATATGTATGCTCATTGGCGCAAAGAAACGTCTACCTGCTCTAATTGATCTAGCCATTAGAAATAAACTGTTGAGCTTTCCTAAAGGCGACTCTGGCACATCCATATCATTGCTGAACACTGTATTCCTATTTTCAAAAGGTATTGTTGCCAATTGTTGAATGTCGTAATCTTCATAAGGCTTGCTTATCAATGTCCTAATTTCATTTAGACTTATCCTAGTAAAACTTGTTGTGCAGTTATTACCTGCATCAAATTCTGTACAAAAATCTTTTACAGTAGCAAAGTTGTCAAATATTCTAAATGTCATTGCATTACCTCAAGTTGTGTTCCTAGCATCTGTCCTACTTTTGCCTCAGGGTCATTGCTCCAAAGTAAAACTTCAGCATCATCGTAAAGGAAGTCGCAGTCCTTGCAAAAAGGTATTTCATCAAACCTACCTTGTGCATGTTTCAATCTTAAATCTTCATATGCTTCACCCCAGTAGATTTCTTCAAAATTTTGTGTATCAAAATGTCCTAGTACACTTAAACTTTCTGTAGGAGGACCCAGCACTTGACAGCAAGGTGTTACCGCAGCACGGTGTCCGTTTATACCTCCTGCTCTTACTGTAAGTTCATCAGCAGCAGGTCTGCCACAGGTTCTACGGCTGCCTAAACGATTATAGTTAGGTTTATAGTTACCACTCCAGTTATGTTGTTTCCAAATATATGCCTTGGTTCCTATTGGAAATATAAAGTTTTTTTTATATTGATCTATTTCGTAATCTATATTATTATGATCTAAAATTAAATGATAACTGTCTAGTAAACAATTGCTTGATGTCTTTTTAATATAGTCTCTTGTATCACAGGCGTGTTGATATATCATATCCCAATTGTCAACATTCATCCATTGCTTGTACAATTCTCTGTTGTATCCAATTACACTAAATCTAAACAGACTTAATCCTGCATCTACGCAGTCATGCATTAAACTACCAGTGAAGTTACTGCCGTTGCTGTAGATAAAACTTCTTAAACCTCTGCGTGTACAGGCTTCGATGTATAAAGGCAAGTCTTTGTTCATTGTTGGTTCACCAGAGCCTTCTAGGTTTATAAGAGGTGTTCCGTATTTAGGTGTGATTTGATCTAAGATGCTTTCAAACAGGTCTATAGGCATTGTTCGAAGGAAGTGTTTGTCTCTACCAGGAGAAGTTTGCGGACACATTTTACATGTGTAGTTGCATCCACCAAAAATTTCTATCACTGCTCTTTGTAATTTTACATCCTTAGACATAGATACTCCGCATACAATTTGTGATAGTCTTCGTGTATATGACCCACAGGATATCTTATGTCGTTATGTCCTGCTGTGCGCAATGCAAATTGTGTAAAAGATTCTAGGTTAATATCTGTTGTGTCTATACCGTTAACTTCAATATTGTTATCTGTTGTTTTCACTATTAAACTATTGCTAATATTCTTAACCATATGGAAAATTGATTGCGTCCATAGGTTAAAACTTTTATCGCTAGGTCCATATTGAAAAAGTATGCGCTGAATCTTTTCAGGTTGCCATTGTATTTGAGTACGAGTAACATCCTCGCCTTGTCCACTGAGAAATCTTTCAGGTGTACAAATACTAAACAAAACTATATCATCTGCTTTTATGTGTGTCAAATCTTCTAGTAATCGCATAGCACTCCAGTCATTACTACTACCAGGTATTGCTCTGTCAACCAGTTCTGCATCTATCATTTTAGCCAACTGCCCGGCATAACTGAGTGTTGGATTACATTTGTTGTCTTTTATATATTCATTCCAAGCAGGCCTAACAATGTTATGATATACTATTGGATCTAAATGCCCTCTGTTTTCAACACCGTAGTTTTCTTTCAACCATGCTTTGCCCAAGTCAGGTGCTGAGCCTAATTCATGTCCTGCTGCATGGCTGTCGCCGTAGCTGTATAGTTTTATAGGCATGCTTTCAAAGCCCTCACACACTCGTCTATCATAGCATCTGTGTGTAATGGTGTAGGAGCGAAACGGAGACGCTCCTCGCCAACAGCAACCGTTGGATAATTGATAGGTTGTACATAGATGCCGTGTTCATCTAACAACCTGTCCGAGATTGCTTTACATCTTTTAGCGTCACGGATCATCACGGGAACGATATGAGTACAGGCTTTATCTAACACCTCCACGCCAGCCTCTTGCAACTTGTTCTTAAGTTTAATTGCTTGGGCCTGATGCTGTTCGCGAAGTTCGTTGTAATCTTTCAAGTACTTTATGCTGGCCAACGCACCTGCACAAAGCACTGGTGACATACTCGTGGTAAAAATAAACCCCGATGCCACAGAGCGGATGCCGTCTATGACTTCCCTTTCCGCTGAAATGTAACCTCCAGTAACACCAAAAGCCTTGCCTAACGTTCCGTTTACAATATCAACCCTATCTTGAATACCTAGGTGTTCTAGATACCCTGCTCCATGGTTTCCATACAAACCTACCGCATGGACTTCATCGATATAGGTTATTGCTCCGTAACGGTCAGCAAGATCGCAAATTGCTTCAATAGGACTAACATCGCCATCCATGCTATACACAGATTCGAACACAATGCAGGGGACTTGCTCGCTGGCGGATACCTCAGCCAATTGCTGCTCTAATTGCTCCATATCATTGTGCTGCCATATTAATTTGTCAGCACCACTGTGGCGGATACCTTGTATGAGGCTTGCGTGATTTTTACTATCACTCAAAAACACAATGTTGGGAATGATCTTGCTTAGGGCAATTAGACTCCATTCATTTGCGACATAAGCACTAGAGAAAAGCAGTGCAGCATCTTTGCTATGCAAGGTCGCAAGCTCATGCTCTAGTGCAACATGGTAGTGTGAGGTACCCCCTATGTTCCGAGTACCACCGCTCCCAGCGCCTGTCTGGTCTAACGCAGTATGCATTGCATCTATCACTACCTTGTTCTGACCCATTCCTAAATAATCATTGCTGCACCAATTAACAATGTTCTTGATTGCATACTTACCGTACCAAATAGCTCGTGGAAAGTCTCCACGCTCTCGTACAATATCATTGAATACTCTGTACTTGCCTTCGTCTTTAAGTGTGGCAAGTAGTGTTTGGAATGGGGTTTTATCTATCATTATATGCTCGTTTTATAGTAAAATATTTATGTTTTTTACAGGTTAACATATAGTATAACGGATTAGTTGGGTTTTAATAACATGTATTTTACCCATTAAATATATTCACTACTCAAAAAGTAGTTAACAAGAAGGAGGTATTTCGTTATGGAAATGCTTAATAAAGTAAAAGCGTGGGCAGGTGCACTAGCAGATGTTGGTGTTAGCCTAGCAGCTTTGGCAATCGTACTAGAAGTTCTAGGTATGGGCAACATGCCATTTATGCCAGCAGGACTTTCAGTGGTTGATAACGTGTCAGCAATGATAGCTGCACTTGGTTCTCAAGGCGTTATGGGCTTGATTGCAATTTGGGTACTATGGGGAATTTGGAACCGTAAGTAATCCGGATACTTGGTAGAGGATTGATCACCCTCTACCTTTTTTATTTGAACCAGGCTATCTTTTCTCCAGCAGCCTTGCGTCTATCATACTCTTCGACAGTGCTAGGATATCTCCAGCAATAAATTGCTACTAATATCATAAAACCACCAGTCCATAGTGCAGCCTTGGTGTTGCCTGTTGCAAAGTATGTGAATGCCACTGTGGTTGTCATAGTAGCAATCATAAAGTATTTGAGTTTAAGTGGAAACACTTTCTTCTCACTCCAGTTGGTTAGGAACGGGCCGAACAGTTTGTGACTGTAAAGCCAGTTGTGCATACGTTCTGAACTCTTGGCAAAACAGTATGCTGACATTACCACAAAGATACTCCAAGGTAAGCCTGGTAAAATTACACCGAGATAGGCAATGCCTAACAGGATGAAACCACAGGCAGCCCAAAAGATTTTTTTAGGTGTCATTATTTTCTTTCTCTTTCTTTTTCATGTATGCATCATACATTTCTTTGTCAAAATATAAAAAACTACCATAGATGGAGTTGTATGAGAAATATCCCATTTCTCTAATTTCTTTTTGGATAGCATTAAAATCCTTGATCCATTCCTTAATATATTTTAACATGATGTATTTAACTAAATACAATGACGGAGAAATTAAATGCGAGCACAAGATATTATAAGAGCAGTGTTGGATGTATTGGATCAAC
>Ga0255768_10006310_pt1 | contig 11252 bp, 5 predicted proteins | sample 071ome_33_FD_179983 | JGI IMG/M metagenome (GOLD analysis project Ga0255768, IMG submission 179983) | Coastal salt marsh microbial communities from the Groves Creek Marsh, Skidaway Island, Georgia - 071412AT metaG (version 2) | ecosystem: Environmental > Aquatic > Marine > Intertidal zone > Salt...
ATTTAGTTTCTATTGTCCTACGCCTTTTTTGACCCTTTCTTTCTTTGTTTTGAATGAACCTCTTAGGCGTTTTTGACCTACTTTTACCTTTCTTTTTCTTTTCTTCAATTAAATCAACTACTTAACTGAAAAGTATACTTTTTCTAGTATACTTCTCTATTAAACTTTTGATTAACCCCTTAGAGGAAAAGTATCTATTTCTTGGTTTGGAGTGAAGAAAAGTATTGGTTAAAATCTCTAAAGTGTAGTAATGGTGCGGCTTTCCTCACTTCAAGAGGGAGAGAAACCGCCACTAACTAGTCTACAAAGTGTATACTAAGTAGAGTAATTTTGAACTAACGCCTTAGAGAAAACTATCTAACTAGTTATTTCATAACCCGTACGTACATCCTTCGAAATAAAAAAAAGGCTATCTATTGTTAGATAACCTTTTGTTGTTGTGAGTGAAAAAAAACCACCTCCCTATTTTAGGGAGGTGGGTTGTACTACACTAGAAAACGTTGTCTTCTGGTGTAGCTTGTTGTGCAGGTGCTGCTTGTGTTTGTGCCGGTGCTTGACGTACACCCATGACAGGACCGGAACCCTGTTCGAAACGACCGTATCTGGTAGTTCCGACATCGAAACGCATGGAGGCGACTGCTTGCCCTTGGGCGTTTTCGGACACTGTGGCTTGAAGTCTACCGTCCACAGACAATCTGTTTCCTCTTCTGAGTTCTGAGAGTTTTGTCCCAGTCACTGCATGAAACCCCGCAGCGTCAACCAAGAGGTTGACCAATTCACTTCGTACTTCTTCTTGCTGTCCGTTCCAGGCTGTGAAGCCTTTTTTCAGCAAAAGCCCGGCTCCATTTCCATTGTAGCTTGAGGGCACTTTGGTCACATTCACAATTTCGTACTGTCTCATAGTATTTCTCCTTTCAAGAGAAAAGTCTACACTTCCTATAAGTGTAGATAAGTTTTGGTTTTGCAGCCACACACTATGTATGACCGGCAATGGAGGTGTGGGTTGCACAAGCGAAGCTGTGCAACCTGTGCTAAAAAAAAGTTTACACCTAGGCAGGATTCGAACCTGCGATTTGATTGAAACCAATCATCAGGGGCCACTCCACTAGGCATCTTCAACTAGAATCACGGGTCAGAGTTAGCAATTCTGCCCTGTACGGCTAGTCTATCCGAGTTATCGGAGTCAAGTCTTGAAATCTACGTGCAAGACTGACACTTGGTAGGGTTTGCCACTTCCTTTCGGAATCCACGGTACGCTACGCCGTTGGACGGGACTCGAACCCGCGCTGCTCCTACCAGAACCGCTAGAGGCGGTGTCGGTTGCACGAGCGAAGCCGTGCAACTTTTCCTTTCTGCTTGTAGAGGACTCGAACCTCTCACTTACCCCCACACATACAGCTTTGACCCAGAAGTGTCACCAGAAGCACCGTAATGCACCGAAGAATTGAACTTCGTTCTGGAACTGTATGTGATGTTAGAGTAAGGTCGCCTTGACAAGCCATCAGCTATTTTTGTTTAATCTCCCAATAGCTAGGAGAGGCCACCTATCGCCTTTTTTGGCGATAGGTGGTTCTTTTTTGGGCGCGCTCCAGACGGCGGCGCAAGACCGCTGCCATCTGGAAGTTGTTTGTGCTTTCTGCACCAACAATTTGCGCCCGAAGTTTCCTTATGTACTCTTTGTACATATGTCCTCCTTTCTGGGACTTTAGGACTTCGGGTTTAGAACACCGCTGTAGGTGGTGTGGGTTGCACAAGCGAAGCTGTGCAACTTCTTCCACTCTTTACATGATGTACGGAATGCACATCAAGACCGTTAAGGGAGGTGTGGGTTGCACCAGCGAAGCGGTGCAACTTCTTCTTTTTGATTCATCTACTGTGGCACCGTCTGTTGTTTTTAAAAAAACATCCCCGTCTACAGCTCGGAGTATCAATACTTAGAACTCCTATTCACCCCAGAACAATAAAGTTGTGGGGTGCGTTAGAAGGCCTAAATATTAAATATTGATGGCGCTCAGACTTTTAGCTAAAATCTTCCCATTCCTCCTGTGCTCCAAAATCTTGGCTGTACTGGCTGTAATCTTCGTAAAAAGAATACTCCTGATTTGAGTAATCAGCCCACTCTTGGTTAAAGTTTTGGTAAGTATCAACGTACTCATGCTGAACATTGTTTTCGTAAGAAGCCTCAGCAAGAAGTGCGTTAATATCTGCTTCATTTTCTACAACAGTACTTTTTTCTTCAAAGTATTCTTCTGCAGAAACAAACTCATCGTAGCCATAGTACTGTTCTACTTCATCGTCGGTCATTTCTTTGATGGAGTAGATGAACTGGCGCTCGATCTTGTTGTTGAATGTACCAACAAACCTTTCAAGGGTGGGGCTATGCTCAAGAGCAACTTCGTTCATCGAGAAGGTAACCAGGTATTTTGCAACCTTAATGTCTTCTCCGTTTTCGCTTTTTGCTCTTGCATAGTGATACCCAAGCTCAGTTTTGCTAGTGTTATTTTCAAGAGCGTACTCACAAATCAAAAACTCGTAAGTATTTTTGTCTTTGCCAATAACATTAGCTTTTTCCACTTTGTATCTGTAAGGATTAAATCCTACTTCAAGGCTATCTGTGACTTTTGCGCCAACTGCTTCTTTACCTTCTTTGAGGTAAATTTCTTCCAGCTGATGCATAGTGTCGTGAATTGCTGCTGCAGGATCACGAGCTTCAAAGTTAAAGGTAAACATTGCAAGGCTTTCAGAAGTAAAGTATTTTGCATCTTTACTTTCATCTGGTCTGTTGTTAGCTCCGTAGCTTTTCTGGAACTCAGCGACAGCTTCACCATCTACTTCATTGTCCCACTGCCTTTTCAGAACAGAAGTTTTGGCATTAAACATTGCCCACTCATCTCCTTGGAAGGAGAGGACGTCAAAGTCTTTTCCTTTCGTAAAGACTACCGACTTTCCAAGAGCGTTTCTTGCGTTAACCGCAGAAATGCGGTCAAAGCCAATGATGTAGCCATGAAGCAGTCCTGTTTTCTTGTGGATGAGGTCAAAGTAGTGGACTTCGTTATCACCCTCTTTGGTGTACTTAGGAACAAAGGTATATTCCTTCATACTCAAGACAGACTCTTTCTTCTCCTCTGCATTGAAAATGGTTTTGCCAAATTCAATCATATTTGGAATCAAGAGTTTTCTAGCATCCACAGTATTAGAGTTTTTGAACTTTTTGGCAAATGCTTTTGTGGTAAGCACAGCAACTGTGTTCTCTACTCCGCCCTGTTTTGTTGCAGTTCTGGACTGCTGGACTTCAAGACCGATTCTAGTCAAGAAGCTTGCGCTAAACAGGTCATGAGTAATATTCCGCTTAAAAGGAATGCTCTTTGCGGTACCGTTATTACCAACAATCCAACACTCCTCTTTGAGAGGTGTTGGCATTGTGCTTTTGAGGTACTTAAGTTTTTTCGTAATAGGAAGAATAGAAGAGGCAATGCGACTTTCCAGTTCTTCCCAGCCATGTTTTACAAGTTTAGTCAAAACATTGTGCGTAAAAGGCGCTGCCGGTCGAAGAAGACCGTAAGGCTTTCTAGCCTCAGCTCCAGTTTTAGTGTAAATGTACCACTTACCCGTTTTTGCAGACAGGCTAAAGTCCGCAAACAAACAGATGGGCTCTTCGTCTTCTGGCCTTCCTTTGTAGGCGTTGTTTTTGACAAGCAGAATTTCTTTTCTCAATTCTGCAACAAAAGCATCCTTGAGGCCAAAGGCTTTGAAGACTTTCCAGAACCAATGAGGCTTACCGTTGATTCCATTACAGTGAAGGTCAATTTTGCTAGACAGAGCATTCATATAAACGTCTGTATTTGCAAATACTCCACTTTCCAAGTTGAGTTCTGAAATTTCTTTCAGAATCTTCCCAAAAGTCTGAGTCATCGACTTTTTGTTGGTGTTTTTTGCGTAGTAGAGCCCATCCTCGAAGGAATCGAGGTTCGGGTTTCTAGCAATCTTTTTCAGTTTTCCGTCAACTTCAAAGGTTTCAACTTTGTAGTTGTGTACGGTCTCCATGACAATCCAAAGCAAGAAGAACTTGCTCAGGTTTTTGGTCCGAGCAGCCTCGTCCTCAAAGTCAAAGAACTCAATAGAGTCCATGTAACGTTTGAGGTTGACCCAAATCTCGGTAGAAACAGGGTTTGTCTCCATTTTGACACCACCGGTAAAGTATGCGGTGAAGCTTGGCTTAAGTGCCTTTCTCAGGATGTCCAAAATGTAAAGTTCATTAAGGATATCTGCTTTTTTGTGGCTCCACTCAGTCACAGCACCACGCTCGACATCCACGCCTCTAAACATATTAGACCATACTGGAGAAGACAGAGATCCGTTGGGGTTAGTGATGCACTTATTGGTATTATGCTTTTTTCTCCCCTCGAAGTTGGTCATTTCCTCAACTCTTTTTCGGACTTGAATGGCTGTTTTCGAGTGAATTTGTGAATGGTTTGCTAGCGTAGTTCCAACAAGACCCTGAGCGCCATGTTTAATGTGTTCCGAGCCAAATGGGTTTTCAAGCATACCCCACTTTTCTTCTTCGCTGGCAGATTCATCAAGGTTCATCACAAAAGACTTGCTTCGCAGTTTTGAGTGACCGGGTCCACGATAGGGGTCAAATTTTAGTTCTCTGTCGTCAATTTTTGATTTAATTACGACATTTGCGTCTTCCCAGCATTCTTTCATAAGATCAGCAAAAGTCTCAAAAGTACTAGAATTAACCTTTACAGAAAAAGGCTTTCCATCTTTTCTGTACTTTTCAAAAGCAGCCTTAGTTGCTTCGTAAGCCAAAACAGAGTCATTGTAGTCCTTCAACCGTCTTTGATATTCTTCGTTTGTCCACCACTTTTGCGCAGAAAAGTCTCTATAAGAGCTCCAGCCTGCACCAAGAAGCAAGCTCAAAAACTTGACGACTTTTTCTACTCTTTCTTCTTCTGTTACGCCTTCTTCTTGTGGTGTGTGCTTCAAGACAATTTCAAGGAGCTTGACAGCTACCCTTCCCATCTCGGCACCCAGCTGGGGCTGAGTATCCTTCTTCATCCCCATAATCGTACCTTCCAAGAAGACCATCGCGGACGCATAAAAGACCTTCGTCATTTCCTTGTACATTTCAAGGCGGTATTTAAGGCCTTCCTTCTTTGCTACCACATCCCACAGATGTGTGTTTGTAAAGTACACATCCATGTACTCTTTAATGTAGCCTTGGAACAACGCAACCATACCAGGCTGTGCATCCAGAGTGGCAAGGCGGTATTCGTCAAGCTTGATGTCGCCAGCCTTAGATTTAGCACTGCCAAGAGCGTCCTCAACGAAGGACTGCTCATAAGTCCAAGTCGCTTCGTCATGAATGCCAATAAACACCATAGTGTCTGGATATTTACTGTAAATTGTTCCATGATGCTCACCACCAATCTCAGGCATAGATGCAAACATAATTGGCATCACAACTTCATCGGTAAGATCAGTCTCTGCGATTTGTACTTGAGGCTTGTAGTTGTCCGGTGCATAGAAGCTTCTCAGAATATCGAGTTGCCCACCACGGACTTTTTCATCTGCAAGCTTAATAGTCTTAAGCTCCACATTCGCACTAATTTGTGGCGTGAAGTAAGCTCTCCAAGCAACGGTGTCACCATCAGTGTCACCAGTAAAGATATTTTTAGACACCCACGGGTTGACAACAAAAGCGTTGCAGGCAAAAATGTCGCTTGCAAAAATCATTTTATTGGTGCTGTCATCAAAACCAATGTAGTATTTGAAAGGATTGATAATCAAAATGTTGGTATACACCTGTGGTCCCGATGTGGGGTAACGCAGTGCGTCTCCAAGCAGGTAATCAGGCTCGTACCCAAGTGCCTCTGTGATGAGATCCCATGCACCTCTAGTACCCCAAAGCATTGGTACTGCAGGGATAAATTCAGGGCCAGTGCAACGCTGCATTGCACCAATCTTGATTTCCCCTTCTTTGTAAGTACCTTCACCAATAAAGTATGGGTTTGCAACCAAGGCCATAGGCGGGATTACAGAAGCGTTAGTCCAGTCGGCCATATAGCCAGTTTGTGGTAGAGTCAAACCAAGCTTTTTCCAGAGCTCAGTTTGAGTGGTGTAGGGCTGCGCGTTAAGGAAGCTTTGCTGCTCTTTGATCATCAACGCCCTAGCCGTTGGATGGTTCCAAAAGTTCAAGTTAGTGACGTTTTCTTTGTCAACGTCCTTGCCTTTTGCAATAGACACGCCACTCCGAGGGTCTGTACCAGTAGAGTACAGGTCCAAAGCTTCGTTGATGCTTTCCCCAAAGCGCTTAATTGCACTTTCGCTTGGATACAAGTGAGAAGTAGTGTGCTTTACAATATCAAAGTCTTCTTCCTTAATATTGCCATCAACAACTTCGTCGGCAAGAAGGCTTCTGAACGCAACGCTGTAGTTGACTGGCTGAGAGCCTTGCTTCATGCTCCCAGTACCATAATCTTGTAGTACACCAAACACAACCTTGCTAGTAATGTTCAATGCACCAAATTTTTTGCATGCTTCAATCATGTCAACTTTCTGTCCAGTCTTGAACATATTATTGACATCAAGAAGCACAAAGCCGGGCTTAAGAGCTCTACAAGGAGTCAGTAGACCCTTGCAGTAAAACTGTGCAAGGTTTTCCACTGTGCTTTCTGCCGTCTCTGTGTTGGAAACAATACCACTACGGTATGCGTCTCCAACAACTTTGAGAATTTCGTTGTAAGCTTCCTCAAAGTTTTCTGGCTTTTTCTTAAAGCGAAGTGCCCACTCACGCTTTACGCTATCAATAGCGTTCTGGCGCTCGTCGGACAACTCCAAGCAGGCTCGAATCTGAAAAGAGTTGTCTTCTGTCAGGTTCAGCCTTTTGGCAACGTTCGGGGCACAAATGGAGTTACCATCCATTTCGATTCCCAAGCGCTCGATGTTAACTACCGAAAGAAGCTCTTCTTGGTAGTTACCCCAGAGTTTGCAAAGAGCTTCCGTTTTAAACGGATTCTCTGCGATTACACTATTGTTAACCGCTTTCTCAAGGTCACTGTACAGTGTGGGGCTGTTGAGGTCACACACCACAAAGGTGATGTCTTTGAGCAGGCGACCAATAAGAACCAAGCTCAGCCAGTGTGATGGACCGTGAGCATAAGCACGAGCAGCAGCTGGTTTCAAGTCCTTGGTTTTCTTGTCCTGTTCTGTGTAGAACTGAACTGCGACTGCAGGGCTGAGAAAGATTTCACCAGCCTGCAAGTAAGGAGCATACCCAAACTCGCCATACCAAGCTTCTGCAAGCTTGGCCTCATAACTGATGTCCCTGTCTTTGGTGTTGTAACGACCAACAGGAAGCATTCCCTGGTCAATCTTTTCTCTATTGCACAGAGAGTATAGACTGACAACGCCGGGAATATTGGCTTCTTCCCCTTCGATCTCTACCAACTGTCCATTGACAAGATCGTAGTACGGGAGGATGATTCTTCCTTTTTCATCCTTTTTTGCCAAAAGGCTTTTGCCCTTAGTGTACATGTCTTCATGTACAGTCCAAACGGTTTGGTCTAAGTTAACACGAACTTTAGGACCGAATTTGCCGTACTCTTCAATGCCACGGCTTTTGCGGGATACTTGTAAGGCTGATTCTTTTAGATCCATATCCTTTCCTTTCTTGGTTGTTTCGTCTCCAAGGCGAACCCATCCCTCTTTTTCTTCGAGAGACACAGCGACTCTTTGTCCGAACTCCTTAATCCAGACAAACTCAGCTGTGGACTCCCAAGGGAACAGCTTGTGGACGATGGATTGACTATCTTTGTTGTTCTCCTTTCCACAGGTAACGAAGAACTCTTTGCCGCTTGCAAAGAATTCCCCAAAGGAGAAGTTCTCTTCGTGCTTTACAAAGAGGACTTTTTTGGAGACGGATGTCCAGCACAGGGCTGGACAAAAGGCAAACCTTCTTTTCCAGCTAGCAGCCTTCTTGGTGGTAGCAGCTTTCTTGGAAGCAGCAGCCTTCTTTTTAACGGCTTTTCTTTCTTTCTTTTCGAGAGTGAAGTTTTTCTCCTTTTTTTCCAGACCCTTGAGGGTCTCGTGGATGCGGACGACCGCCGCACAGACTTTGAGGTAAGCAGCGATGTTTTTCTTCATAATTTTAAGCTTCTTTTTACCGATACGCATAGTATTCTCCTTGTGTTTATGCGTTGAAAAGTTTGTTTTTTTTGGTTTGGGTTATTGCCACTTCACTGCCCGTGCAGGGCTGATGGTGACCTGCACAAACCCTTTGTGCTTAGTAGTGCCCTCCGACACTACCTTAAGTTTGTGGTTCGGGTAATTGGGAAACGGATGCTTTTTACGCATCCATGATGGAAAGCGTCCAGGGTAGCACACGAACAGGACTTGGTAGTCTTTATCGTTCATGTACTTCACAAAGTTCCCGTTCCAGCTGTAACGGTAGCTATGACCATAAAGTGCAGTCATACGCTTTGTGCCAACGATGATAGTGCTTTTGAACACTTTCTTGCTGGTTTTGTTTGCAGGGTTGGAGAAGAACTGATACACACCCACGGGGATGTGTACTTCCATGGTAGGTGTGGTTGCCACGGTCTTCACTGTGGCGCAGTTTGTAAAAAAGAATGAACCGAAGAGGATCAGGGAAAACAAGAACTTGTTCATGACAATACTCCTTTGTCATAAGTTAGTCGTTCAAGGGTGGGGGCTCGAAACGTTTTGGTATGCCACCCTAAAATACATACCTGGTCCTCATAGAAATAATTGGAAACAGCCCTATTAAAGCATTTTTTGTTGTGATATAATCATCCTTACCTTCCTCTTTTTAAGGCAAAATAATTTATGATATAATTGGTGTACGTTATGGATGATTTATTAAATGATTTAAATCAGTTTAAAGCTGTCATTGATCGCATGGTCTATGAGAAACATATAAACAAGTTCTTACTTTTTTACAAAGAACTACAAAACATTAAAGGCTTGCGCGAATGGGGCAACCTTTCAGATGAAGATTGTTCTGAGTGTATAAGGAAAAAAAGAATGTTGTTGAAAACTTTGATAGGAGAAATGAAGCAGATTAACGATGATTTGTTCGAAAGTATCAATCAGCTTCATCAAAGTTCAATAAACTACAAAGAAGATTTAGAGTGGATTTTAAACTATGAGTGATTTGATAAAAATAAAATCTCAACTCCCTGTTGTTAAAGTCAAGAATGATTTACAACTTGCTTTTCCCCACCAAATGTTTGGACCAAAGTACAAAGAATGGTTAACTGCTTTTACAGACGAAGAAGCTGTAGAAGCAGCATTGCAGGTAAATGCAATGCGGGGCGGTAACTACTCTGTATTGCCTAGAATCTGTCCAAACCTACATAGATGTCCTATGTCTCATTCGTGTCCCTTTAAGGACACCGACAACGTCCCAGTTGGCTTACAATGCCCCTTAGAGCAGACTCTAATTGTTTCTAAGATGAGCTCTTTTATGGAAGAGTTTAATGTCGATGGTAATCGCGCCGCTGAATTTATGCTTTTAAATCGTCTTGTAGAACTTGATCTCTACGACTTTAGGATTAATGCATATCTTGCAAATATAGAAAACATGGCCGCTCCAATTGTTGATGAAATCGCTGGCTCAACACCTCAAGGTGAAAAATTTCATAGAGAAGCCGTTCATCTTTCCTACGAACTAAAAGAGAGAATATCTAGAGAAAAGATGAAGCTTTTAGACATTCTTGTTCAAACTCCACAAGCAAGAGTGAAAAAACAAGCTGCCCTAAAAGAAACAAATGAAAAAAGTGTTGGCAAAAGTATGGCCCACCTAAATCAACTTGTTAACCAACTAAATCAAGTTCATGTGATAGACGACGATGAGCTCAAGTAATAAAGCTGCTCTTACTGGTGAATTAGTCCACCAGATTATTCAGTCAGAATATGCCTTCGAAGGAAAGCTTTATTCTGCAGAGCCAGTAATTGTAAATCAAGCTGACAACCTTGTTTCAAAAGTTGATGTTATTAAATCCGATGGCACCATCCAGGAAATAAAGTCAGTTTCAATGCATGAGCTTATCAGTATGAAGTCTCCAAGACAGGAGCATATTGTTCAGCTTATTTATTACATTACAGAGCTTGGTAAAAAGCATGGTGAGCTTCTCTACGTCGCAAGAGAAGCGATAGGTATGCGCAAGCTTTTCAAGGTCACTATAGAAGGTGATGTAGAAGAGCTTAGTGACATAAGTACAAGTTTTATGCAAATTAAAAACGCGGCTATCGGTCCTGCTGGTTTTGCAAAAACACAAAGTGCTTTCATACACTCAATTGCTTCTCAGGTTTCAAATACAGAATTAAAAAATCAGTATTTAGAAAAGTTAAAAGAATTTGAGTCCCTTCAAAAAAGAAAGAACAAAGCAATTAGGCTGCATGATCTAAAAGAATCAATAAGACAAGCAAAAGCTTCTACCTATGAAGCTGATTTTAACACCGTTAGTACAGGTAACGCTAGAGGTCTTGCTGGTTTATTTAAAAAATTGTTTACAGATTTTGGTTCTCCATATGACGGAAAAAAAATAAAATCAGCGTCAAACTTTGTAAAAGGAGTAGAAAAAGAGACCAATAGTGATAAGCGCGTAAGAGCACTAGTCTTAGATTCAAATAGAACTAAAAGGATAAAAAAGGTACAAACAAACTTTACTCTGCCAAAACACAAAAGGCGACTAAGTGAAGCTTTTTCAGAAGTTAAGCCAATTACTAGAATAGCTCCTCCAACTCCAACAGAAGTAATTCAAACTACACAAAAAGAAGTAAATTTAGAGTCAAACATTGTCAATAGAAGAAAAGAATTAACTCCAGCTTCTATAGATAGAATAAATTCTAGACGTCATCTTGGTCGAGGTTTAAAACCTCGTTTGCCAGTCTTTCAACCCCAGTCACCAATTAAACTTGCAAAAAAAAGCAAAGATAATTTCTCTATTTTAAGGCCAATATTAGATGAGCTAAAACAAGAGGTTGACTTTATAGTTGGTGACGATCAAAAATTCTTAACGCGAAAATTAGAACGAGCCAGGGCTCGCGCACTAGATAAGTTAAGAAAAAGTAATTTAGGCCCAGAAGCGCAGACTGTTTTGATGCAAAGGTTTACAGAATTTGTAAACGCATACGGAGAAAAAAGTAGAAGAAGGATTGAAAAAAGAATTGCAAAAAAAGCAAAAAGTTTGGCACCTCCTGCTCCCCTAACAACTTTAGAGGCG
>Ga0255768_10006311_pt1 | contig 11252 bp, 17 predicted proteins | sample 071ome_33_FD_179983 | JGI IMG/M metagenome (GOLD analysis project Ga0255768, IMG submission 179983) | Coastal salt marsh microbial communities from the Groves Creek Marsh, Skidaway Island, Georgia - 071412AT metaG (version 2) | ecosystem: Environmental > Aquatic > Marine > Intertidal zone >...
GCCATTGAGTATCTTGCAGCAGAAGTGGAACGTCCTGCCATGGCCATCCTCGCCAGCTATCGCAGGTGCCATCGTCTCAGCGTATCGTTCAGCACGCTGGACAGCGTTTGCAGGGCGTTTTCCTGCTCGTCTGGCTGGTTGTGGCTGCTTGGTGTCCAGGTAGCGTGAGACGACGTTCTCAAGGGCTGTAGAGGCGTCCTGAAGCTGCGTGGTTATGTTGGGCAGGCCTTCGCCAGTGAAGGTGAAGTAGCGACCACTGGTGTACAGTTCGAGGTTTTGCCTGTCGTCTATCTTGCAGCGTCGGCCTGTCTCTAGAGCTACCCTACCTCGGCAGAATATCTTGATGCCATTACCACTGGGCGAGACTTCTGCATAGCTACCTATGGCACGCACAATCTGGACAGCCTCTGGCGTCAGAATGCCATTCTCAGTGCGACAGTGGTCAATATCGACGCCACAGATGTCATCCTCAGCTACGAAGACAAATCCCAGCCCACTGTACTGGCTGTTACGCGCAGCTTCGACAGCGTCCATGAAACTGCACCAGTCCTCTGGTTTACTGACACTGGCACGCTCCCCAGTTTTAGCGTTATATGGCACTTTGGCAGGCTTGCCATTGCCTTTGACCTCGTATTTCCAGGCTACCCACCTATCGAGTTCTGCGAGTTCTACTGGGACGTTTTTTAGCTGTAGGGTGTTTTGCTGTCCTTCTTCCTTGGGTGCTGTCGCTGTCATAAATGCTCCTTATTTGTGCTCTTACGAACTGGCGTCTGATGGGTAGGCCAGTCCTGTTTGTGTATCCTTTCAGGTCGAGTGTTTCAGCGATTTCTGCATAGCTTTTTCCAGACTCATAGAGTTTGAGTATGGTCTGCAATATTCGCTGTTCCTTTCTGCACTTGACCAGTCGTGTTTTGCCTTGTTTCATTCCCCACGGAATGGTGCCATAACGTTTGCCAGCCTTCTTCGTTTTTTCCCAGGCAAGCCTTGCCATCTCGTTCATTTCCATTGAGTGGATCAGGCCATGGCACTTGCAACACAATGGCACTGTGCGTTTACCTCCTCGGCTGCGTGGGACCACGTGATGGTTGTGGTGTGCCTGCTTTTCACACTCGAAGCATTTAATCCTCATGACGCCATCCTAACTTGGTGAGGTTACGTGCTATGTCATTCGCAGCCTGGCTAATGTCCTCCTCGTCAATGTTCCAGAAGCAGGCGTGCAACTGCTCGTGAATCAGTACCTCCAGCAAAAGTTCGCCACTGACGTCTGCGTCAATGATGATGCGTTTGTTCTTGATGTGTGGCCCTTCGCAGATACCAACACACTCGTGCTTCTTTCTAAAGCCACGCTGGAAAACCAGCGTCCACACACGTCCACAGAGTTTGAGTCGCATAGCATCAGTCCATTTCCTGCTCCACCAATAATCTGGCCACAGCTCGACGTTTGAGCATGCTGACATGCTGTTTGCTGAGGTTTAGCTGTTTGGCTATTTCACGCAGGCTCCAGCCATGCAGCCAACAGTGGCAGATGTACCTGTCACGTGGCTGCAGTAGCTGTAGCATGTCGTCAATTTCGTCACTATCAGTCGGCTCGCCAGGCACACGCAGTTGTCGTCTACCTTGATTCCAGCGAGCCTCCTTCCTCATGTCACGCCAGGCGTGGAGGTAGGCATACTGGTGGACCTGTCCCATTGCGCGATACATCGCGATGGTCTGTCTGGCGTCGTCAAATTCGACACCTAGAACACGACTCATTTTTGCTGCTCGGTTGTCCAGCCAGCGTGCGTCATCCATGCCACGTCACCATTCAAAGACTTGCACCTCAGTGTCCTGATGAAACAGGACGTATGACCCACAACGTGGATCGCTAGTTGGGCGACACCCAACACTGAAGCCAATCAACCCTTCCCTGATATCCAGTCGCCAATGGACGCCACCATGTCGAAAAGTGGCACCCACAGGCAGTTCATACAGCCTCCTCATATGCACACGTGCGTCCTTTAAAATGGCGTGTCATTGCCAGTCGCAGAAAATGTCTGTGCTGGCTTGTAGTCAAAGTAGGTATTGAGGCGATCCTTCGCGTTTTTGCGTTGTGTGATCGTCGCTACCAGCTCGTGTCCTACAAGGCCATCCAGGTCGTTGATGTTCCCTGTGATACCCATGCATTTCATCATGTGGCCAAGTCGAATGCGTGAGTCTTTGACCCAGCTTTCTGAGGACTGGTGCTTAATGCAAAAGTTGTCCTGCACTTTGCGTCCTGCGTATTGGCCATCAGCTATTTCAAAGATGATGTCAATGACCTGGCCATTGGTGATATCCCTAAAGGCTGCACTCATACTGGCGATGCGATAGTCTGCTTTGGGCAGTGGCTGATCGTTGCGAGTGGGTGCAGATTGAAACTCAGCGTCCTGTGGGTTGATCGAAAAAATGTCAAAATCCATGTCTATGCTCCTTTGGGCAAAAATTTAGAAAACTCGTTCCAATCAAGTGCAATTTCATCTGGAAGGCCAAGCCTGTTTTTAGCTGTGGCTGTGGGCCTGTCGTTGCATCGCAGAATGCGTGGTGCAGTTGCGATGGCTTTTGTTTCTGTGCGTCCAAATCCAGCGTCTACCTGCTTGGTCCTGGTTTGGTATCTGGCGAACAGTACGTTGTCTGACCATTGCACCAGGTAGGCCTGCACGCAGTCGTGCATAGCTGGCACAAACTTGTCATAGGCCTCTGTCTCTGGATCGTCATGGCGTTTCGTCTTGACGTGTGCCAGCAGCATGCAGCTGATGCCTTTTTCGCAGAGGATGTCCAGTGCGTTGGTGACTCGATGCCAGAGGTTGAGCGTGTACACCCTGCCTTTGCCATATGGAATCTTCTCGATGTTATCCACGCCATTCTCTGCTGCTGTCTGCTTGTCGATCAGGTCTTGCAGCTTGGTAGCTGTGTCAATGACCAGCCATTTGTATGGCACCTGTTCCTGGATTAAGTAGGTCAGGCCAGCCTCCACATCGCTCCACTCCTTCATCAGTTCTGTCTTGGCGACATCGAGGTGATCAACGCCACGCTCGAGCTGTAAAAACAGGGCGTCTGGTGCTCCTGCTGCAAATGTGCTTTTGCCTACGCCAGGCACTCCAGTGATGAGGCATCGCTGTGGACCTGGCTGTGGTCCTGTTGTGATTTTCATGTTGGCTCCTTAAATGTGATGTACACCCTCAAAACGTGTGATCCAGTTGTCTGTCTGTACTGCCTCCTTCCATTGCAGTAGATAGCTGTCCAGGTCATTCATCGCGTGCTGCATCGTGTCCTGTGTTACGTAGAACACGCCACACACGTAGGGAAATGTCTTTTCGACAGCTATGAAATAAAAGCGAGCGTCAGGCATGTGCGGCTGCACGATGCGTTTGTAGAAAGCAGCTTGCAGGTTGTATCGCAGGCTGTAGAACTGCTTGCGGAACAGGTTGATGTTCTGGCAGGTTTTCAGGTCGCAGATGTAGCCATCGCCCAGCCAGTCGATTTTGCTTTGCACTGGAATGCCATCAAAGCTGCCTCTGAAGCAGACTTCTGGTTTCCCATATTTCAGAAGCTCTCCAGCCATGTCGTGGCTGTGTACGCTACTGGAAAGCTCGATGGCCATTTCTGCCTTGTTGGCTGCGATGTGATCAGTGCCAGGTGGTAGCGAATGAATCCAGTCAATGAATCGCTGACTAGTTGGGCCATAGGCCTTGCCAGTCTTTGGATTGATTGGCTCGCCACCAACATTGAACCTACGCAGGAACTCGTTCTTGCCTTCCAGGGTGCAGACATGGGCTGCACGTCCAAAGTACAGTGCGTCAGTGTCCTCCTTTGTGTCAGGGTGTCGTCGCTGGAAATCTGCGAGCCATGGACAGTCTGCAAATGTTTTGAGCTGGCTGGCTGTCAGATACTTGTCGTAGTCTCGGTAATATCGAGCATCGTCCACATCGTGAATCCTGCTCGTTGTACGTTCTATCTTTTGCTGCAACATGCACACGTCTGCCTTTTTTAGAATCCAGCCAAAACAAGCCATCTGGCTACCTCAAAACAGGCCACTGTGATAATGGGTGGCCACATCATCATGAATGTCAATTTGAGAGCAGTCATCAAACCTCTCCTGTACCCTTGCACGATCGGCAAATAGATTGGCTTAGGTCGTCTGGTCCCAGTGGATGTCCACCTGATCCAGAGCACTTGTTGCAGATTTTGGCTTTAGCCTGGCAGTCGTCGCACTCTGATGTGAAGCACCATTCACCACAGCTGCCACACTGTTGAAAGTCTGGATTGCGTTCTATGAAGCGATCCAGTTTGTCAAGTTCACCCTCCATCCTGGACAGCTGGCCATCCAGTTTGTGGTAGGCATTGGACAGGTCATAGTTCACCTGTCTGTTGTAGTCGATGTACTCTAGGTAGAACTTGCGTGCAGCACCTCGAGCTGCAGCAGTGAGTTCGATTGTCAGTCGCTCGTTCATCGTTGCTCCTTAGTTGAAGTAGTTTTCGTTGATCAGGTCCAGAATGATGTCAGTGGTCAGTGACCTGGCAGCGTCTGCATTTCGACGCAATGCCTCCTCTATCAGGTCATCTGGGTAGCCTTCTGACGCCAGGCACCCTGCCTGGTGGCTGTTCATGGCCATGTCGATGCCAACTGTGATGCTGGCCAATGTCCTGCGAGATGGGCTGTCTATCGACTCGCCCATGCGTTTGATGTGTGCCATGATCGCAGCTTCGATGCGTGCAGCGATGCACGTTGCCAAATCCTTATCGAAGCCAGAACTGCCATAGTATTTCGAGATGCGATTCTTGATCATTTGTGCTACCTCCATGAAAAGCACACGTCTGCCCTTTTTTGGGCGATTCAAAAAACACGCACATGTGTGCGAGTCCCTAAAACCATAACGACTGATCGGACTGATACAAGCTCAATGTTTAGCAAAACACTATGGGGTAAACCCTAGGTTAAAATAGGCAGTTTAAGGGCGCACCTGTGTCTAAGATGCTGTACAACGACCTGCAACAAAGGAGCACAGGGAAATGCCACAGTACAACTGGAAAGACATCAGCACCAAGAGCCTGCGTAGCTACGCACGTGAATTACAGCGTGCAGCTGCCAGGATTCAGGACATTGCAGATGCCATGGAGGAAGATGGCATTAAAGAACTCACAGCACATAACACGACAATAGGTGTGCGTGGTGTGGACTTTGTAGGCAAGTATTGCGAGGCCTTGCGACAGGCTCACTTGCGCTACAGGCAAGAGCGAGGTGATTTTGACACATAGCCACATCTTTTGTGGCATTGCCACAGGCTATGTGAACGAAGTGGGCGACGCAGGATTCGAACCAGCGACCTCCGCCGTGTGAAGACGGCGCTCTAACCAACTGAGCTAGTCGCTGGCCTGCTGTCCTAAAAAATCACCTCCTACACTATGGAGGTAGTTGGCTATGACCAACAGAGATTTGATCAGAAAGTACCTGCGACACTGTGAGGAATACTATGGGACAGGGCCACGCAGCACCACTGCGGCTGTAGAACTGGCTGTGAGGCCTCTGGAGGCCACGTGTGGCCACCTGGAAGGCCTAACCCTGTCTGACCTCAAGCGAGTGCGTGAAACGATGCTAGAGGCGAATCTGGCACGCTCTACGATCAATGCACGCATCGACAAGATAGTGCGAATGTACAGATGGCTCGAGAGCGAGGATTATGTTGAGCCTGGCACCTATCAGAGGCTGCGTACACTGGCACATTTGAAGCGTGGGCGAAGCAGGGCTGCGGAACCACCTAGAAGGCTTCCTGTGGACGTTGAGGTGGTGCAGATGACGTTGCAGCGTTGCGAGGCACCGTTAGCTGACATGTTGGCTGTCCAGTGGTTTACAGGCTGCAGAAGTGGCTCGCTGGTAGTAGCTCACAGTAGCCAGTTTGTGCGTGACAACAGGCACATGTCCTGGTTTCCAGAGCACAAGACTGCCTATTTGGGGCATGAATTGGAGCTGCCAATAGGTCCAAAATGCCAGCTCGTTTTGGCTCCATATCTGAAGAATGCTGGCGAACTGTTTTTGCATCGTCGTGGTAAAACGTACTCGCCATGGAGCTATAGAAGGGCGCTCGTCAGGGTCCAGGAGAGGTACAATTTGCCGCGATGGACGCCACACCAGCTGCGACATGCACGTGCTAATCTAGTGCGGTCCAGGTTAGGTGTGGAAGCTGCGCAAGCTGTGCTGGGGCATCGAACAGTCAACGCCACCCAGCTGTACGCTGGCAGGCAACTAGCTCTAGCGAGGGAGGCAGCAGAAAAATTGGGTTGAGTGACCAGACGTGTCACGACTTGGGGCCAGACTTATTTCCCACTTAATTGCACGAGGGTGTGCATTTAAGTCCGTTTCGTAAACTGTTGCTGTGTAGGCACTTACGGAGCAAGAAACACTTAAATGCATTATTTGCATTATTTCCCTTAGATATCCTATTAACTGTATACAGTACTGTAACTGTCTACTGTAACTGTACTACATACTATTAGTTATCTATCTGTAATGCATTTAATGCAAATAAGGTAGTTAAGTCTGAAACCCCATAAAAACAAAGGTCTGAGGCCTGACTTTTTTGCACAGGCCAATGCATTTAAGTGTAAATAAGTACCAGACGATAGGATGCAAAGAATGGAGAACACTGGTAATTTACAGGCCACAGTTGCTGACATGCGTGAAACCTTGGTCGCGATGTGGGAGTTGATGATGGATGACAACTGGCGTGGTGTTGGTGTCGATTTCAACAGGCAGCACATTGACCAGTTTGAGAGTATCGTAAAGGATCAGTTGGCAGACGTGCTGACTGAGCTGCGATCCCACCTGGAAAACTAACCACATCTGTGCCACTTGAGGCAGGCGAAATCCTGCCTCATTTTTTTGCTTGACAGAATATGCACACTTGCGTACATTTTGGGGCAAGGAGCAAACGCATGGATGGCATCAAGGAGCCTGCCTACCTGCGGCACAGTCTGGCACTGGATCACACTAGCTGGACTGGACTGCTGCGATCAGGCAAATCAAACATCATCTTCAGCGACATCGACGCTGTGCTGGAACGCAACCAGCATTTCATTTTCTGCGAGTTTAAGTACAGCAGCACTGACAAAGGCTGGACAGCCTGGGAACTTCCACAGGGCCAGCTGATCACGTACTCGCAGCTCCTCGCCACGCATGGCGACAAGGGCATTTTGCTCCTGGCCACACACAACGTCCACGCAGACGATGCCAGAGCCATCGACACGCTACATGACGTGACTGGCTTCAGCATCGTCGTGCATCGAGATGGCGTACTGCTGGAGAGCAACGAAATGCCAGCGAGCAAGTGGCAGTCTTTCATTGTGTGGGCAAATGAGAATCACCATCAATGGGCAGGACTACACCAGCAGTCGTGGTTTAGCACAGGAGCACATTAGGCACACATATGCGTATTGGGATGAGGACATAGCTTGTCGCTGTGTCGTCGGGGAGCTGGCCAGGCTCACTCCACCTGGCGTACCTGGTCAGCTTTTCATTGTGAGGTAGACAAAGGAGCAGACAGGATGGGTTTTATACCAGTAGAACCAGCGTATCTGTATTCAATACGCCGGCAGGCATCGTACACATGGAAGAAAATCATCTGCGAGTTGATTGACAATTCGTTTGATGCACAAGCCAACAACGTATCTCTGGAGTTTCCAGGCGGTGGCGTGTTTCGTATTGTCGATGACGGCATCGGCACGTCAGACCTGATGCGTCTGATCACACTTGGAAAACGGTACGAGCATGAATCAAACAACGTCGGCAAATACGGCGTGGGATGTAAGCACGCACTGATTTGGCTGTGGGGCGTGTCTAAGCTCGAGTCAGAGTGCAAATCAGGACGCACTGTTCTTGAAGTCAACTGGCCTATGATCGCCAGTGGTGAAACATCGTATCCAACCAGCGTGGTCAATGTGCCGATGAAAGGCAAAACAGGCACACGTATAGAGTGCAGGGCAGATAGGACATCGCCCAAGTGGCAGCAGTTGGTCGAAGACTTAAGCGCTACCTACAGCCCAGGCATTGAGTCAGGAAAAAATATACGTCTCAAATATCGTGACAATTGCGAAAAGTTATTTTCTGTAAGTTGGCCTAAAACGACAGAAGAAATCGACGATGTGATTGAAGCAGCTGGACGGCCAATTCGCGTGCGTATGGGGATCATCGAGGATGGTCACGACAATCCATACGAGCGTGGTTTTTCTTTCGAGCGTGACTATCGAGTCATCAAACAGTCATTGCTTGGTGCAAATGGCTTCTCTGCAAATCGTGTTGCAGCTCGCATCACGCTTGGCAAGGAATGGGAACTGTCAACCAACAAAGATGACTTCTGTGAGTTTGAAGAAGAACTGGCAGAGGCAATACATGACCACTGCTATGACCTGCTTAAGCGTGCAAGTGATCAGGCCACCACATATGAGGAAAGCCAGTTCAACCAGGAACTAGCTTATGACGTTATGGCCACAATCGGTGCAATGAAGACTAGACGTGAAAAGCGGGAGCCATCGAGCCAAGAAACGGGAACAGTTGAGCCAGCGAGCACCGGCAGAAAACGCAGGACTGCGATGCAATCAACTGACAATCCTGGATCGGTTGAAGACATTGAAAGGAGTGTGCCAAAGCGAGGTTTTCAAGTTGATACCTACCATGCCAAAAACACACAAATGGGTTTTTATGACGAGTCCGCAAATCGTGTGCGTTTGAATGTCTCCAATAAGTGGGTCGCTGATATGCATAAGGAGCAGAACAAAAACGCATTGTGGCCAGTCATCTACGGCATTTTGGCGCAGCATCAAATCGCAATGGACTCAGAACGCAGGCCACTGTTTAAGTCGATTGAGTCTAGGGACATGTCCACCCTGTGGGGAACATTGGTAGCCAATCGTGCAGAAAGTGAGGTGATGGCGTGAAGTACAAACACCACCCACTAGCCTGCATGTTTCCAATGATGCCACAAGCAGAGATTGAGGCACTGGCTGAGGACATCAAAAAAAATGGCCTAAAGGACGACGGGATCATTTATGAGGGAATGATTTTAGATGGACGCAATCGTCAGGCAGCGTGTGAATTGGCTGGCGTAAAAATGGAGTTTTGTGACTATGACGAAGACCCAGAGTGGCTGGCTGAAAGGGGATTCGATCCTCTTGAGTATGTCCTGTCACGCAACCTACACCGACGGCAGCTGAAACAATCTCAGCGTGCGATGGTCGCTGCAAAGATGGCGAACCTAACGGAGGGCCGTCCATCTAAGGAAACTCCGCAAAATTGCGGAGTTTCTACTGCCGATGCAGCTGCTGCATTGTCAGTTTCATCCAGAGCTACGGAAACAGCCAAGCACGTCCTAGCACATGGCAGCGATGAACTGATCGAAGCAGTTGAACAGTGCCAGGTCAGCGTCAGCCTAGCTGGAAAGCTCTGTAAGGAAGTGCCTGACAAGGCGATGCAGACAGAACTGGTGCAACAAGGCAAACAGGCCATCAGGGATCACATCACGCCACCAAGTGACTTTGTGGAAGACGAGGTTGAGCAGTCACCACATCTTGTGGTGAAGACAAAGAGTCCAGCAATTGCAGCTGTGGCGTTGCTAAAGCACTTTGATGCACAGGAACTGATTGATGCGTTGCTGGAGGCTAGCTGATGGGCAGGGCAAGGCATGGCAACAAATAGGCACACGTATGCAAAAGGAGCAGTTGGCATGACACAAGTACGATTCAACTGGGGCGAGCTACGAGACATTGCAGCCATCATGGAACTACTGGACAGCCAATCCACAGATGCCATTAGCCAGTTTGCTGGAGGGACATTGGAGTGGTTTACATCAGACCAGTGCGAGGGGTGGATTGAGTGGGATGACGACCAGTTTTGGTTCGTTCCAGCATCGAACATTGCCGCTGGAGAACTGGACGAGTATCGAGAGTTGCACAACAAGAACCAGCAGGAAATCTACAGGCTGCGACGGCAAGTTGAGGAACTGCAAGGCAGGCACGATGCTTTAGACGAGGCAACCAAGCAGGCTCAGGAACTCGACATGGGGTACTAAATGTTGGGACTTGTTGATAAGTGCGTGCAGAACGAAACCCTGTTTTTATTGCAAGCTGGAGGCTAGCTGGTGATTGACATTGGTGGCAAACATGTGTCAGTACATTTGAGTGGTGGTGGGCAGTCTGCCGTTTGTCTAGCTAGATGTCTTGAGTGGTACGGTAAAGACAGAGTTTCTGCTGTATTTGCGAATACGAACACTGAAGCACCTGACCTGTACGAATTTTTAGACGCGATTGAGCAACGATTCAGCATTGAGATTGTGCGTCTAAATAACGATGGCCAGACCATCTGGGACGTCTTTGATAAGGCTGGAGTCATCAGCATTAGGACAGGCATGTCAGCCTGTAAAGCATCGCTTGAATTAAAGCACAAGCCACTAGCCAAATATATGATGGAAAGCCACAAACCAGACGTGACGGTGATTGCGTTAGGACTGTCACCCTACGAGCCAGAACGACAGGCAAAACATCACACAAGGTTGGCACCATACGAAGTAATTTATCCACTTAACGTGGCTCCGAGGTTGTCTGATTGCGAAGTGATAGACGAGTTGGAGACGCTTGGGCTGCCTGTGCCCGACGCATACCGAAAAGGTTACACGCACAATAACTGCGGTGGTGGTTGTGTGCTTGCAGGTGTCAAGCAATGGGCTGGACTGCTAGAGGACTACCCCGACAGGTTTGCATGGCACGAGCAGCGAGAGCGACAATGGCGAGCAAAGGGTCGAGAGTTTACTATCTTGCGTGACCAGTCAGGCAAACAAGTTAAGCCATATACGTTGAAACAATTGCGCGAGGATATTGAGTCAGGCAGACAGTCACCTGGTGATTTTAGAAGTGGCTGCGGCTGCATGATTGTTGATGGATTACAGCAGTTGAGCATCTTTGACATACTGCGTCAGGAGGCTAGCTGATGGGCAGGATGCTGCGTGTTGGCTCGTTGTTTAGTGGTATTGGCGGGTTGGAACTTGGCCTAGAAATGACTGGTCATTTTACAACAGTCTGGCAGGTTGAGATTGATAAGTATGCTCGCAAAGTCTTAGCAAGGCACTGGCCACATGTCAGAAGGCATGACGACGTTTGCACGTTTCCAACGGACGATAATTGGGAATGTGATGTTATTTGTGGTGGATTTCCATGTCAGGATATTAGCTATGCGGGTAAAGGAGCGGGAT
>Ga0255768_10006313_pt1 | contig 11251 bp, 11 predicted proteins | sample 071ome_33_FD_179983 | JGI IMG/M metagenome (GOLD analysis project Ga0255768, IMG submission 179983) | Coastal salt marsh microbial communities from the Groves Creek Marsh, Skidaway Island, Georgia - 071412AT metaG (version 2) | ecosystem: Environmental > Aquatic > Marine > Intertidal zone >...
TAAAGAGTCTAATTTCGTATCTACCGATTATTTGCTCTAAGGGTATTGGAGACGCAATGCGTCAAAAGTGATCATGACCCCTTTTATGCAATTGCCCGTGACGGCCTTGCCACGAATTCTTTTTGGTGTATAGGATCCGAAAAGATGAAGCATACACTTTTGGGGATTATCGTTTGGTTTGGTCGCAGGATCTTCGATAAGGTCATATTGAATTTCGGAAGGTTGAAAACTTCCATTAAGTGTTGCGCTTCCATCTGCCGATGGATTTGGATACAGGTATAAGACCCCATAAACCACATGGTTTTGATATTTGAAAATTCCTATCCCTTGAATGTTTGAGGGGTTAATGGTGTACAAAATGGCTTCTAGGACACCTGTATTAACCTCAGTATCCGAAAAAGTCCCTTTATAGATTTGTTCTTTTGAATTTGAAATTTGTGCGTGGGAAACAGCAAGGCAGCTTAAAAAAATTCCACTAAAGATTAAATTTTTCATTGGTAAAGATTTGGCATTACCAAAATAGGGTCTTTAGATGGTTTTGATGAATGTAAAAAGTTAAATTTTTAACGAAGTAAGAAAATGTTCACAAAAATGATCCCATTGGTATTTGGGAAGTGCTTTTTGAATGTTTTTTGTGTACACATCTAAAGCGTCTTTTTTAGAAAAGTCAACCAATGCATTGCCCCATTCTGCAATTTCTCTAACAACCGCACGACCGCTTGAATCCTCGACAATAGGCCCTTTCAAGCCGTCAATATCACTCACCATTAAGGGTTTTTGATACGCATATGCCAAAGGGGTGATGCCACTTTGTGTTGCCGATTGGTAGGGTTGACAGACAAAATCAGCAGCGCAGAGGTAATCTCTGAGCTTTTGATCACTCAAAAAATTGAAATTTAAATGCACATGATTCTGCAGTTTGAGTTCTGATATAAGCTGTTTGTAAACAGCACTATTTGTATAGCTTTCTCCAGCAACGACTAAATATAAGTTGGGCGCTTTTTGGTGGGCAGCGGCAAAAGAATGGATTAAAAAATCGAGCCCTTTATAGGGTCTGATCAATCCGACAAAAGCAGCAATCGTACGATCTTTTGGGAGCCCTAATTGAGCTCTTGCTTGCTGGGTGTCTATGGGTTTTGGAAGACGGCTGTTGATTGGATGAAAGCCTTGCCAAACGGGTTTAGTTGTTTGTTGCCGAATTTGATCAGCAACGGTTTTGGAGAGAGTTGCAAAACGGTCGCAACTGTTTTTAAAAATTTTTTGAAGAAGCGCATCGCTCCATTTTTTTTCATGGGGCTTCCAATTGTCAACAAGGCCAATCATCTTCGTTTTTTTATTTAGTAAAAAACGAAGCCCCCACCAGCAAGGAGCCAAAAAGGGAGTCCAATAGCGTACAATGACATAATCGGGTTGGTGGCGGTTGATCCAAGCTGCGGTTTTGATCCAATTTATCGGGGCATATGCATGGAGTCGTCTTATACTATCCGGAAGATCGTGGTCTGTATTTTCTTCTCTAAATTGGGATTTACCAGGAAAAAAAACATCAGGATAGAGTTTTTTGAAATTGACAAGGGTGAGTGTTACACCTTTTTTTTTCAGCGCTTGTGCAAAGGAAGCTTGGGTATCGGCAATGCCTCCGCGATAAGGCGCAGTCGGTCCGATCAAAAAAATTTTAGGAAGGCTGCTCATAAAATTTATTTTGATGGGTCAGCCAGAAAAGCAGTAAAAAACTTATTCCAAAATAGGTACTACCAAAAGCGCTTAACACGCCGTTGCTTAGTGGGACAAGTGGTGCATTATATTCGATAAAAAAGAGTAAAGACATTCCCCCGATGGTTCTTATCCATTCAAAATTCAACGCCCATTTTTTATGGTCCATTATCGCCGTATAGCCAAAGATACTTGCAAAAATAAGCAGACCGTAAAGCAACCGGTGTTCGTTTGAAAGATGGCCAAATTGATATAAAAATGACATCAAAAACAGCGTTGTCCCACTCCAATGGAACAATGCCCAAAACGAACTGCTTTTGGGTAAATCTGGCGCATATTTAACTTGATTTTTTACCTGATCTAATACTGCTCTAGGCCATTTTTCAATAACATCCTTTGGACGCCATCCGGTAGGCATAAACCAAATAATCAATTTGGCTTTCCAACTTTTGGTGTGCCATGCGTCTTGAATCAGCCCCCATAGATGCTGGAAATTGATCCACAACGGATTCCAACTATTCACAGGCTTAAGCGTTCCATAGACGGGCGGCTCATCCTCTAATTCTTCTTGAAAGGTTCCGAACAATCTGTCCCAGACACAAAAAATAGCAGACAGATTTTTATCAATATAAATTGGATTGATGGCGTGATGCACCCGATGTTGAGAGGGGGTAACAATTAGATATTCTAAAATTCCGAGTTTTCCAATGTGACGGGTATGGTACCAAAATTGGGCAAAAAGATGTGCTGGTGCCAAAATTTGAATCACTTTTTCGGGCACACCAAAAAATGCAGCAGGAATTAAAAAAAGAGCCCCAAATCCTAAAACATTAGATATGCTTTGTCGAAGCGCGCAGGCCAAATTAAACTCTTCGCTGCTATGATGTACAATGTGCTGATTCCAAAAAAAATTGACCTTATGATTGAGGCGATGGGACCAATAGCTTGCAAAATCTATGCATATAAAGGCAATGCTGTAGGTCCAAAAATTTTCTTCAAGGTTTTGAAAGGCGATGATTTCTTTGAGCCAGGGATAGGAAATAAGAACAATGACAAGTCCTAGTGAATCCTTGAGTACGTTGGTCATGCCCGAGCTAAGACTGGAAAGGGTGTCCATCAGGCGGTAGGTTTGTTTGCCACTAAAATGCCCATAGAGCATTTCAATACACATAAGGACCATGAAAAATGGAATCGCAACCAATAAAGCGTTTGCGTAGGCTTCCATGGACTTATTTAGTTTTGGTCAATACCCACTGTCCGGATTTGATCAGTGTTTCTGCTTGTTTAAATTTGAGTTCTTTAGTCGCACCTGTGGCTACATTTTTTATTAGCACCCGATCGTTGCGGCCAATTTTTGGGGTTTCTCGGACAATAGTTTCTATGGTTTGCCGTTCTGCACGACCTGCTGCAGCGCCAACGGCACGGTTTCTCGCTGCCAACTCTTCGGTATTGAGAACATCGTCTTTTGAGGTTTTATATTGTGCCTTTGGGCGGTTGGATTGTGCTTGTTGTACAACGCCTTCTTTTTGTGTGGGAAGATTTCCCTTGAACAAAAAGGAGAGTACCTCGCGGTTTAGGGCGCTGATCATTTCTTGAAATAACTCGAAGGATTCAAATTTATAGATCAACAAAGGGTCTTTTTGTTCGTGTACTGCCAATTGAACGGATTGTTTCAATTCGTCCATTTTTCGCAGGTGGGTTTTCCAACTGTCATCAATTATGGCTAAGGTGATATTGCGTTCAAAATCCTCAACGAGCTGTTGTCCTTGCGATTGATAGGCGGCTTCAAGTTTGGTCACTACGTTAAGGGTTTTAACGCCATCGGTGAACGGAACTACAATTCGTTCGAATGTATTTCCGGGTCGTTCATATACCGATTTGATGACTGGAAATGCTGTTGCTGCACTATTTTTGATTTTTTGTTGATAGTGCGCAAAGAGTTCATCATAGAGCGCTATGGTGAGTTCTTGAGCGTTTTTAGTTTCAAACACTGTTTCGGGAAGGGGAGAGGTGATCGAAAAATTGCTGATGATTTCAAATTCAAAGTTTTTAAAATCATTTTGAGGTTTGTTTTTAGACACAATTTCTTCGCAAGTGTCATAGAGGATGTTGGCGATATCGAGTTTGAGTCTACTTCCCTCGAGGGCGTGTTTTCTTCTTTTATAGATTACTTCTCTTTGGGCGTTCATGACATCGTCGTACTCTAACAGCCGCTTGCGGATACCAAAGTTATTTTCTTCCACTTTTTTCTGGGCCCGTTCTATAGATTTGGTCATCATCGAGTGTTGAATTACATCTCCATCTTGGTGCCCCATACGGTCCATGACCTTGGCGACTCTATCCGAACCAAACAAGCGCATCAGGTTGTCTTCTAACGAAACATAAAACTGTGAGCTTCCAGGATCCCCCTGTCTTCCAGAACGTCCGCGTAACTGTCGGTCCACTCGTCTCGAGTCGTGCCGTTCGGTACCAATAATAGCCAATCCGCCGCTGGCTTTAACTTCTTCGGCCAGTTTGATGTCTGTACCCCGACCGGCCATGTTGGTGGCTATGGTTACGATTCCGGCTTTACCAGCTTCGGCCACGATGTCGGCTTCTTTCTTGTGAAGCTTGGCGTTGAGGACATTGTGTTTAATTTTTCTGATGGTAAGCATTTTGCTTAATAATTCAGAAATTTCTACAGAGGTGGTACCAATCAATACCGGTCTACCGGCTTGAGATAGTGCAGTTACCTCTTCGATGACCGCATTGTATTTTTCTCTTTTTGTTTTGTAGATCAAATCGTTTTTGTCTTCACGAGCGATGGGTCTATTGGTGGGTATTTCTACTACATCGAGTTTATAGATTTCCCAAAATTCGCCCGCTTCGGTGATGGCAGTACCGGTCATGCCTGCCAACTTTTGATACATTCTAAAATAGTTCTGGAGTGTGATTGTTTCGAAGGTTTGGGTTGCCGCTTCGATTTTGACATTTTCTTTGGCTTCAATTGCTTGGTGGAGTCCATCGGAGTAACGACGTCCTTCCATGATTCGCCCCGTTTGTTCGTCAACGATTTTTACTTTGTTTTCCATGACCACATATTCGACATCTTTTTCAAATAGGGTATAGGCTTTTAGAAGTTGATTGAGGGTATGAATGCGTTCGCCTTTGATGTTAAATTCATTAAGCAAGGCTTCTTTTTCTTTTGCCTCTTGTTTGGGGTCGAGTAGTTTGCTTTCAATCTTGGCCAGCGCTGCTCCAATATCGGGTAGGACAAAAAAGTTTTTATCTTCCTTATCTCCGGATAGGGCTTCAATGCCTTTTTCTGTCAGTTCGATTTGGTTGGTTTTTTCATCAATTACAAAAAACAATTCTTGATCAATCACGTGCATTTCACGGTTGTTGTCTTGCATGTAATGATTTTCGGTTTTTTGAAGCAATTGTTTGATTCCTTCTTCGCTCAAAAATTTGATGAGTGCTTTGTTTTTTGGAAGTCCTCTAAAAACACGTAATAACTGTATGCCACCTTCTTGGGCATCTCCTTCTTGTATTTTCTTTTTGGCTTCTGCCAAAACACCCGTAAGCATTTTGCGTTGGTTTTCGACCAAGTTGCCCACTTTGGGTTTGAGTTGATCAAATTCGTGTCGGTCACCTTCGGGGGTGGGCCCGGAAATAATAAGCGGGGTTCTGGCATCGTCAACCAAAACAGAATCAACCTCATCCACAATCGCATAGTGGTGTTTGATTTGAACAAGGTCTTCTGGAGTGTGTGCCATATTATCACGGAGGTAGTCAAAGCCAAATTCGTTGTTGGTTCCATAGGTTACGTCTGCCAGATAGGCCTTGCGTCGTTGGGCACTATTGGGCTGGTGTTTGTCGATGCAATCGACACGTAGCCCATGAAATTCAAATAGCGGTGCCATCCAGGCACTGTCCCTTTTGGCGAGGTAATCATTTACAGTAACAAGATGTACGCCTTTGCCCGTCAATGCATTGAGAAATACGGGCAAGGTGGCAACAAGTGTTTTTCCTTCTCCGGTTTGCATTTCGGCGATTTTACCTTGGTGGAGGACGACCCCCCCAATGAGCTGTACATCATAGTGTATCATATCCCAAGTAACTTCTTTTCCTGCGGCATCCCAGGTGTTGGACCATGTTGCTTGATCGCCTTTGAGGGTGATGTAGTTTTTTTCTTGAGAAAATTCGCGGTCTAAGGGTGTGGCAGTAACCGTTATTTCGGATTGTGTTGCAAAACGCCGGGCGGTTTCTTTCATGATCGCAAAGGCTTCAGGAAGAATTTTGTCCAGATGGTTTGCCGTACTTTGATAGGCTTGATTTTCTAAACGGTCGATGTTTTGGTAGATGTTTTCTCGTGCATCAATATCTGTTTGACCGACCAATTCGGCTTTTAGGGCATTGATTTGCTCGTCTTCAGCTTTTCGGTTTTCTTGGATTCCCAATTTTAGTGCCGTTGTTTTGGCACGTAGTTGATCTGTGGTGAGGCTTTCTAGCTGGGCTTGTAGGTTATTGATTTGCGCGACTAGGGGCTTTATGCTGGCGAGGTCTTTTTTTGTTTTATCTCCTACAAAAGTTTTTAAAATTGAATTTAAAATACTCATACGTCAAAATAGAATTTAGCTCAAATGTAAGCAAAAAAAAAGCCTCCAAAGAGACTTTTGTTAGTGGTTTTGTGGATCAATATTCGTCTTCGTTCCACAAATAGTCTTCTTCAGTTGGAAAGTCGGGCCAAATTTCTTCGATCGATTCATAAATATCTCCTTCGTCTTCCATCGATTGAAGATTTTCCACTACTTCCAGAGGTGCTCCTGTCCGAATCGAATAATCGATTAGTTCATCTTTTGTGGCAGGCCAGGGGGCATCACTGAGATAAGATGCAAGTTCTAAAGTCCAATACATAGTGGTATCTATTTTTTGCAAAAATAAATTTTAATTTAAAATATCCTAAAAAAAATAATTTTTTCTACAGAATAGTAATCTATTCTGGAGTCCATTTGATCTCATCTACTTTAAGATCATAAGAAAACTTGCGGCTTAGCATAAATAAATAATCCGATAGGCGGTTCATAAATGCAATAATTTCGGGGGCAACGGGGTGGTGATTTTCGTGAAGTTCTGTAACAAATCGTTCGGCTCTACGGCATACGCAACGCGCAAGATGCGTATAGGAGATTAGCATATGCCCTCCGGGTATGATAAAGTTGGTTAGGGGAGGGAGCAGATTGGTGATTTCGTCAATCTCAAGCTCAATGGCTTCGATGTCTTTGGTGGTAATGTTGCTTAATAACCGAGGAGATGGACCTCCTTTTTCGATGCTGAGTTGTGCACCCAGGGTCATCAATTTTTTTTGAAGAAAAATAATAAAATCGTAATCTTTGGTGTCTTCGATAAAATCTCGAATCAATCCTAACCAAGAATTGAGTTCGTCGATTGTCCCATAGGCTCTAACCCTAACATGGTGTTTGTGTACGCGTTCTCCAGACAAAAGCCCTGTAGTACCGTCATCGCCTGTTTTGGTATAAACCTTCATCTTCTTCATATTCATAGCATTAGCAACCAAACGTCCTAACAAAAGTACAATATATATAGGTTCTTGCTATAGAATTTTCAAATAAAAAATTTGATTGACCTGAATGTCACGCTCAATTTGACATCCCCAGAAATAAAAGTCAATCAGAATACCTGGGTTGTTTTTTAAATACCCCTCCCATTTCTTTCGATGTTTGTGGAGGTGGGTGTAGCATACTATACGTGGTCTATTTTGACTTTTTAAAGTCGCAGTTATGGGTTTGATTTGGTTGTTGAATTCTAAAATTTCGAGTTGGTAGTCCAGTTTATGTGCCGCTAACCAACTATTGATTTGTGCTTTAAAAAGAAGGGTAAGTTGTTTGTACTTTTTTTCACTGTAAGGAAAAAAAGTACGGCTCCGCCAGGCTCTGTTATAAAAACAATGGGTGATCAGACTGAAGATAAAAGGGGAGTGAACGCCGTGGTGAGTAGTTGCTCGAAATGTATACAACAAATATCGGAACCAGATCATCATAGATCGTTTTTTAGTCGGCCACTGAGCGCTAACAAAAAATACAAAGCGGCGATCAAAACGGCAATACGTGCAAGATAGTCTCCATACCGGGTGTAAAAAGTAAGGTCTTCCATTTTTGGTAAAGTCCCTACAAGGAGGCCTTTGGTGTCATAGTCCAAACGGCTTTGAAATGCTCCATTTGGATCAATAAATGAAGAAATACCGGTGTTGGCACTTCTCGAAATTCCGCGGCGATTTTCAATGGCACGGAGTCGGGTATAACTCAATAGTTGGCGGTGTCCAGGTGTGTTTCCCCACCAGGCATCGTTGGTGATTACCCCAAGAAAATGGGCCCCTTTTCGTACGTATTCTGTAACAAATTCGCCATAAATCGATTCATAACAAATAATTGGACCAACTTTATACCCCAGTTTTGGATGCTCAAAAACGGTTCTTTGAGGTTGTATTGCACGACTCGATACGGTTCCGCCCAAATCAATCATAAATGAGCCCAATAAGGGCTGAAATATTTTTTTGTAAGGCATGTTTTCAACCCCAACCACCAGTTTTGACTTGTGATATACCGAGTAGGGAGCTGTACTATGAAACGCCAATGCCGAATTGTAATAATCTACCCACAATCGATCACGTACTTTATTGGCCGTCTCGGTCGGCGCTTCATTTCCTACGTAAATGTCATAAAATTGGATGCCCGTAACAAAAAGCGTTTCGGGTTTTTCTTTGGCGTAGGTTTCTAATTGGTTGTACAAAGAATTGTTTCCAAATGTGGCAAGTTCTTCACCAAGTCCGGAGGCAAAATAAGTTTCTGGGGTAAATATAAAATCGAGTGGCTCTTTTGAAATTTCTTGAGTCAGTACTTTTAGCTGGTCAAGAAATTGCGCATTCGAAAAATTGTATTTTTCGTTGTACGGGTCAATGTTTGGTTGGGTTACGGCAATTTTGATTTCGGGGCTAGTAAGATCTACATTTTGATACAACAACAGCGAAATTATAATGGGAATGGCTATGGTCAACAACCACGGCACTGTCGATTTTATCCGATGGGTAAATGGGGTGCTTTCTTTCCAGGATTTAAAGATTTGAAACCCTAAAATATTTGCGACCAAAACCCATAAAGTACCACCAAAAGCACCCGTATATTCATACCATTGTATCCAATGGATGGATTCTGAAAACACATTGCCTAGATTGAGCCAAGGCCATGAAAAATCCCACAGTAAATGCCCTTTTTCGAAGGACAACCACAGCGCGATTAGAAAAATATAGGCGCTTCTTTGTGGCAAACGCTTTGCAGCCCAATGATAGACCGTAATCAAAATGGCATAAAAACTACTGTTGCAGAGGTTGGCAAACAACATCCCAAAAACAGACGCATTGACCAACCACCAAGTGGTGCCAAGATTCCATATCAAAGCCATCAGATAAGAATATCCAAAAACCCGCAAACCCGATCTACGAGTTTGCTCTTGCCGGATGTTGGATTCTAGCAGCAATAAGGGTATAAAGGCAAAGAAGATTAAAAATGCAAATCCGTCTACGGGCCATGCAAGCACACAGAGCAAACCAGAGAGTAGTGCAAGACGTAAATTTTTTTTCACAAACTTAAAATTAGTTCGAAGGTAATTTTTTTTAATTTTTTTTACCAAATTGTAACACGTTTTATAAATAATCAATTTTTGACTTTTGAGTTACGTACGCCAACATTTGCCCAATTTGTTTACCGCCCTCAACCTTTTGAGTGGCTGCATTGCCATTATGCTTGTGGTGCATTTTCAATTTGAGGCTGCATTTTTATTTTTTCTAATAGGCATAGTTGCAGACCTATTTGATGGGATGATTGCCCGTTTGTTGGGTGCTACCAGTCGTTTAGGCGCAGAGCTTGATTCGTTGGCAGATATGATAACGAGTGGTGTATTGCCAGGTGTTATGGCCTATCAGTTGATGGTTAGCAATGGCGCCCGAGCGATTGAATGGAGCTTGTCCCTTGGGGGACATCAAATTATTGTTGCTGTGGCGCCACTTGCAATTGTTGGGTTTTTGATCACCGCAGGATCGGCCTATCGTTTGGCAAAATTCAATTTAGACACGGATCAAGTGCATGAGTTTAAGGGGTTGCCCACGCCGGCCAATGCCCTGTTTTTTATGGGATATCCCTTTTTGATTAGCCATCCGATGCTTCAACCACTTCAAAACCTTTTGTCAGCACCCTATTTTATAATGGGATTGGCGGTACTAAGTATGATTTTGATGAATGCCCCACTTCGGATGTTTTCGTTTAAGCTTCGTTCATTTTCGGACTATGGGCTTCTTTTCCCATTACTCTTGATTTTGAGTATGTTGCCGCTGTATTATTTTTTTCAGTGGGGTGCTTTTAGCCTCGTTGTTATTGTGTATTTGTTGTTAAGTGTTTTAAAGAAGACACTTTTTTAAATCCATAATTTGTTATTCGACCGTGAGGAAATGATTACGATAGGGGGTCAAACTTTGGAGTCTCCCATTCACACTAAAAGAATTAATATTTTAGTAGAAATTACTTCTCCTAAATTTTGGGTTATACCTTTAAACCAAAATCAAATTGAAAAATTTCAATTAATTAAAAAATTGAAAAGGGAAGGTTTAACTTATCTTCAAATTTCAAATTATTTAAATGAAACTAAAATTTACAAACCTGAAAGAACGGATAAATTTACTCCTGAATTGGTATTTTCATTAAATAAAAAAATGAAACAAAGAGAAAATAGGTTAAAAAAAGAATTTCCAATAAAAATATTAAGTGTTGGGTTTGAAAAAGAAGAAATCAACTTTGGGGGGAGTTGGTAAAGTAGATTCTTATAATTAAATTAAGAAACGGTTAATAATATAATTTACATAAAGTGAAAGTTGAATTAATTAAAATGAAAAATGATTGATATAAAACTGAAAATTGACCAATTAGAGAATGATGTGGTAATTTTAAGACAAACTTTAAAGGAAGACTTTAATGAGTTATATAAACAAGGGGGTCAAAAAATAATTTGGGAACAACATTCAGAAAAAGATAGATATAAAAAAGATAAATTTATAAATTATTTTAACTCTGGAATTAATAATGAATTTGGAAGTCTAACAATTATTAATAAAAAAAATAACAAAATTGTAGGTTGGACCAGACTTTATAGTTTTAAGGAAGAAGAACTGTCAGTTAAAATAGGTTTTACTTTTATCGGAAAAGAATATTGGGGAACAAACATAAACTACAATGTTAAAAAACTGATATTAGACTATGTTTTTTCTTTTTTAACTACTGTGTATTTTGATATTTTTGAAAATAATATTCGGTCACAAAAGTCTGTCATTAAACTAGGAGGAATCCTAAACAAGATTAACTCAAACAAACATGAATATATTTTAACTAAAAAGGACTGGTTGAAAAAAAAAGAAATTTAGGTAAACTTTGAATTAGAGGAACTAAATCAAAAAACACCCCCCCCATCTTCACTACTCCACCGTGATCGGGTAAAT
>Ga0255768_10006314_pt1 | contig 11251 bp, 13 predicted proteins | sample 071ome_33_FD_179983 | JGI IMG/M metagenome (GOLD analysis project Ga0255768, IMG submission 179983) | Coastal salt marsh microbial communities from the Groves Creek Marsh, Skidaway Island, Georgia - 071412AT metaG (version 2) | ecosystem: Environmental > Aquatic > Marine > Intertidal zone >...
AAATCTCAATCCGCGAGATACTACAAACTCTATTCTTGGTAACTTTCATACAGACGTTACTTATCAGAACGCAAAGACAGCAATCTTTTATTGCAATACTAACAATGGATATACTGAGTTTGATGATGGAACAGTCGTTCAATCTGTTGCTAACAGACTAGTTGTTTTTGATGCTAATCAATTGCATGTTGGTTACAGTTGCACAGATGAAAAAACTAGAGTGTTAATCAATATCAATTACATAGTTACCGATGCTTAGTTTCTGGATCCATCTAACTGCTTTCTTCCAAGTTGTTGTGATGAATTGTATTCAACCTGTCAATTGGAAGTATTGCTATCGGGTGGACCAGTGGTTGATCCCAGATCTCGTAGAAGGATATCAACTTTGGACTGGAGATAAGCATCCTTATTCGCAGGAAAAAGAATACCTAAAAAGCATACCTCCCTCTAAATAGTTAGACGGGAGGTTTTTTCATGACAGCACTTACATGGTCGCACCTAAACAGGAGCGGCAGATACGAGAATAACCTAAGAGAGATCCATAGAAAAGTTGTTGCTGGATCACCACTAACAACTACTGATGGTGAGTATTTTGTGTTTGATGAAATTGAATTCAAGGTTCCAAAGAGAGACCCAGTAGCAATCAAGATTAGTAAACTTAGTGAGGATGCCTTTGTTGCTGCAGCGAAAGCACAAGCTCCTGACTTTATGAAAAACGTTAGCATTAATTTCAAGAAGGGTAACCTTGTTCTGGGATCTGGTAAGGTACATAAAGGTGTTGAGTTTGGTGGCAAACCACCAGCAGGACAGCAACTTACAGCAAGGTGGGGTAGACTTGCAGAACTTACTGAATTGTTAGACAGTTCGTATGAGTTGAACATGCCTAGCACCCAGGAGATGGGTGAGTTGCATTTCATCAATGATATGAATACTGCAATTGCTGATGCTATTCAGAAAGAACTTGACGATCCTAGATCTAGGATGGATAAAACGTGTCCTTCTTTGACAATCAAGATGGGCAAGCACAAGTTCGAGCACATTGTGGGTGTCAATAAAGTAAGTGGCACACCTAAGGCAGACCTTGCACTGGTGGCGTGTCATAATAATAAACTAGTCAACGTTGGGTTCATCTCACACAAGATGGGAAACCAAGCAAAGGACTTTGGTCAGTGGTCTGGTGTAACTAAGGGCAGTGCTGGTTCTGAAATTGGTGATCACCCCGAAGTTACAGCGTTTGTGGAAGCTGTTAGAAATTACACTAGTGTCAATACTAGTTGGGCACAGGTCAGTGGATTTGCTGCTAGACGTAACATCATCGATAAGAACTTGAAAATGTATTCTCTCTATGGACCTGACTATGGCAAACAGTTTGGTGAGCAGAATGTTCATGTTCTATTCCAAGGAACTCCAAAACTAAAGAAACAAGCAGGTTACTATACTATGTCTGCTGATCATGTTCATAACAACGGAGATGACATGACTGGAGATTACATCCCATCCCTTATGGCAATTAAGAAAGGATCGTGGGAAAAAATTATTGATCCTAGTGCTAAGGGTGTTAGGAGTGACTTTGGTATTCGTGGTATGAGATTGTCGATATACCCACAAGGCGGAAGAAGAGTTACTCATACAGTCTGATGGCAAACGTAAAGCAACTAAAACACCTAGAACACCTGGAAGATGAGATGCTAAACTATGGCATCGATGGGTGTATGGCAGCGGTTTCTTTTCTCAAGGAACTCAAGAAGATGCTTGGACACCAGGAGAGCAGCGGTTTCATGCAGACCAAATGGGATGGTGCTCCTTCTGTTATTTGTGGCACTGATCCTGCTACTGGTCAGTTCTTTGTTGGTACTAAGTCTGTCTTTAACAAGACTGAACCAAAGATCTGCTATACAGAGGAATATGTCGATGGATATTACAGTGGTGACCTTGCAGAAAAACTGAAGTTTTCTCTACGTTACTTCAAAGATCTAGGCATTAAAGGTGTTATCCAAGGAGATCTTCTTTTCACATCCGATATTAAAAAGGAAACAATTAATGGAGAGCAACTCTATACTTTCAGACCCAACACGATTACCTATGGTATTCCTGTCGATCATCCTATCGGTAAAGCTGCAGGTAGAGCAAAGATCGGCGTAGTATTCCATACTCATTATACTGGTAATGTTCTTGGAGAAATGCAAGCAAAAGCAGGTGCTAATGTAGGCGGTTCTCAAGATGTATTAGTAGTAAAGAATGATACACCTATGAACCGTGTTGGGTTTTCTAGGACTGAGATGGCACAGTTCGATCGTTACATTCAAAAGATCGAACGTATGTGTCAGATCTGTGGTGATTTCTTAGACGAACTGGTTGGTGCTACTGGCACAACTGGAGATGCCAAGTTCCACATCGCATCTTATCTAAAGCAGTTCTTCAATAATGAGATCAAGAATGCCAGAAGCATTGGTAACGTCGATGAAAGTTTGTATGATCTAGCAAACTTCTATCATGATAAGATGAGTAAGGAACTTGCTAAGATCAAGACACCTGCCAACCTAGTTAAGAAGCGCAACCTTGTTTATCAGAGTGAGAACTATCTTGTGGATAATGTCTACAAGTTCAAGGCGATGCTGACCTTGTATAAGGAACTACAAGCAGTGAAGCAAATGGTTATAGATAAACTAGACCACCTTGAAGAGTTCAGAACTTTTGTTCAAACAGAGAAGGGATACAAGGTCACAACTCCAGAAGGATATGTTCTTCACAAAGATGGCAGCATGATCAAGTTTGTCAATCGCCTGGAGTTTGCTTACAATAACTTCACCTTACAGAAGCAATGGCGTTAAACGGAAAGGTTTGCTACTTTACATTTGGTAGGTTCCAACCTCCCACTACAGGACACAAAGAGAACTTTGATGGTGTGAAACGTGCTGCGGGTAAACATGACTATCGCATCTACATTTCTCAGACTGTTGATACAAAGGGTAGCAATCCTCTTCCTCCAGATAGAAAACTTTTCTACATGAATAAAATGTTCCCAGAACATAGGGGAAAAATTCATTCTGGTCCAAGACAACCCGTTGAAATCCTGCAAGATTTGATGCTCGCTGGATATGATGAGGTTATTTTCTTGGTGGGGTCTGATAGAGTTGCCGCTATGCAATTCCTCCATAAATATAATGGAAAGGATTTTTCTTTCAGAAAAATAGACATTGTATCTTCAGGAAGTAGAGATGCTGATGGAGATACTTTTGCTATATCTGGAACTAAAATGAGACGCGCAGCATTTGCTGGTGACTTCAATACCTTTAGGAAAGGTATTCCCAGAGCATTGAATGATAATGATTGCCGTGCTCTTATGACTGAGATTGCATCGGCTCTACCAAAAGATTTTAAATGAAAGATTTCAAAAAACTAAGAGAAGAAGCACTGCGTCAACAACAGAGACAGCAGGAAATATCTAAGGAAGGTGATGCTGTTATGTCTGCCCGCACGGGAGACAAGGGACACATCCATAGAGTGGGTGGTAACTATGCTATAGTTATTGCAGAAGAAGGACACATGTTCCGCGAGTGGATTAAGAACATTAGATCTATAAATAATACGAGAAGAACGTCCCTTTTAAACGATGAAGTATCAGAAGCCAGTTAATACCGTCAACAGCAATGACGAATTTTCGTCTGGGTTGATGGAAGCATATGGTAGATGGATGGGTGGTGATACCTTCCAGAACACTGCTCCTGTAGATCTAAATCTACATGAGGCACCTTTCGATGGTATGGATCCTCAGTCCAATGGTGCTGAGATTGAAGATACCACTAAGCGTAAGAAGACCGCTAAGAAAGGTGGATATGTAGGACAGGAAGCTGCTCCTAAGAACGAGGAAGTTCTTGAGCGTGAAGAGTATGAGATCGATGGTGAGACCTATGTAATCGAGAAGGCAAAGGGTCTCGATGGCAAGGCTTGCTGGAAGGGATACAAACTTGCTGGTACTAAGAAGAAGGGCGGTAAGACCGTTGACAACTGTGTCAAAGCAGGTGTTGAGTATGAGGGTGAGGAACTAGCAGAGAAGAAACATCTTGATCCCGTCAATCACAAAGAACTCAAGGGCGATCATTCTGATAGAAAGGACAAAGACATTGACAACGATGGTGATGTAGATAAGTCTGACAAGTATCTACATGCTCGTCGTAAGAAAGTCAGCAAAATTATTGCAATGAAGGGTAAAAAATGAAATCGTTTAAACAATTCCGAGAGGAGTGTGGTTGCGATAAAAAAGAACGTAAGGCAAAGTCAAAAAAGAAAGAAGGCAATGTCGAAGTAATGCCTAATATCCCTGACGGGAAGAAGGGTATGACTACTAACGTAACCAACGAAGATGTTAAATTTGCTGGTAACTACCAGGGACCTCTCTATGCTCCACATCCTGATCTAGTCAAGGAGGTAGCACCCCCTGGAAAAAAGTACGAGCGGATGGTCAAGCACATAAAGAAAAACTATCCGAAAGATAAAGAAGGTATTGCTTATGCTACTGCTTGGAAGCATAAGAACAAGAAAGAATCATTTGAAGGTGGTGTAGCAAAAGCACGCCGCGATCATCGTTCTGGCACGCTTCTAACCTTCAAACAGTTCCTTGCAAAGTTGACAGACATTTTAGATGAGTGGGAGAAATAAATAGTTCTTGCACTATGCTGTAAGATCATGCTCGCATTTCTACTCCCACTTGCATCGAAGATTGTAAAAGACGCTGTTTCCAAAGTTCCCGACAACGAAGAACTGGGTGAAAAACTAGTTGAGATTTGTATTCTTGTTCTAGAGAAAGCAGTCAAGCTAACCAAGACCGAAATGGATGATAACCTTCTAGAGGTTGTCAAGAAAGCAATTGCTGCCCGCGAAGAAGCCTGAGAATATAAATAAAATTTAGGAAAATTAGTTTATCTGGAGAAAACATGTCTCTATACGGAAGAACTGACAGTAATGCCAACGTCACCAAAGCTGGTAGAGGCATCGCTGCGTCGTCACAAGCAAAGCAGGTCATCTTTGTAGATGAAACTGAGGCACAACTTGAAGCTAACAAGGAGCGTGGTCTAAACGCTCCTGGTTGGTGGTCGTATTTTTCATACACTGATGCTTCTGGTGCTACCCGTCACAAAGCAGAGCAGATGGTCTTCATCGCTAATCCCGATGGAACTGAAACTCAGGCAGACGACGCACAAGCAGCAGACGTAGCAGTCCTCATCACCATCAACACTCAACCAGCAGATACTGCTGTTGCAGTTGGTGCTGCACTATCCCTCGTCCTCGACGCTATCTCTACTCCACCTGGAGATGCTTCGCTTCTCACTTATCAGTGGCAGAAGAAGAATGGCAGACGCTGGGAAGATCTCGCTGGCGAAACAGCAACTACATTTGATGTTGCTACTTACGCTACAACTGATGCTGGTTCATACCGCGTTAAGATCAACTCTAGCAATGGTGCTCCTGAAGTAATCTCTGCTACCGCAGTTGTAACCACCGCATGATCTAAATGAATTTTGATGAATTGACACCAGACAACTGGTTATTCTTTGCCATTCAAAATTATAACAACCCGTCGTCCGTAACTTATGCTGACTTTGAAGAAGACTTAAAGAGATTTAAGTACATCAAACGACTGTTAAAAAGATACGAGACGACGGGTGAACTCAAAACTCATTTGATTTTAAATCATGTGATTGTATTGTATAATGTGTTTGGTGAAGCAGCAACTCCGCTGCTTTTTTATAAAACTGAAGCAACATACTGGCGTCAAATTAAGGCGTTTATGTTGTTTCTAAATAGATTACCAACTTCTTTAGAAAACGACGCTGACGAGGAATGTCTAAAAACACTAAATCTGATATGAATGAGATGATTAATAGTGCTGGCGATGGTTCTGGTCTCCAGTTACCACCTGCTTTTGTCATGGTAAATCCTAGACAGCATCGTAAGTATAAGAAAAATAATGAAAAAGTTGATGGACGCACTAAGGGTGCCCGCTCTCTCTTCGACCGTATCAATAAAAGGAAAATGAAAGAAGACACAAACGTAACCGAAGCTCTGCAAACAGATACTGAGAGAGCTCAAAAACAGATTGCTCAGGGTAAGAAACTGGGTCGCCAAAGAGATCTCCAAAAGAAACGTGGAGAAGCAAAAGAAAAAATGATGCGTAAAACCAAAGAGATGGATACGCTCATGAAAGCGCGTCTGTCTGACTTTAAAAAGAAGGCATCAGATCAAACTAAGAAACTTAAAAAAGAGGATATTGATATGAATGAAGTGATTTTGATCGAAAATCAGGACGTAGTACAGGTTGCACTTGACGTTGCAACTTCCGAACTAAACCCACAGGGTGAAGGATCTTTTGCAAAGATCCAGTTTGCTGATGGTGGAGTACAAAATCTAGACAACTTCTCTGCTAAGCGTATCGCTGCTTGCTATGCTCAGTTGGATGATACTCACAAGCAACAGTTCCAATACATGCTCAACAAAGATGCAGGAACTTACCAGGCAGCACTTGATTTTGCTATCAAGAATGTCTGATCATGGCATTCGGTCTTCAAAAACTAGCAGTTTTAGAAAGTAAACTGGATATTTATGAAGATCTCTCTAAAGAGATGCTTGACAAACTTGAACGTGCTGTCGGCACCATCTCTGAGAACAGCAATAAGATTGCTATAATCTTAGAACGTCATGAAAATCGCCTTGATGAAGGTGAAAAATCAAATCAACTCATCATCAAAATGATTGAGGATTTGAAAACTAAAGTGGATAAAGACCACGAAGTAATGCACCAGAGAGTTTCTACTCTTCAGAAAAAAGTAGATACCAATGCTAAGTTTGTCATTGGTGCTGGCGCTGTTCTCGCTACCCTTGTGGCAGTGTTACAAGTGGTTCCACCCATCGTCAGGCTCTTGACTGCTCCTGCATCCTCTGTTAGTATGTCTGAAGTGGTGATGCCTGTTCGTGAGTTATCTTGACGTAAAGTATATACAATTAGTATCCTCTCGCTTAGTTCTTTTCTCCCGCAAGAAGGCAGACCTGTATAATTTCAGGTGTCCTTATTGTGGTGATAGTCAGAAGAGAAAGAATAAGGCGAGGGGATATCTTTTTAAGATCAAGAATAATTTTACCTACAAATGCCACAATTGTGGTGTGGGCAGATCACTTTCTAATTTTTTAAAAGATCAAGACACACATCTCTATGAACAATATGTCATGGAGAAATTTAAGGAAGGTAGCACTGGCAAGGGAACTGCCACACCCAACCCTAAATTTGAGTTTAAGGAACCCAAATTTGTAAAACGTGATACAGGTCTTGAAAAGATTTCTTCGCTAAATAATTCTCACCCAGCGAGGGTCTATCTTGAAGAGAGAGGTATCAAAGATCTTGATTACTTCTATTATTGTCCCAAATTTAAAGAGTGGACAAACAAACAAAAGAAGACTTTTGACACTCTCAGACAAGACAGTCCACGCATTATCATCCCATTCAAAGACAAACAAGGTAACCTATTCGGATACCAAGGCAGATCGCTTGCTCCTAAGGCAAAACTAAGATACATCACGATCATGCTGGACGAGGAACAACCCAAGATCTTTGGACAGGACAGGATAAACACAGACGAACCAATCTATATTGTTGAAGGACCATTTGATGCGACCTTTCTCAAAAACTCAGTTGCTATGGCTGGGTCCGATGCTGATATTCGGTCGCTTAATTGGAGCGATCATATTTGGGTATTTGATAACGAACCACGCAATAGAGAGATCGTCGCCAGGATCTCCAAAGTCATTGACCGAGGAGATAAGGTAGTCATTTGGCCAAAAAATATACAACAGAAAGACATCAATGACATGCATCTTGCTGGACATGATGTTCAATCTCTGGTAGACTGTAACGTCTATCAGGGACTACAAGCAACCCTCAAATTTAACGACTGGAAGAAAGTATGACAAACGGGCATGGTATCAAAGTAAAGAAGCGTAGCGGCGCTGTAGAGGCGTTGAACCTTGATAAGATCCACAAGATGGTAGAGGAAGCTTGCGAGGGGTTAGGGAGCGGTGTGAGCGCCTCTCAGGTGGAGATGAACTCGGGTCTCCAGTTCTTCGATGGCATCGAGACAAAGGACATTCAGGAGATCCTGGTGCGTTCTGCTAGCGATCTTATCAGTCTCGATAATCCTAACTATCAATTTGTTGCTGCTCGTCTGCTGCTGTTTGCAGTTCGTAAACAAGTCTTTGGACCATCGTGGGTTAATGGATATCCTTCTGTGGTTGACCACTGTTACAAGTGTGTTTCAAGTGGTGTTTATGACGGTGAGATCTTGCGTAAATATACTGCAGAAGAGTGGACCAAGATCAATTCTTGGATTGACCACGAAAGAGATATGCTATTCACCTATGCAGGTTTGCGTCAGGTAGTAGATAAATATCTGGTTCAAGACCGAAGCAGTGGTGAACTGTACGAGACACCTCAGTACATGTATATGATGATTGCTGCAACTCTCTTCCAAAATTATCCTACGGAAACGAGACTGGAGTATGTCCGACGATACTACAACGCAATCAGCAAGCACAAAATCAACATTCCCACACCTATCATGGCAGGAGTGCGAACTCCACTTCGACAATTTGCTAGCTGTGTTCTTGTTGATTCTGATGACACCCTCGATAGCATCTTTAGTTCTGATATGGCTATCGGCAGATATGTTGCACAAAGGGCGGGCATCGGTATCAACGCAGGCAGGATCCGTGGCATCAACAGTAAAATCAGAGGCGGAGAAGTTCAGCATACAGGCGTTGTCCCTTTCCTCAAAAAGTTTGAAGCAACTGTCAGATGCTGCACTCAAAATGGCATCAGAGGTGGATCAGCGACTGTCCACTTCCCAATCTGGCACCAAGAAATAGAGGACATTCTTGTCCTCAAGAACAACAAAGGCACTGAGGACAATCGTGTTCGTAAACTAGATTACTCTATTCAAATCAGCAAGCTTTTCTATGAACGTTTCATCAACAACGAAGACATCACCCTCTTCAGTCCACACGACGTTCCTGGTTTGTATGATGCTTTTGGCACTCCTGAGTTCGATGGTCTCTATCGCCAGTATGAACTTGATGGATCAATTCCAAAACGATCTATCGGCGGTCAAGAACTTCTTCTGGACCTCCTGAAGGAGAGAGCAGAGACTGGTCGTTTGTACATCATGAACATCGACCACTGTAACGAGCATTCCTCGTTCAAAGACAAGGTTAATATGTCTAATCTCTGCCAAGAGATTACACTTCCTACTACTCCTCTCCAGCATATTGATGGTGGTGGTGAGATTGCTCTGTGTATTCTCTCTGCCATCAACGTTGGTAAGATCAACAAACTAGATGATCTGGAAGAACTCTGTGACCTCGCAGTCCGTGGTCTGGAGGAATTGATTGATTACCAAGAATACCCTGTTGAGGCAGCAAAACGCAGCACTATCAACAGACGTTCTCTTGGCATTGGTTATATCGGACTAGCACACTACCTCGCTAAACAGGGAGAACACTATGACGATCCAACCGCATGGAAACTCGTCCACAACTTGTCTGAATCTTTCCAATATTACTTGCTCAAGTCAAGTAACACCATCGCTAAAGAGAAGGGCGAGTGTGGATATTTTGATCGAACCAAGTATGCAGACGGTATCCTCCCAATCGACACTTACAAGCGTGACATCGACGAGTTCTGTGGAACGGAATTGAGGCATGATTGGGAGAGTCTTAGGTTTGATATCACCACCTACGGTTTACGGCACTCAACACTGTCCGCACAGATGCCATCGGAGAGTAGTTCCGTTGTGTCAAATGCCACAAACGGAATCGAGCCTCCTAGAGCATACATGTCCGTTAAGAAAAGCAAAAAGGGACCGCTCAAGCAGATCGTTCCTCAGTACGGTAGTCTCAAGAATAACTACACTCTTCTCTGGGACATGAAGGACAACGATGGTTACATCAAAGTTGTCGCTGCTATGCAGAAGTTCTTTGACCAGGCAATTTCTGGCAACTGGAGTTATAATCCAGAGAACTATGACAACAATGAGGTTCCTGTTTCTGTCATGGCAGGTGACTTCCTGAAGACATACAAGTATGGATGGAAGACTTCTTATTATCAGAACACATATGATATCAAGAGTGATGAACCACAACTAACGGAGGAAAGAAAAGAATCTATTGAGGATTTACTCAACCAAATTTTAGAGACCGAGGAGGAAGATTGTGACAGCTGCAAAATTTAGAACTAGCGAACCAATGCGTAGTAAAGTAGAAGGTATGACAGTGTTCAACACTACCCAGTTGGACAGCACAAAACAGAAGATGTTCTTTGGACCCCCTCTTGGTGTTCAACGTTATGACAAATTCAAGTATCCTGTGTTCGATAAACTTACACAGCAACAACTTGGATACTTCTGGCGTCCTGAAGAGGTATCGCTGCAGAAAGATCGCGCTGATTATCAAGTTCTAAATGATGCCCAGAAACACATCTTCACGTCGAACCTCAAGTATCAGATCCTCTTGGACTCTGTACAAGGTCGTGGTCCTGGCATGGCTTTCATGCCTTACTGCAGTCTACCCGAGCTTGAGGGTGCCATGAATATCTGGCAGACTATGGAGATGGTCCATAGTCGCTCCTACACTCACATTATTAAGAATGTATATGCTGACCCCTCTGAAGTCTTTGATAAGATCCTAGATGACGAGAAGATTCTTCAGAGAGCACAGTCAGTAACTCGTGCTTATGATGAGTTCCTCAGAGCAGCACAAGAGTGGGGTGCTGGAAGAATGTGGGAACATCAACTTGATGGCGTTCCACTGGCACAAAATGAACTCTATGAACTCAAGAGAAAACTATATCGAGCGGTCGTTAATGTCTATATCCTGGAGGGAATTAGATTTTACGTCTCGTTTGCTTGCTCTTTCGCATTCGGGGAACTTAAACTTCTGGAAGGAAGTGCTAAAATTATCGGACTCATCGCAAGGGATGAATCACAACACATGACCATCACCCAGAACATCATTAATAAGTGGGCAGCGGGTGATGATCCTGATATAGTCAAGATTGCCAAGGAAGAAGAGGTGAATGTTTATACAATGTTCCAACAGTGTGTCGAAGAAGAAAAACTTTGGGCAGAATATCTATTCAAAGATGGTTCTATTATTGGTCTTAACGACAAACTACTGGCTAAGTATGTGGAGTGGACTGCCAATAGACGTT
>Ga0255768_10006315_pt1 | contig 11250 bp, 12 predicted proteins | sample 071ome_33_FD_179983 | JGI IMG/M metagenome (GOLD analysis project Ga0255768, IMG submission 179983) | Coastal salt marsh microbial communities from the Groves Creek Marsh, Skidaway Island, Georgia - 071412AT metaG (version 2) | ecosystem: Environmental > Aquatic > Marine > Intertidal zone >...
TAGTGGATGTACCGCTTCTTTGGAAAGCCTTGTTCAAGTAGTCCATTCCAACAAAAGTGTATTTACTGATGACTCCAGATCTCCTGGCGTCTTCATGATGGTCGTTCCAGCAGAATTAGTAGAGGAAACAATTAATGAGTTACTACAGTTTTGTATGGCGGGTGATATTATTATTGATCATGGCAATTCCAATTTTAAAGACACTCGCCGCAGGGCAGACAGGCTTGCTAAGTTGGGCATATCGTATCTTGACTGTGGTACTAGTGGTGGTGTTTACGGTCTGGAGCGTGGATACTGTCTTATGGTTGGCGGTGCAAATTTTGCAGTATCCGTCTGCGCTCCTATCTTCAGGGCACTCGCACCTGGCATTGGATCTGCCTCTCGCACTGATCCACTGAGTTATGAGACATCTGCCGAGCATGGTTGGTTGCATTGTGGACCGCCAGGAGCAGGTCACTTTGTGAAGATGGTACACAACGGTGTTGAGTATGGCATGATGCAAGCATATGCTGAAGGATTCAATATCTTACACGAAGCAAACGCAGGTGCTAAGTATGTCAAAGAAGGAGACGCAGAAGTTGCTCCAATGGATAATCCAGAAGACTATCAGTACGACATTGATGTTTCTGAAGTGGCTGAGTTATGGCGTCGTGGTAGTGTGGTTGGCAGTTGGTTGCTTGACCTTACCGCTGATGTATTACGCGGCGATAGAGAGCTTAGCAAGTTCGATGGGGGAGTATCAGATAGTGGTGAGGGTCGTTGGACTGTACACGCTGCTGTGGATCTTGGCGTACCCGCTCCTGTCATTAGCAGTGCGTTATATGAACGATTCGGATCCCGCCAACTCGGACGGTTCGCAAATAAAGTCCTAAATGGTATGAGAGCAATGTTCGGGGGGCATGATGTTAGGTGAATTCTTACTATGGATCGCACTACCGTTTGTATGTGCCACCCTCACATTTGGACGATTTAAGGGTGAAATATCGTATTACGACTCGGAGGACTACAAAGGAAATGGAACCGCCCACTAGCAAAGGCATTGTTATCTTCGGTGCTACTGGAGATCTCTGTAAAAAGAAATTAATTCCAGCACTCTACAAACTCTGGCAGAAAGAACTTCTACCAAATGGATTTTTAATTACTGGATGTGCCAGGAGAGATCCTGGTGTGGATGAATGGAAACATTCATTAGGCGAATATCCACAAGAGTTTCTAGACCTTCTAGATTATGTCTGTGCTGATTTGGACAATGTAGAAACTCTATCACATCTTCCCGACTATCTTCAAGATAATACTTACTTCTTATCTGTTCCACCAGAGAGGTATGCAAATGCCGTCACCAATCTCAAGCAAGCAGGAAAACTCGAAGACCCAGAAAGATCGCGTGTTGTTATTGAAAAACCCTTTGGGTACGATTATAAATCTGCTGATCATTTACAGTCTGTGGTGGGGCGACATCTACGCGAAAAACAAGTATATCGCATTGACCATTATCTCGGCAAAGATACTGTTAACAATATACTTGCTACTAGGTTTGGGAATATTCTTCTGGAACCACTTTGGAATCGCGAGTACATAGAAGAAGTTCAAATCTTTGCCACTGAGACTATCGGTTGTGAAGGACGCTCACAATATTATGAGGGAGCAGGTGTTGTAAGAGACATGCTACAGAATCATATGCTTCAGGTTCTTGCTCTCATCTCTATGGAAGCTCCCTGTAAGATGACAGCGAGAGAAATTCGTAGAGAAAAAACTAAAGTTCTCTCTGCCACAAGACTTGGTAAAAAACTAGTCACAGGACAATATGAAAGTTATCGTAGTGAGCAGGGTGTTGGTCCTGAATCAATGACTCAGACTTTCGTTGCTGGTGATTTGTACATTGACAACTGGAGATGGAAGGGCGTTCCATTCCACTTCATGACTGGTAAGAAAATGCCTTATCAGTGTGTTGAAGTTATTATCAAACTCAAGGCACCTCCTCTTGGATTGTTTGAGGGCGAAACTCCTGGTCGTATCGTGATGCGTTTACAACCACATGCTCACCTTGATATTCAGATTGATGTGAAGTCTCCTGGACTTGGAGAGAATGTTGAACTGGCAACTCTCACTCATCGCTACCCAGATTGGTTGGGTGTTGATGGTTATGAGAAACTTCTTTATGATGCCATCAATGCTGATCAATCACACTTTGTCCACTCGGAAGAAGTGTTGGAATCTTGGAGGATTGTTGATGACCTTCTTTGCACTGGTGACAAATGCCCTGTGAGAACTGCTCCATATATTCATAAAGAAGGACAATGGGGTCCAGTTCACAAGACTGAACAAATTACTGATTGGGATTATCCAGCATGAGTTTATTATTTGTATTTGCTTTCATTCTATTGCTTTGTGGTGGTATGCATCTAACATGGCCAGGTCGCTATAGAGAATGATGCACCACGTTCAACTGTTTATTAGAGCAACAATGCAAACTCCATGGTGCTTAGGCGTCATGGGGTTCTTTCTCGTATTCGTGCCCATTATTGGTATGCATCTCGTTCATAAATATGGATGGGAGCATTGGGAACCTTTCGATAGGAGTCATAAATGAACCCCATAATTCTAATTGGTTGTTTCACCCCATTGGTGGTCATCTTTATTGTTATGAAAATTGCTGTTTGGGTATCTGCTGTTAATGCTGAACAGGATTATGTCAGAAAAGAACCTTCACGAAAACGAGGACCCTATCTGGAGAACCCGTATGCAGACGTTGATGAAGAAGAGGAGGAATATGGAGATCGCACAGATTATAGATAATGCTCTATTTGAGTGGTACTCTGAGCAGGGTCGTCCAGTTCCCCAGTGGAAGAGAGAGAAATATTCTTGGTGGAGAGAATACTTAGAATCTCTAGGAATGAATCCCAACAACCCATGAACTCAGATCCAGATTATACAGTAGATATGTCCATGGATGACATACGGATTTTGTATAAGTCCGTATGTTTTCATTTGGATAAATGGCCTGGTGGTGATCCCACGGAACAGGATAAATTAGTCTACATGAAAGGTTGCTTATATAGAATGATACTTGACTATCAGTTCCATGAATCTTCTCCTCCGTCCTCTGAATGATGTTAATGATCCTACATGGAGTATCATCATTTTATTGGTGATATTGCTTGCTGGCGTTGCTTATTACATATATACAATTATGGACATTGCGTTTACTGAGTTAGAAAATGGATCAGATCAACCAGAAAGATGCGAGTCAGGACCAAGCGATAGCACTTCTGACACACCGCATTGAAGATGCTGAGAAGACTCAAGAAGAACTCCGCGAACGTATTCGTAAACTTGAACGGTGGGTATGGGGTGCTGGTGCTGTCATCACAGCCGCTATCACACTGATCGGGTTAGCATCAGCACTAGAATCAAAGGAGTTAGAAAATGGGAGCAATGACACCCCCAAACAGGAAATCGTGCTACAACTTCAGGGTAGTAGAGATTAATCGTGTTCTGGACGGCGATACTATTGATGTCACCATTGATCTTGGGTTTGACTTATACAAGAAAGAAAGAGTTAGAGTTGCAGGCGTTGATACGCCAGAAAAAAGAACCCGTGATCTTGAAGAGAAGGCGCTAGGCTATGACGCAACAAACTGGCTCAAAGAAAAACTGGAGGGTGCGGTGGCTGGTGACGATGATCTTGTTATCCGTACTGAACTTGTTGGCGGTGTCGGGAAGTATGGTCGTCTTTTGGGCTGGCTTTACATTGGGGATGCACCAGTGTCACTCAACGAGGCAATGATCGAAGAAGGTTATGCCTGGGCATATGATGGTGGGACTAAGCAGAAGAACTTTGAAGAACTGCGGGAGATTCGCAGAGCACACGGAACTTTAACGGAGTAAACTCATGCAAAAAGCAATTAATGTTATCGCTCTATTGTCTGGACTAGTGGCAGGAGCAAACGTCGCTCTAGCAGGATATCTCTATTTTAATAGAGTTGCTATTTTTGAAGATGCTAAAGCAAAGGTAACTGAAGCAGCAGTAGAAGCAGTCACGTCTGCTTTACCAGGAATGGTAGATGGTCTTATGCCAGATATTCCTGAAGTTCCTAGTGCCACTGGTGGGGTTGTTCCTAGCGTTCCTGGGTTATGAAATACCTCAAACCCATTGCGATTGCAGCAGGTAGTTTATTTGCCATCGCTCACGTTGGATTGCTAGGATATGTAATTCATAGACCAAAGCAACCACAGATTCCTACCATCAACATCCCTAACGGGGACTATTCATCCTATAAGATCAAAGCAAATAAGGATGGGTATGAGATTGAATATAAAGCAAACGATCCTGCTGTTCTTGAGTCTCAAAGATCATTGAGTCTTGACAAAGATAAGAAAGGATTTTTTGGTGGTGGCACTGAAACCAGAAGAGAGTGGAGACGTGATCAATATACCATGGACGGCACTCGTAATATAGGAGGGGTAGGAGGAGAAGGTGAGGGAAAGTTGACTGCCCGAGAAGAAGAGTGTTTAGTGGCGGACGCTGGAGCACGGTCACAAGGTGCAATGGCAGGTAGTGCTATCGCCGCTGGTGTTGCTGTCCCTGCTGCTGTTAGCATTCCTTATGTTGGATGGTTAGCAGGTGGTTGGGCACTACTCTTAGGGCAGAAAGCAGGATCTTCAATAGGGTCACAAGTCGGTCAAGTATTTAATGATTGCTGAGTTTCTTTAAATAAGATGTAACTTAATTAAAGTTTGATGAGACCTGTTAAATAATTAAAATTTTGGAGATTATCATGGCACAATCTACTTACAAGAAGAAAATAAGAAAGGAAGCATCTGATCAATTCTTTCTCTATGTTGCCTTCCATTCTGCTTTTAGTGCGATTGTAAATTTCTTTAAGGAAGATTGATGTCTGACACTGTATATCTTGGTAATCCTAACCTGAAACGTTCAAACGTTCAGGTTGAGTTTACTGCGGAACAAATTCATGAATATCTGAAATGCAAAAACGATCCTGTATATTTTGCTAAAAACTATATCAAGATTGTTTCTCTCGATGAAGGTGAAGTTCCTTTCTCAATGTATCCGTTCCAGGAGAAGTTAGTAAGGAACTTCCATGAACATCGATTCAACATCTGTAAGATGCCACGACAGACTGGTAAGTCTACAACGTGCGTATCATATCTCCTGCACTATGCAATCTTCAATGCGAATGTCAACATCGCAATCCTAGCAAACAAAGCATCGACTGCTAGAGATCTTCTTGGAAGATTACAGTTTGCGTATGAGAAATTACCTCAGTGGATGCAGCAAGGAATTGAGGTGTATAATAAAGGTTCAATGGAATTGGAAAATGGCAGTAAGATATTGGCAGCTTCTACATCTGCGAGTGCTGTCAGAGGTGGTTCCTATAATGTCATCTTCCTCGACGAGTTCGCGTTTATTCCAAACCATATCGCAGACCAATTCTTTGCATCTGTTTATCCTACTATTTCTTCTGGTAAAAGCACAAAAGTAATTATGGTTTCAACGCCTCACGGCATGAACCATTTCTACAGATATTGGCACGACGCACAGAGAGGAAAGAACGAGTATATTGCTACTGAGGTTCACTGGTCTGAAGTTCCTGGTAGGGACTCTGAATGGAAACGACAGACTATTGCTAACACATCAGAGCAACAGTTCAAGGTTGAGTTTGAGTGTGAGTTCCTAGGATCTGTTGATACTCTGATTGCTCCTAGCAAACTGAGGACTCTAGTATACAATGACCCAATCAAACAAAATGCTGGTCTGTATGTCTATGAGAATCCAGCACAGGATCATGATTATGTTTGCACGGTAGACGTTGCTAGAGGTGTTGGTGGAGACTATTCTGCTTTTGTTGTTATTGATATCACAGAGTATCCACATAGAGTGGTGGCAAGATATAGAAACAACGAGATCAAACCGATGCTATTTCCAAGCATCATCTTCGATACAGTCAAAGCATACAATAATGCATATGTATTGTGTGAGGTGAATGATATTGGAGATCAGGTAGCATCAATTCTACAGTATGATCTAGAGTATCAGAATATTTTGATGTGCTCTATGAGAGGTAGGGCAGGTCAAATTGTTGGTCAAGGATTCTCTGGCAAAAAGACACAACTTGGTGTCAAGATGTCTAAGACTGTAAAGAAAGAAGGATGCTTGAACCTTAAGACTTTGATTGAAGAGGATAAGTTGATCTTCAATGACTACGATATTATCTCGGAGTTGACAACCTTCATTCAAAAACACAATTCATTTGAGGCAGAAGAAGGTTGTAATGATGATCTAGCAATGTGTCTTGTCATCTATGCCTGGTTGGTATTGAAAGATTACTTCAAAGAACTGACAGATCAGGATGTTAGAAAGAGATTGTATGATGAACAAAAGAATCAGATTGAGCAAGACATGGCACCATTTGGTTTTATGACAGATGGATTAGACGATGAGAGTTTTGTTGATAAAGATGGTGATAGATGGTATGTTGATGAGTATGGAGATAAATCATACATGTGGGATTATATGTGATGGATGTAGAAGAACAGTTTCAAATAGAGCATCTATATCTTACAGACAGAACCTGTAGAGTTTGTGGTAAAACAAAGAATCTCATTGATGGATTCTACAGGACAAGAAAGAATAAATATCAACCATCATCATACTCCTACGAGTGTAAGCAGTGTGCCAAGAAACGTATAACTAAGTCAAGAAAAGAACGAGCGAATAAATTGGGATGGGAATATCCAGACTGGTGATGTTCATGCATTGTTTCCTCATTTGAAATAGTTCCTAATAATAAATATTTGAAGACAAATGATATTAGTAGGAGAAACTAATGGCAGTACAGCTTTTGTCTCCTGGCGTATTAACCAGAGAAGTTGACCTTACCGTAGGTAGAGCCGAAAACGTACTTGACAACATCGGAGCAATCGCTGGACCGTTCTCACAGGGTCCTATTGATGAACCGTATATTGTTGAGACGGAACAGGAACTTATCAAAAGGTTTGGTAAGCCTCTCTCGACAGACGCCCAGTACGAATACTGGATGAGTGCTTCATCGTATCTAACATACGGTGGCATCATCAAGGTTGTTCGTACAGGAGGAGGCCGACTCAACAACGCAAACGCTGGTGCAGGTGGCACAGTAGGCACTGGAGCTAGCGACACCTCACTGTACCTCAAGAATTACGACGATTACAAACTGAACTTCCAATCTGACGATGGTTGGTATTGGGCTGCTCAAAACCCTGGTCGATGGGCAAATGAATTGAAAGTCTGTATGATCGACGATCTTGCAGACCAGACTATCAGCCTTGCTTCCCTTGCTGGTATCGATAGTAGTTACACTACTCCAGCACTTTATGGTATTGCGGTTGGTCAGGGAGTCACTGTTGGTCTTTCCACGAACATTGCTAGTGTTGGTTTTGGAACTAGCGGATATTCAGCATTCAGTGGTCATCTGAAAGGTATTATCACTGGTGTCAAAACTGATGCTTCTGGAGCTGAGAATCACACCATCGACGTTAAGATCGTTTCTCGCGTTGCACAATCTGGTGGCGGAACAACTGAAACTAAAGTTTATTATCAGAAAGGAAGCACACAGAACGCTTTCGTTGCTGGAACAACGTTGAAGTTCTTTGATTCTGCTGGTTCAGCTGTACAAGCTACTGGTGTTGGTGCTACGGCAGTTGTTGACTGGTATGATCAGCAGAAACTGAAGCTCGACAACGGAACTGTCTTCTGGAACTCACTTGCTCCTAGACCCGTTTCTAACGCTTATGTCCTCGATAGAGGTGGTAAGAACGACGGTATTCACGTTGCTGTTGTTGATGACACTGGTACAATCACTGGTATTCAAGCAAACGTCCTTGAAGTTCACCAGTCACTTTCTAAGGCACAGGACGCTGTAAGTTCTGCAAATGCTCCTCAGAAAATTTACTATAAAGATTACATCGCAGACTTCTCCGATTACATCTTTGCTGGTAAAAACCCATCTGAGTCGTGTGAACCTGGTGGTAATGAGTTAGGCGGAGAAGAACTGGAATATCCATTCGCACCTAGAGCAACTGGTTTCACCACTGACTTTGTACCCAACGTTACTATCACTGGTTTCAGCACCGTAACTCAGAACCTCGGACTTTGGGGTCTGGATGCAAGAAACGTTACTTTCTCTGCTGTCGGCAATATTGGTTTTACCCTTGGTGGTGGTCTAGACTACGACGCTACTGGCGGAATGAAGGCTGATCTGGGAGATCTGATTACTTCCTATCAGTTGTTCAGATCTAAGGATGAGGCAGTTGACTTCCTGATCATGGGTCCTGGTTGCAGCACTCTCGAAGAGTCTCAAGCAAAAGCAGGCAGACTGATCTCCATTGCTAATGAGAGAAAGGACTGTGTTGCCGTTATTGGACCTCACAGAACTGATCTGGTTGGAAAAACTGATAGTGACAGACAAACTAACAGTCTTCTGAAATACTTCAACAGCATTCCATCCACTTCATACGCTATCTTTGACTCTGGTTATAAGTACACTTATGACAGATTCAATAACCAGTTCAGATACATTCCTACCAACCCTGACGTTGCTGGTCTGTGTGTAAGAACTGCCGTCAATGCTTTCCCATGGTTCTCACCTGCTGGACAGCAAAGAGGTATTCTGAACAATGCCGTTAAACTGGCATACAACCCGAATCAGGCAGAAAGAGATCAACTCTATGAAGCCAGAATCAACCCCGTTGTGTTCACTCCTGGTCTTGGTGTTCTGCTCTTTGGCGACAAGACTGCTCTCGGATATGCTTCTGCATTCGACAGAATCAACGTCCGTCGTCTGTTCCTGACTGTTGAACAAGCACTTCAAGGTGCTGCTGAAGCTCAACTGTTTGAACTGAACGATGAGATCACCAGAGCGAACTTCATCAACATCGTTGAACCATATCTGCGTGATGTTCAAGCTAAGAGAGGTGTTTACGATTATCTCGTCATCTGCGATGAGACCAACAACACCCCTGACATCATTGATAACAATGAGTTCCGCGCTGACATCTTCCTGAAGCCTGCCAAGTCTATCAACTACGTCACTCTGACGTTCGTTGCTACTAGAACTGGGGTTGACTTCCAAGAAGTCGCTGGCAGAGTTTGATTTAATATTAAATAACTACAGGAGATTAAAGAGCAATGGCTGAATCACCATCTATCAAGACTATTTCCAACTTTAAGTCTGTACTTAAAGGTGGCGGTGCGAGACCTAATCTGTTTGAAGTACAGATTCCTGAGTTCCCTGCTTATGTCACAAAGGATACTGAGACCATCAAGGATCTCACCTTCCTTTGTAAGGCAGCGCAACTTCCAGCATCGAACGTCGCTCCAATCGACGTTCCCTTCAGGGGTCGCACCCTGAAGGTCGCTGGTGACAGAACCTTTGAAACTTGGACGATTACCGTTATTAATGACGAAGACTTTAAGATTCGTCATGCCATGGAGATGTGGATGAACGGTATCGCCAAGTTGGAGAACTACACTGGTGCTACTAACCCAACTACCTACATGAGAGACGCTTATGTCTATCAATTGGGTAGAGGTGGTAAAGGAAAAGAAACCACCGATGCTGTTCCTAATGCAGGAGCAGGCAAAGTTGGCGCTGGAACCAAAGGTAATGTTCTGAGATCATATCGTTTCTACGATGTGTTCCCGACGAACATCTCTGCCATCGATCTGGCATATGATACCACTGATACCATCGAAGAGTTCACTGTAGAACTTCAGGTACAGTATTTTGAAATCAGTGCTGGTCCTGGAACTCTCGCATAATTTAGGTTGAATAAATAGATTTGACAAGTCCACTATATCATAATGGCTAAATTATTTGGTTTCTCAATTCAACCAAACGAAGAACCTGCTAAGTCGGTAGTGTCTCCCGTTCCTCCTTCACAAGAGGACGGGAATGACAACTATCTGACTAGCGGGTTTTTTGGGTCTTACATTGATCTGGAAGGAGTATTTAAAACTGAGTTTGATCTGATCAAACGCTACCGTGAAATGTCACTCCATCCTGAGTGCGATAGTGCGATTGAAGATATTATTCAAGAAGCAATTGTCACGGATACTAATGACAGTCCAGTAGAAATTGAACTGTCAAACCTTAATGCCAGTGAAGGTATCAAGAAAAGAATTAGAGAAGAATTTAAAGTAATCAAAGACCTTCTTGATTTTGATAAGAAGGCACATGAAATTTATCGTAACTGGTATGTTGATGGTAGACTTTACTACCACAAAGTAATTGATGTCAAGAAACCCGAAGAGGGTATTCAAGAACTTCGTTATATCGACGCAATGAAAATGCGTTTTGTGAGACATGCTGTTGTCCCCAAAGAAGACAGACTGAGAGCAAACCTCCAAAAAGATAGTGAGGTTGGTTCTGCATTCCCACCAATTGAAGAGTATTTCGTATATACTCCGAAGTTGAACAAGCAACCTGGAGTTCCACATGGTTCTCAGGGTCAAGGTAAGGGAATCAAATTTACAAAAGATTCTATTTCTTATTGTACTTCTGGTCTGGTTGATCGTAACAGGGGAACAACATTATCATATTTGCACAAAGCAATTAAGGCACTCAATCAACTGAGAATGATTGAGGACTCTCTGGTGATCTATCGTATCTCTCGCGCACCAGAGCGTAGAATTTTCTACATTGATGTTGGTAACTTACCCAAGCAAAAGGCAGAACAATATCTGCGTGATGTGATGAGTCGTTATCGCAACAAATTAGTATATGATGCTAACACGGGTGAGATGAGAGATGAAAAGAAATTCATGTCAATGTTGGAAGACTTCTGGCTTCCTCGCCGCGAGGGAGGACGCGGGACTGAAATTTCTACCCTTCCTGGCGGGCAAAACCTTGGCGAGATCACGGATATTGAATACTTTAAGAAGAAACTCTACAGAGCACTGAACGTTCCTGTCTCTAGACTGGAGGGTGATGGAGGATTCAATCTTGGTAGATCTTCAGAAATTCTCAGAGACGAACTGAAGTTCAGTAAGTTTGTAGGCAGACTGCGTAAGCGTTTCAGCAACATGTTCTTGGATATGCTGAGAACACAACTGCTGCTTAAGAACGTTGTCACCCCAGAAGACTGGGAGAAAATGTCTGAGCATATTCAGTTTGACTTCATCTATGACAACCACTTCTCTGAACTGAAAGAAGCAGAACTCATGCAAGAGAGACTGAATCTGATTCAGGT
>Ga0255768_10006316_pt1 | contig 11250 bp, 12 predicted proteins | sample 071ome_33_FD_179983 | JGI IMG/M metagenome (GOLD analysis project Ga0255768, IMG submission 179983) | Coastal salt marsh microbial communities from the Groves Creek Marsh, Skidaway Island, Georgia - 071412AT metaG (version 2) | ecosystem: Environmental > Aquatic > Marine > Intertidal zone >...
CGAAGTCTTTAACAGAAGGCCCATCAACCCCTCTGGCGTTCCCTTCAGCAATCAAAACTCTTTCCTGCTGTGCTCTTGCTCGGGCTCTACGTTTCGCCATTATGAGTTCAACGCTGTCGCCTGGCTGAGAGAAGTAAATTTTATTGTAATTCTTGTATTCATCCTCACCGATTGCTGCTCCAGATTCATCGCGCAGAACGAGAATTTGCCATTCCTTTTGTAGCGCTCTGTTACGCTTGTACGTTTCTGATTGGAAATTGCTTTCAATTGAGTCAGGCAGGAGTTCTACCGCTACATTCTTCAGATTATCCATAAAATCAAGAGGTACATCAGCTTGGTATTTTTGGATCTCTGCTTCGATGGCTGCCATCTCATCAGCCACTCCTTTGGCTTGGAGGACCTGTTGGGAAGGCCGCTTTGTGCTTTCCTGAGATACGGATTCAATCCGATCTCGATTTGCTGACAGATTTGGATACCTTGCCCGAATGGAATCGGGAATCTTTTTGTAGATTGATTTCTGGGTCTGGGAACCGTCCTTGTTGAATTGGGTCTCAGTCTTTGCTGGCAACCCGTAGGCGTTATTAAAGGCAATCTGAGCCTCTGGGCTCTCCTCGGTCATCCCCTCCATTAATAGGATCCGATTGTTGTCATCGAGCTTAGGACCGGCTGCTGGCTTGGCAGGAGCATTCTTCGCTTCCTCCTGGCGAATCTCGCTCATCACAGCGTTGTAGTTATTAGATAGTTTCCCATCCTGGTCACGCTCGTTTGCCATCCCTCGTAGGGCCTTCTTCTGATCTCCTGTCAGGGCCTTGGAGTTATTGATCAGGTTTAACAAATCGGCTCTTTGTGTCTCATTCAGTGCAGGCTGGCCAGCATACTTGGCCAAGACCTTTTGCCCCTCTGATGGCCCGGCAGCGAGTAGATACTGACGAGTCTGGTTTGTTGGATCAGGGAAGAGCCCAATTACCTGCTCTCGGTATCGCTGTAGTTCAGCCTCTGGCCGGTTCAGTGTCCCTAAAGCACTGGCAGCGGTCGCATCGGCCTGACGGGTCAGAGCCTCTCTATATTTCCGCTCAATCTCTTCAGTCTCTCGCTTCTTCCGTTCCTCTTCCTCCTTGGCCTGCATTGCCTGCATTGCCTGTTCATACATCAGCTGGTTCTGCAACCCCTGATTGTACCCTTCGACTCCTCCCTGGGCTGCTCCTCGGAGCACCTGATCCAGACGAGCTCCTTCTCCGGTAGCGATCCCCTGACCAGCCTGGTAGAGAGCCATTCGGAGAGGATCCATCGCAATTGGATTTACCTTGAATTGGTTATAGGCAGCTTGAAGCTGCTCGTCATCGAGGAGTCCTGGATACATTAGAAGCCTCTGAGTCTATCGAAATATTTATTTGCCATCTGATCTGCTTGGCCTGCCAAAAAGTCCCCAGCCTCTGGGCTGATCAATCCGTAGCCCCTAGCTGGTTGCACTTTTGCCATCTCACTGCCGTAGTCTGGGGCATCTCTCATCCCCCCCGCATTCCGAGCCGCAAACTTTGCTAGATTCTTTCGTTCTGTAGAAGACCGTTTAAAAATTGAGTCTGAATCTGACAGTTTTGGTCTGCGTGGAGGATTCATCTGCATCATCATATCGAACTCGGGATACTGCAGGCGAATATCCTCAGCCCCTCGTCTCCTCATCTCTGCATCCTTGACCCGTTGCGGCATCATCATTGGTTGTGTACCAGGTGAAACGGATACGGTTGTTTTTGTGATTGACTGGGGCTCCCTACCCATCGAATACAACCCTTGCCTTTCCTGCAATAGCCTCTCAATATTTTTTTGACGCTTTGCTGTTGGTGACATAACCCGACCCCCACCTCTGGACCCAAAGGCTGACCCCATTTGTGAGCTCATCGGGCTGGCTGGCTCATCAGACAGCAGCCCTCGGAAGTAGTCACCAATATCATCGAACATATTTTCGTAATCGTACTCGGTGACGGTATCGTAAAGATCTGCCGTGTTATCTACCGCACTGTTGAGGAAGTCCTTAACGTCCTGGCGATCAATATCATCTAGTAATCCAAACATCTTTTTCTCCTATCAATCTGGACCGAATCCAGAGTTAGGCCCCAGAGTAGGAGCATTATTGTACTGAACCGGAGCATCTCCAAAGAGACCATTAAACTGACTAAGCCCACCCATATTCTGAGGGACCCCTGCACCAAGAGCACCGAGCCCTCCACCGATCAGAGCTCCCCAGGGACCTCCTGTAGCTGCACCAGAGAGAGCTCCTCCGAGGATTCCAGCCAGACCACCTTTCTGGCCACCGCTCCCCTGAGTTGGTTGCTGTGTATAGATCAGCCGGGAGCCTAGCCCCCCAGCGTTGTTGAGATTATTGATGTACTGCTGAGGAAAATTCTGGGTCTCATCGACAAATTGCTGATAGTTAAAGTCAGCTTGAGCCTGATTCCTAGCATCTTGGTTCTGACCCATCTGAAGCTGATCATACATCTGCTGACGAGTCCGATCATCCATCTGTCCACCGAGTTGACCCTGTAGTTGGGCTGCGTTCAGAGCAGCGTTGTTCGCTGCCTGACCGTACTGAGCCTGATTCGCTGCGTTGGTCAGAGCGTTCCTCTGCTGATTCTCGTAGGAACTGGCCCCGAGATCCTGAGCGCTCATTCCCGCCCGGAGCTCCCGATCCGCTGCCTGGTTATAGGACTGAGCTCCAAGCTGTTGCGCCTGATTGTAGGATTGAGCACCCAACTGTTGCGCTTGATTGGCACTCTGCGCTGTCAGAGATTGTCCTGCCAGGTTCCCTTGGCTCTGGTAACCTCTGACATTTTGGATATCACTCGCAGTATAGCCGAGGCGTTTCATCTGTTCGTCCTGAGCCATCTGGGCTGCTGAGGTAAATCCTTGCTGACGTAGTTGTCCAGCTAGCGCTCCTGCTCTATCGAGGAAATTTCGATTGTTTTCGCTACGCATCAAAGCTTCACGCGACCCTCCAAATGCTCCAGACTTCGCAGCGTCACCCGAGATGCCTGCGTTGGTCATCTTACGAGCTCGATCCAAATCCTTTAGTGACTGGTTCACAACCTGGTCGTTATACGGATTCGTAAAGTCCCGCATTCCTTCCCGCAAACTTTTGCCCTGATTATAATTAACTGGGCCAGCCAGGTTTGCGTTGGCATTCCCGTAGTTCTGACCAGTAAAGTTTTGGGCAGTAAAGGTCTGAGGCCCTTTTGTCTCCACTGCATTATAATTCTGAGCCGTTGGGCCAGTCGATTGGTACTGATTCTTTTGATTCATCAGTTCGCCAGCCCGATTAAATGCGTTCTGCTGAGAGTTCGCGTTGTTGTTGTAGATTGCAGTCTCTGCCGCAGTAGTTCGATCGCTTGGTGCAGCAAAGCGCTCGCCTTCGTACTTCTGGAATTGATCAGGAAGATTCATCCCGTACTGGGCTTGTTTCTGAGCAAGGTCTTTGTAGTATTGAGGCGCACTGATTCCTCCAGCGGATCCACCTCCTCCACCTCCTCCCCCGAGGAGACCACCGAGGCCCTTACCAATTTCGCCAACGATATTTCCTGCCTGGTCTAGTACGTGTTGAGCTCCCTTCCCAATATCCGTTGGGAGGTCTTGGACACCAGCAACATTCCCACGGATCATTCCCTCAGCAGATCCTACGGCTCCCTTGAGGTTGCCTCGGATCATCCCGTCCAAGGGAGTCCCCTGCAGCAATTGGCCTCCAGGCGTAGAAAAAGCGGCATCAATACCTGCTCGAGTCAGATCTGCGCTGTTACCCACGAGGCCTGAGCCGGTGTTGACGACTGCCCCTCCCATCGTTTGCAGACCTTTTAAGTCGCCACCAGCGACCTGTTGAGCTCCTTGAACTACTCCTTGAGCTCCTTGAGTTACATTCCCAACGGCTCCCTGGAGAGCCCCAGTTGCTCCTCCAACAGCCTTACTGATTGGGTTCCCACCACCTCCACACATAAGCTTCTCCTATAATTCCATTACTATTTTTTTGGTTTTGAATCCGAGCTTATTGAGGATCCTCTGGTACGCTGGGTTGCCCTCCTGCCGAAACACATCGACGATGTCTTTTACCTGTTCAATCATCGAGGGAATCACCTCGGTCATTATCTCGTTCATATCTCCAGCGATGATCCAGCCGTTGCAGACCTTCCTCCCATCTGGATCTGTGGAGAAGTAGGTGATCGCCAGAGACTGGTTACTCTTGGCTTTCCACAGCTGGGCTCGTCCCTCGAGTAGCGTGTCCAACACCTGATCCACTGTTGCGTTAATCCCGTCTCGCTCCAGAGCTCGTCTGATCAACGGATAAAACTGTTTTTCGATCACAATTGAGCTTTCGGTACGGACGTGGTTGACAGATTGCCAGCGTTGTCCACTTGAATTTTGTAAAACGTCCCGTCTGGAGATTGCAACACGAGCCGCTGTTCTCCGGTTTGCGCACCGCTTGTGTCGTAGGTTCTGACAAGCACAACGTCATCACCTTGCTTGTATGCTGTTGATAGAGCCTGGGAGATCCGCTGGAAAGCCGTTGCGAACAGTCCAGCGTTGTACGTCACTTGCGGAATCGGTAAGTACATCTATCTTCTCCCGCCTGGATGAATCTCAAAACGTGGAGCTCCTACGGTCCAATCCGTAGTTAGCAACCCCTCAACCCTTACTCGTACCTGCCGACCTTGCAGTCTCGTATCAATCACACCGTCTGCCTCAAGCGGGAAGGCACTGCTCTGCTCTTCTGCAGCATCACCACTGGAGCTCGTGAAAAAACTGTAGTCCACCGATCCAGCTTCTTGCTGGTCGGTGTCTGTGTAGATCTTACTGACTCTCGTGTATCTCTCCCCAGAGTTAATATCGATCGCACCAGTTTCCGCATACGCTACGGTCGTCTGCAGCGGATCGGTACTCTCGTGCATATACAGTTTGTTATCGACCGGGGATGCTGCCAATGGTGAATTAAATACAGTATTATCTGTCCAGGAATTTCGGCTGATCCCAGAGGGGCTCTCTGAGTCGTACCAGGTCTGATCCCGATAGTTGTAGATCACAAAATAATCACAGCGCCCGGTCGTCCCCGCTTTGCTCGGACACCACCAGATGACCTCTCCAAATTCCGAGTTCCCTCCGCACGTAATTAGCCCCTCCTCGGTCCAATCTACCTGACGGATTACCCGATCCTGGATTGGACACTGTAGCGGCTTTGCATAACCATCGTAGACCCAGAACCCGCTCTGATTCAGCCAGACGACGACTTCTGAACTTGCGTGAATCGCGTACGGGGTGAGCACCCCTGCATTATCACTAAGTCGCTGCAATCCGTATTGGAGCGGTGGCCCCAAGAAATTTAGAAAATGCAGATCCTGATCAGTCCAGATTAGAGTCCCATTAGCCACCCGTTTTGCTGTGACCGCGTACCCCGTTGTTTGCAGTGGCAAATCCCCGGCTGTGTTCGTTGCCGAGCTCGTCCACTCGTCTACAGTTTCCTGCGAGCTCCAGCGAATTTTCCGAGGGTCATTATCTGCCCCAATGGCTAATACGTGCCGCTCTGCTGTTACGCACACCGCTACAGCGGTTGGTGCGTTTTCAGTGTAGCCGTTCGCTGTTGTGATTTCTTTGGCTAGCGTTGGGCCAGCCGAGATTGTCCCTACATCTCCGTCCCACTGGAATAGGCCTTTATCTCCGGACTGTACACCGATCAGTGTCTCGCCAAAATTATCCAGCGAGAAGTGAGCAGTCCGCGAAAAACTGGTTGTCCCCGCTCCCGAATACGTGCTGCCCCAGAAGTAATCACCTCCGTAATACCACGAGCCGTAACCGGGGGAGAAACTACTATCTCCAGTGGCCTGATATCCCGTTGGGGTAATGTTTACGAGCCTCTGGCGAGCCGCTGTGGGGGTGACCGTTACCGTTACCCCGGTGGCTGTAGTTGTTGCGTTGTTGGAAATCGTTAGCGTATTCGTAGACACTGCTGTGATCGTCGTAGCGTCTGGGATTCCTGAGCCGCTGATAATATCTCCAACCTCAAACGCTTCCCCGTCTGTGACGGTCACCTGGTCACTGCCAGATGTTATCGATGCTGTACTATCCGTGAATGTCGCAGCGTTGGTGATCTCCATCGCATATAGTTGTCCGTAACTCGGAGCCCCGCTACCAGCAGTTCCAAAAGCCATTAACCCAACAGACAGATTGTTACGCCAGGCGTGAGATCCTCGGACAGCTGTGTCCAAGGATGCTGAGTGACGGCTCAGTGGGAGCTCTTGCCAGCCGCCCATCGGGCGCAGCCTCCCGTCTCTGAATCTGACGAAATTTCCGGAAAGCCACCGTTGCTTAACTTGCCTTGGTGTCCCGTCTGTAAATCCTGGCGGGAAGCTCGTCTCAAGTAGTCTTTTTGGCATTCTGTCGATATCGTTTGAGTGCTTTGATTCCCAACACAATCGCAAAAGGAGCTCCCAGGAGAGCGACTGCTCCCTCTGCAAAACCTGACTCTAACGCCAGATCCAGAACACCGAGAGCCTGATCCTCGAGAGCGAGCTCGGTCTTGGCGACGAGCTCCTCGGTGACTGCATCAGTCGCTTTTTGAATCAGCGTCTTCTCGGCCCCTTGTTTAATATAATCCAGTAATACATCTTCCATCAGTAACTCCAAACTGCCGGGATATCCCGATCATCTACGTGGAGGTAGCGAGACTCTACAGGGCCACGAAACTGGCAGCCCAGCCCCTTAAATCCGTGCTTAATGGCAAGCTCTAGGAGTCGATACCCATCGTAGCCGACGAGTAGGTCAACTGCTCTGCCGAGACCGTGGTAACCTACTTTGTCCTTCTTAGCCTCCGCTGGATGAGATTTGTCTCTGAATGCGGAGCTCACGCGAATCGGCTTTCCGTACTCTTCTCGGAGAGCCTCCAGGCGATCCAGGAACAGCTTGGACATCTTGCAGATTCCAGTGTGCTTACACTGGAGCTCCTGCTTGGAAAATCTTGGAGAGTTCTCAACGTACTCGGTCATTCTTCCTATTTACCCTTTTGCACTGTGAAGCATCACCTTCAGTTCATTAATCGAAATATGCAGATCCTGCAGCACCTTTGCTGTCTCCTGCATTACCGTCATTAAGGACTGATAGGAACTCTTTTGAAGTTCTAGAATTCTCATATCTGCCTCCGTATCTTTACTCACCCACATATCCCTTTCTTTATAAGCTTCCTGCCTTAACTGCTCTCTCTCTAAACGGTAGCTCTCCCTTTCCGTTTGAAAAGATTTTTGCAAATGCCAGATGTAAACGAAACAGGCAGCGAGACTGCCAAGTGTCCCTCCTAAGTCTGATAATAGTTGTGCTAATTCTGGCATTGCTCGGCCTTTTGTGTGGTTAATGCGTTCTTAACTTAAATACTTACAACGGTCTTAGCAAACATATATTGAAATGAGTTTCAGCATATACATTCGCTGAACCACCAGAAGCTGAACTAATATAAAAATTTATTTGGTCATTAGCATTAAATTTGTAGATCAGCGAAACCGATCCACTTCCATAATTTCCACCAGATTCACCTGTTGTTGCTATTTGGTCAATTGATCTAGCTAAATCACTACTGGAAGCACTCCCAACTCCCCGAATGCTAATGTCGAGTGCACGTTCTACATCAGGATGACTTTCATAAGCGGTTACACTAAAATTTACTAAATAAACTCCTGCCCTATGAATTTTTAGATCTGCATCTGTTGTCCCTTTTGAAAAATTTGATCCTGTCCCAGAAACATTCCAATCTGAATCAGAAGTAAAAACCCAATAAGGCGAAGTGGCGCCATCAAAGTTTATATTTTGTGGCAAACTGCTAGTAAAGCTAGTATCGAGTTTTGCTTGTAGATAGTAACTGTCAGTTAAAGTCACCCCATTCCCAATCGTCCCACCAGAAATCGTCTGAGCAAACGTAGCATTCCCATTGGAGTCAATCGTTAGACCCGTCACGCCAACATCAGAACTGTCTCCCTGCAATGTTAAACTGCCGTTGCTTGTGTTCGGTCTAATCGTATCCAGTTCTGCTGTAATGCTACCAGAAGACTCCGTTGCCATCGTGGTGCTGTTAAGTTGTATCTCTCCTGCCATTGCTAACCTCTAACGTGAAGGGTTCCGGTTATATTTGCTATCCCACTCGTTTGATTGTAAAGCCCATCAAAGACCAGCAGTTTGCCTGCGATTGTCAACGTATTCGAAAACGATACGGGACCAACGTAAAACCTGTGATTTCCTGAACTAATCGTTTCTGCAGTGCTCACCGAATTTGGATGTTCTAGGTACGTTAGGTACGTTCCTAGGTCGGTAATCTGGCTTTCTGTTATGCTCAGTGCTGCTTGATGTTGAGTGACAGAAGACTGAGTGATATTTGCATCTGGGACGTCTGCCCACGTGACAACACTACTAAGATCATTACTCTCGGCAGTAAGGTAGGTCTGCAGATCACTGATCTGGGATTCAGTAATGGAGATCGTTTGGAACTCTAGTCCAGTCGCACCACTATTGACTGCTAGAACCTGGTTTGCAGTGCCGATTGCCGAAAGCCCTGTTCCCCCGTTTGCTGTTCCGAGGGTTCCACTAACAGTGCTAAGATCATTACTTTCTGCAGTGAGATAGCCAGAATCATTAGTCCACTGGCTGATGTTCCCAGACTTGTTGGTGAGGGTGTCTGTTGAATTTGCTGTGATGTAAGATCCCAAGTCAGAAATCTGCGACTCAGTGATCGTGGACTGAGTCGCTAGATCCCCCAGACCGAGAGAAGCCCGTGCTGTTGCTCCCGATTCGGCAACCCACCCAGTTCCACTACCCACAATGAAATTTCCATCTGTGACTGCGAGAGAACTGATGTCGTCCAATCGTGCAGACTGGGCTTGGACATTCGTTCCAACAACCAAAGACAGAGTGCTGCGAACTGTGCTCGGTCCCTCGTTTTTCCATTTGGAATCAGAAGAGTCGTAAACAAGAAAACTGTCATCAACAACACTGCTGATTATCGTATCTGCGATTGAGGAAACCGTCACATCGGATGCTTCCAGTTTTTCATCCAGACTGGTCTGAAGATTTGTGATGTCTGAGATTGCCAAGGGCCTGGAAACCCAATTCCCGCTAGTCGAGTTGTAGACCAGCACATCTTTATTCGCGATTCCACTGACATCAGTATCGCTCAAAGCAGAGACCGTCCCTCCTGGTAGATCCTCAAACTGCCAGTTTGTGCTCGTCGAGTCGTACCGGAGGATCTGATTGTCCGTAGGAGTCCCTGTGGTCTGCAGGATCAGGTTGACCTGCCCTTGAAGACTAGTGCTCAGTTTTGCAGTGGTGATCGCCCCATCGGGGATCGTTGCGGCCCCTGGAGTCTGATTTTCCCATCTGGAATTACTGGTACTGTATGCCAGCACCTGCCCATCGGATGGAGAAGAGATTGTGACATTCGTCAGGTCTTCAATGTCATCTGGAATCGTCACGGTTGCCGCAGACCAGTTACTCCCAGAGAACTGCAGGAGTTGTCCTGTCGTTGGGGTGAGATCCAGCACGTTGGAGAGGGACTCAAGTGTCCGTGATGTGCTGGCAGTCTGTAGACTGACGACCGCTGCCCCGATTGTTTCCAAATTTTCATTCAGATATTCACCCCATTTCCCGTCTGAGCCACCGATGTTTGGTTTTTTGAGACTGAGGTTACTGGTGAGTGAAAAATCGGTCATATAAAATAAGGTGGTGAAGGGTTCGTACAACTGGAAAAATCTGGAGTAAGATTTTCTCTAGACACAGTTAAATCGGCAATTACAAAATAACCTGTTCCAGTCGTCGTTGTCATTTGTGTAAATGCGTTAAAACTGGTAGTTAGCGTATAAGTATTGCCCGATTTAGATATTGAAACAGTAGCTAGCGCACCTGTTGAATTGTAATATCCGTCTGGATCGAAACCGTTTAAACCAGGACGAATGTCTAAAACAGTTACAGTCTGACCCTCATTGTAGTAATCCAGATAGGCTTGGGTCCCTTGAGATCCCAAAACATAAGTACCAGATAAATTGCCTATCGACGTAACTATCTGCACAGTGTTGTCTGATATTTTTGTAAATGAACTAGATGTAGTCCCATAATTCACATCGTTGCCTGCAACTATTTCTAGAGGCCCTGCGCCAATTGCTTCAATGATTTTCTTCGTCCGGCAAGTGTCCTTGCGTGCCTGCAGGATGTCTGCTTCCGCCTGGGTGACAGTAGCATCAATCCGATCTACCTCTGTCTGGAGTGCAGTGGCAAATCCTTGGTAATCAAAATTCTCTACCTCAGATTGTGTGGTTGGAGGGGAATAGGATGACAGTTCAGAGGTAAACGCAGGCCAAGATGTCGTTTTGGTGTATGTCCCAGAATACGGATCTGGTAGAAGAGTCGTGCCTGTGGAGGGAAGCAGGGCAGAGGATCCGATTGCTCCTGCCAAAGTGTTGTTAATTCTGTCCACAGCGTTCTTCGCGGTTTCGATTTGTGCTAACTGCGCTTTTGCCGTTGTCGCTCGACCCGCCACGGTAAAGAGCTTATTGAGGAGCTCGTCCAGATACGTGTTAATAATGCTGCCGTAGGTATCCGTATCATCATTTACTACGGGTAACTGTAGATCTGTAAAATATGCGCTGTTCTGGGGCATCAGATCAGACTCTCTGCTGTTGTTTTCGCACTGGCTGCATCGCTTTTTGCCTGGTCAGCATTATAGGCAACTGTCCCCGCTGTGCTGGTGTCTCCCACTTCTGTATCGAGCGTATTGATCGCAGACACCACAGCAACCAGGTATTGATTCACGATTTGCACTGCTACCGATACTGCGGTGTTGGCATCAGCTGCAGCGTTGGAAGCGTCAGACACTGCATTATTTGTCAGCTGATACGCTACGCTGGGAGTCGAACTGTCTAGAGGATCCCCGAGTACCTGCTCCTGTGTATAAACCTCATTCTCAATCGACTGGAGAGCCGAGTTCAGCTTGCCACCCCACGAATTTTTGTCCTTCCCAACCTCGGGTAATGTTATTGAGTAATTACTAGTAGTTGGAGGACTGTCTGTTATTGCCATTAGTTCCTATTGGTTAGATCTAGCCAGGTCTCTATCGAATAATCTTTCTGCTTACTCCAGATCTCCTGAGTTGTGTCAATCTGCTTTGTCCAATCCCCAACTACATTGGGAGCCTGCTCAAAAATAACTGATCGCACATAAGGACCAACCCCGTAGCGTTTGGTCCCA
>Ga0255768_10006323_pt1 | contig 11240 bp, 11 predicted proteins | sample 071ome_33_FD_179983 | JGI IMG/M metagenome (GOLD analysis project Ga0255768, IMG submission 179983) | Coastal salt marsh microbial communities from the Groves Creek Marsh, Skidaway Island, Georgia - 071412AT metaG (version 2) | ecosystem: Environmental > Aquatic > Marine > Intertidal zone >...
CAGAAGCAGATATTGCGACTGTTACTTATGTAGATTCTCAGATAACCAGCAATAACGAGCTATCTGAAATACTTGCTACAGGTAATGCAACCGGCGGTACAGACATCGCGGTAGGTACAGGCGACGACATTACCTTTGCTGATAACTCCAAGGCTATCTTTGGTGCTGGCTCTGACTTAGAGATTTATCATGATGGGTCTAATAGTTATATTAAAGACGTAGGGACTGGAACTCTAAACCTTCAAGGTGCTACACAAGTTTTAATTGCAAGTGCTACAACAGGTGAAGTTGGCTTGCAGTTTGTTGAAAACGCAGGGGTTACTTTACGCCATAACAACGTCGCCAAACTAGCCACCACCGCCACAGGCATTGATGTCACGGGTACTGCTGTAACTGATGGGCTAACCGTAGCAGGTAATGTGTCTGTTGATGGCGGCACTATTAAGCTGGATGGTAATTACCCTGTTGGTACAGCTAACACAGCGCTTGGTGATAATGCGTATTCTTCAGCAACGGCTGGGTCTTACAATGTGGCGCTTGGTAATGGCGCATTAGGTTCTCATATTAGTGGCGGTCAAAACGTAGCTGTAGGCCAAGCCAGTTTGGGTGCTAATACGACGGCTTCTTACAACACGGCTGTCGGGAGGCTTTCGTTATTATCAAATACTACAGGCGCTTCTAACACGGCGATTGGTCTGAGCGCCTTACACTCCAACACCACCGCCTCCAACAATACGGCTGTTGGTTATCAGGCTGGATATAGTAATACGACAGCAGGTAATAGTGTAAACATTGGGTATCGGGCTGGTTATACTGGATCAACTGCGTCATCCAATGTGCATATTGGTTATCGTGCTGGGTATCTTGATGTTACTGGGGATCAGAACGTCGGCATTGGTCAGGAAGCGTTATACAACAACACCGCCAGCAACAACACTGCTGTTGGTCACTCGGCTGGGTATTCAAACACTACTGGCTTTAATATGTCAGCTTTTGGTCGTAATGCTTTATACAGTAATACAACCGGAAGCGACAACACCTCTATTGGCGACTACACGCTATATGACAATACTACTGGCGATCGAAATACTGCTGTTGGATCTTCTGCGCTTCAAAACAACACTTCAGCTTTAAACAACGTCGCCGTGGGTTATAAGGTCTTGTATGCTAATACTACTGGGGCAAGCAACACGGCTATTGGCTCAAATGCTCTAGTATCTAATACTACGGCGTCTTTTACTACAGCTATTGGCTGGCAAGCTGGACAACAAAACACCACTGGAAATACAAATACTTTTCTTGGCGCGTTTGCGGGTGAACAAAATACTACCGGAAATAGCAACACCCTAGGGGGTTACGCGGCTTTTGAGAACAACACGACTGGTAATTACAACACTGGTTTTGGTACGCGGGCTGGACAGGATTGTACCGGAAGCAACAACGTGGCAATTGGTCATCACGCTATGTTGGACGCTACGGGAAATGGAAATACTGCTGTAGGCACTTTATCGCTTATTTATGCTTCTGGGGCTAACAACACAGCCATAGGCTACAACGCCGCTTACAATAATACCACCGGACAAAACGCCGTAGCCTTGGGTTATCAGGCGCTTTATGCAAACACTACAGGCGGAGAAAACACTGCGGTTGGTTCTTTTGCGCTTAGAGCCAATACGACAGGCGCTGGTAACGTAGCAGTCGGGCGTGAATGTTTGCAGTCGGCAACAACAGCTACAGAAAACACTGCGATTGGCAAGTTGGCGATGGCATCAACTACGACAGGTGCATCTAATGTAGCAGTCGGTCATGATGCTTTACGTTTAAACACCACAGGAGCACAAAACACTGTTGTTGGTTTTAATGCGCTTCGTAATGCTACAGGGCAAATTAATTCAACTGTTGTTGGTTACAACACGGCAAATTCTGCAACCGGAGCAAATCTTACCGCTATTGGCACTCAAGCGTTTTATGGTAGCTCCACGGGAAATGGCAACACAGGCGTTGGCGTAAACGTAGGGTATGCAAATACTAGCGGCAGTGATCTTACAGGTGTCGGCGTAGAGGCATTACGATTTAATACAACGGGTGGAAACAACACAGCCATTGGTAAAGATGCTTTGCGGGCTAACACTACAGCTTCCAACAACACCGCTGTGGGTTATCAGGCTGGGTACAGCAACACTATAGGCGCAGGTAACGCATACTTTGGATACGGCGCTGGATACTCAAACACTACCGGCTCAAACAACGTAGGCATAGGTTCTAACTCAACAAACGGCAGTGGTGACAATAACACTGGTGTTGGAGTTTCCTCTCTTAACGCCAATACAACCGGAACAAGAAACGCCGCTGTTGGTCAAGGCGCGTTACAGAGCAACACCACGGGCAACTACAACTCTGCTTTTGGTATGCAAGCCCTTGTATCTAACACCACAGCTTCCAACAACACTGCTGTAGGTTATCAGGCTGGGTATACAAACAGCACAGGAACCGGACTTGTCGCAACGGGTTTCCAAGCTCTGTATAGCAACACCACTGGCAACAACAACGTAGCCTATGGTGAAAGTGCTCTGTATGCCAACACCACAGGAGAGTCAAACTCTGCGGTGGGGAGAAGCGCACTCCAAAACAATACAACAGGGATTAGAAATACTGCTGTAGGATTTGGCGCATTAAACGTAAACACTACAGGCACAGATAATGATGCCTTTGGTTATCAGGCTTTATATAACAGCAACAATAACTACAATGCCGCGTTTGGTCGTGTAGCACTGTATAACAATACCTCTGGCTATAACAATGTGGCAGTGGGCGCAAATTCTCTTTACGCAAATACCACTGGAAACAGAAACACATCCGTAGGTATGCAGTCGCTGGGTGCTAATACAACGGGGTCATTTAACCTTGCTTACGGTTATTTGGCGGGGCAAAACAATACAACCGGCTCGTACAACACATATATTGGTTATGCGTCTGGTAGAACCGGCACAACGAATAGCAATAATACAGCGTTGGGCTACGCGTCGGTTGGTTACAACAGTGCATTTACAGGCGGCTCTAACACTGGTATTGGAACTCAAGCTCTTTATAGCTTAACGTCTGGAAATACGAATACTGCTATTGGTCAAAATAGTGGTTTTTATATAACCACTGGTGTAAAGAACACGATCCTTGGCCCTTATAACGGCAACCAAGGCGGCCTAGATATCCGCACTGCAAGCAATTACATCGTGTTGTCTGATGGGGATGGTACTCCACGCGTAGTAACTAATAATGCTGGGCAAACTTTTATAACAAGAAATGGTCTTACCAATAGTGTTGCTAAAGATATTTTTATAACGGAATGTGTAGACGGTGATAGCAATACCTATATAGGCCAAGACGGTAACAATTCCGCGCGTCTAAGAATGACAAACGGCGCTGGAACGCAAACCATTCTTATGACGGGGCACGGCGGCACTCTTACTATTAGCGGCGCTTTGTCCAAAGGTTCAGGCTCATTTAAAATTGACCACCCCTTGCCCGAAAAAACAGCCACTCATCATCTTGTTCATTCTTTTATTGAAGGGCCACAAGCTGACAACATATATCGTGGAAAAGTTAATCTTGCGGCGGGTCAGGCGACAGTCAATATTGACACTGTGGCAGGGATGACTGAGGGCACATTTGCATTACTAAATCGTGAAATTCAATGTTTTACGTCTAACGAAACAGGCTGGACATCCGTGCGCGGATCAGTAAACGGAAACATTCTAACTATTGAAGCGCAAGACAACACTTGCACAGATACAATTTCATGGTTGGTAATTGGAGAACGCCAAGACCAGCATATGTATGATACCGATTGGACGGATGACAATGGCAAAGTAATTGTCGAGCCAGAAAAGACGATGGATTCTCCCTAAAACATTAATTAGCAAATTAACCCCGTAAAGGAGCATAACAGATGGACGAACTAACCCCAGAGCAAATCCAGAAGCACTACGATGCCGCTATGGATTCTGTAAACCTTTTGAACGCTGGCAAGCCAGAAGATATGTCAGATGACGATTGGACTGATTGCGTATCACGCAACGTTGAGCATCTGGAAATCATGGTCGCTAAAGACTTTTGGACTGACGCGCAGGACATTACTGTGCTTCAAGCCGCTATTGACGAAAACCAATAAGGAGAGTTGGGAGTGATAAGCCTAGAATTATCTGTAGAAGAAGTGAACGCAATCCTTAGCGTATTGGGCGATTTGCCTACGAAATCTGGCGCATGGCCCTTGATCGTTAAGATTAAAGAGCAGGCTGATCCTCAGATAGAGCCAGAAGAAGCAGATGACTAATGGACCCGCTGTCCCTTATAGCGATGGCCTCGACTACGTTCAAGGGCATCCAGACGTTAGTAGAAAGAGGGGCAGAGATTGAGGCTGTAGCCCAAAAGCTGGGCGCTTGGTATACATTCGCGGCAGATATTAAAGAAGCCGAGAAAGAAGCAGAAAGTCCGGGCGTATTTAAGAAGCTATTTGACGGGCAGACAGTAGAACAGCAGGCGCTTAACAGTGTAATAGCCAAGAAAAAGCTGGAGGAGCAGGAAAAGCAGATCAGGGAGTTGATTGTCTGGGCTTATGGCACAGAGACATATCAAGAAATGATAATGCTCCGAAGGGAGATCAAGGCGAGGCGGGAGAAAGCAATCTACAAGCAACGCAGGAAGCAAAGACTAATTATGGATACCACTCTTGTAGTTATAGCCGCGCTAGTCTGTGGGGCAATCATTTTCGGCACTGTATCAGTCATACAGGGGGCATTATGAAACAGTGGATCGCGAGTGTTGCGGCTGGCGCAACAATGCTGGCATCGGCGCAGACGGTAATTCTATTCGATGACGGGTTGCAGTACACCTTGGGTGAAAATGAAAAGGTCTACGTCAGCAATTACTCTAAGCTCTATCAAATGCAGACATACAGCAAGGGCGATGTGAAGCTGACGCAAATCCTGCCGACCACTAAGCGTGATTATGTGCCGGTAGAAACTGGGGCCGTGGGTTCTGTTGGTAGCCATGAGTGGTGCGAAAGTTACATACCTTGGTCAGAGGGCTTAACTTGGGACATGATTACTTGGCAAAAAACCTGCGATACCAATAAAGACGGCGCATATAATATCTGCGATTGGTATGAGCCGACAGGTCGAGCGACATTTGAAGAGCTTGAGTGGCGGGATCGCTGTAACGATGGGAAGCCGTGGGATGGATCGTGAATCATTCAAAGATGAAGTTAATCGAGTCATTGCTGGTGTTAGGAGTGATATCCGCACTGCTATTACCCGTGTTGATGGTTTTCTCTATACCGTTCGAGTAGATATCAAAATACGGTACAAAAAGGCGAAGCAAGCCGTTAAACAAGCGTGGCATGAGGTATGGAGATAATGGATCAGGCGTTAATCAATACGATTATTTCCATTGCCGCAGGGGCGTATGCCTTACTGCTAAAAGGGATGTGGGATGCCGTGAAGCATTTAGATGAGCAGGTTGGCAAGCTGGAAGTCTCTGTCGCTGGGGAATACCTCAAGCGGGAAGAATGGAAGTCTGATATGCAAAGGCTATTTGACAAGCTGGATGCGATTGAAGAAAAGCTAGATCGTAAGGCAGATAAGTGAAGGCGATATTTTTTAGCTTACTGTTGCTCACCTCCTGCACAGTAGTCACAAGTAACGACCCAGAATGGCAGTGGCCTCATGATTGATCTGCTAGTTGGCCCTGTATCCGCGTTGCTGGATAAATTCATACCTGACGCCGATGAGCGAAATAGGCTTGCCCATGAAATCGCCACCATGTCTGAGCGACACGCTCACGAAATCTCCAAGGCGCAACTGGCGGTTAATCAAACTGAGGCCGCGCATAAGAGCCTTTTTGTCGCAGGTTGGAGACCGGCTGTTGGCTGGGTTTGCGTTATGGGGATGGCTTGCAACTTTCTCGTTGCTCCTGTCGGTAATCTTATTCTTCGCCTTAATGGATCTGATATTGAAGTGCCGCTAGTTGACTTGCAGACGATGATGCCTGTTCTGATGGGAATGCTCGGGCTTGGCGCAATGCGTACATACGAAAAGTCCAAAGGGGTGCAGAGAGAAAAATGAGTTATTTCTCTGAAGAAGAGTTGGCTTGCCAGCATTGCGGCAAGTACAAGTTTGATGAGGGCGTCCTCAAAATACTTAACGCAATTCGACGGGAATTTGGGCCTATGCCTGTAACCAGCGGATACCGCTGTGTAGACCATCCGATAGAGGCCAAGAAGCAACAGCCGGGGGCGCACTGCACTGGAAAGGCGGTTGATATTGGAGTTAGCAGAGGTGACGCCTACAAGTTAATTGAGGTCGCTATAGCGCATGGGTGCCCACGGATCGGAGTGAACCAGCGTGGCGAGGGGCGCTTTATACATTTGGATTGGGACTATGAGCGCCCATACCCAACTATTTGGTCTTATTAGCGAGGTGTAATCGTGGCGCTGTCTAAGATTGCATTTAACCCCGGTATTGACAAGGAAGGCACTCAGTACACAGCGGACTCTGGCTGGTTTGATTCCGACAAGATCAGGTTTCGTAAGGGTCGCGTCGAAAAGATCGGGGGTTGGGAAAAATACATCGCGGCGGCGATAAAGGGCGTGTGCCGATCTTTGATGGACTGGGGGTCTCAGGATGGCCAGACCTTCTTGGGCATTGGTACGAACTTGAAATTTTATGTGGAGACTGGCGGAGCGGCGAGCGATATCACGCCGATTCGCGCAACCACGACAAATACCGCGACTTTTGCCGCTGTCAATGGCTCATCCACAGTCACTATTACTGACACGTCCCACGGAGCGGAAACAGACGACTTTGTGACGTTTTCTGGCGCTGTCAGCTTGGGCGGCAATATCACTGCCGACGTGCTAAATCAAGAATACCAGATTGACGCCGTTCTAACCGCAGACACCTACACCATCACTGCACTGGATACCGGCGGGAGCGTGGTGACGGCAAATGCAAGCGATACCGGCAATGGCGGCGGAGCAGTCACTGCGGCGTACCAAATCAACACAGGACTAAATTCCTACGTCCGGTCAACGGGCTGGGGCGTGGGAGCATGGAGCAGTGGCGCTTGGGGCTCTTCATCATCCATAAGCGCCTCCAATCAGCTCAGGCTGTATAGTCAGGATGCGTTTGGTGATGATTTGATTTTTAACCCCAGAGCGGGGGGCGTTTATTACTGGGACAAGTCTACCGGAACGGGTGCGAGGGCGGTTGCGCTTAGCGCCTTAGCGGGTGCAAGTAATGCACCAACGGCCTCCCTTCAGGTGATGGTCTCTGATATTGACCGCCATGTAATTTGCTTTGGCGCAAACGGGATCGGAAGCGGGACTCTCGATCCATTACTGGTCCGCTGGTCGGATCAGGAAAACGCGGCAGATTGGACTCCCACAGCAACCAACAGCGCTGGGGGGCAGGTGCTTTCTGTCGGGACTCAGATTGTTGGGGCGATCAAGACTAGGCAAGAGATTATTATCAGCACGGACCTCGGCCTAGTGTCTATGCGCTTTGTTGGCGCCCCGTTCATATTTTCGTTTGCGCCGGTTGCCGAGAATACGAGATTTGCATCGCCGCGAGCTGGAGTGGTGGCGGCTGACTCGCTGTATTTTATGGACCCCGGCGGCTTTTATGTTTATAGGGGCGCGGTCCAAAGACTGCCATGCTCGGTGCATAGGTATGTTTTTGACAACCTGAACAAGGACCAGATTTACAAGGTTTTCGCCACCACTAATGCTGACTATTCAGAAGTAACTTGGTTTTATCCTGTTGGCGAGGGCAACACCGAAACGACTAATTATGTGTCGTTTAATTACCTAGAAAACTTATGGGCGGTTGGCACGTTAGATAGGGGCGCTTACATCCCTACCGCCACGAAAGAGTACCCTATTGCAACAACAAACGACATAGACAGTCCCCTCTTGAACTATCTCTACACTCAGGAGATTGGCTACGACGGGGACGGCTCTCCGATTACGGCTTATGTTGAGTCTGGGGACTTGGGGATTGGGGACGGCGAATCTTTCATGATGGTGAATCGAATTATTCCCGACTTCACCTTTACCGGTAGCCAGTCTACTGCCAGCATTGACATAACGCTGAAGGGCAGGAATTTTCCCTTGGAGACCGCTTCGACCTTATCCACAGCAACAGTGACCAACTCAACGAGCCAGTCCCATGTTCGGGCAAGGGCGCGGGAACAGATCGTTAGAATTGAGTCTACTGGATCTGGGTACGGCTGGTCGCTTGGTGATCTGCGCTTTGGCATCAGGACAGACGGGAGAAGATAATGCCGACAAGACCCTTGCCTGTAGCCTCGCAGGAGTACGAGGTGAATAACGAGCAGATTACAAGAAGGACGATTGAGAACTCATTCCAAGACCTTGAGGCCAAGGTTGACGGCAACACTAATAAGACCAGCAAGCCGTCCTCTTTAGCTCTGAGGCGATTTCAGTTTTTGCTGATGGGTGCGTCCAATGGCTGACTCCACGAAGGTGCTGGGTCAGGTCGATGCCGCCGCCACAACCACAACTGTTCTGTACACGGTTCCGGATTTAACGCAGACCACTTGTAGCTCACTTGTTATGTGCAACAGGACGGGCGGTGCGATCAGTGTCAGAGTCAGCATACACGTCAACGACGCCAGCGCTGATGACAAGCAGTTTATTTACTATGACAAGTCAGTATCAGCGGCAGATACCCTATCTGCGGTGCTGGGCCTGACTTTGGGGCAAAATGATGTAGTCAAGGTTTATGCCAGCGCAACGGGCATGAGCTTCAGTTTATTTGGGGTAGAGACCAGCTAATGATGAATCAATATCCAGCCAAGCCAATGATGGACCAGATGGCGCAGTATGGGCGCTACGGCGACTCCATGCTGGTGCACATGAATCCAGTTGAAGTTGCAGGCATCGCGTCACTGTCTCCCACGGGCAGTCTGACGATTAACCCTGTTACCGGACAGCCCGAGGCATTTTTGCCTTTATTGTTTGGCGCACTGGGCGGGGCGATGGGCTTGGGCACGATAGGCACTGCGGCGCTCACCGGGATAGGAACCGCCGCTGTCACGGGAGATCTTAAGCGCGGCTTGATTAGTGGATTGACCGCAGGCTTTGCCTCCGGGCTGGGTGAGGGCATTGGTAGCCTGTTTGATTCTGGCGCAGAAACGGCAACGAACCTTGCAGACGCGGCCACCACGGGCGCCGAGGTGGCGACAGCAGGCGCAGACGCGGGCACTGCGGCGCTAGACTTGTCAAACGCCACATCGGCTATGGATATCACTGACGCCGCATACCAACTGCCAATCGGGGATCTGTCTAATGTCGACCCTAGCTTGCTGGACCCCAGTGCGCTTCAGGCGGGAATGGGTCCGCCGAACAGCATTGCCCAGCAACTGGGTCAAACAAATCAGATGCTTAATCAGGTAGGCGCCGGCCCGGACGGCATAGCATCGCAACTTGAGCAGACTAGACGGGCTGTTGCGTCTACTGCGCCAGCCGCACGAACCCCCAATATGAGCGATGCCATTTTCGGCAGAGCCGAAGACATAGCTCAAACCGGCATGCAAAGGCTGGGCGGCACGGGACAGTTTGTTGCCGCCTCCACTGGACAGTCCATGCTAGAGCAGATGGACGTGCAGGAGGATTTTGAACGCGCACAAAGAGCCAGAATGGAGGAGGCTGAGAAGAAGAGGGGCGAGTCCTATGCAGATCTCCAGTCCGGATACCGAGCGGCACAGCCCGGATTGATGGGTGGCGCCAGTCCATACCGATCCATGATGAGCAGGCGTACCGCAGGCTATGCCTTGCCGGGAATGTATGCGGCGGAGGGAGGCCAAATGCCTTCTATGGCTGGGGGTGGCAAGACTAATGGCGGAGAGGATTCTTTGCCTGAGGATGCCGAGGCTAGAGGGGCTTACTATAGAAGCATTTTTGAAGCCTTGAAGGCCGCTGGCAATGCGGCGGTTGCCAACATGACGTTTGAGCAGTTTAAGGCGGCGTTCTTCCCCGGCGCGGGTTCTGGCGGCACGGACGGCACTGGTACATCAGCAAATTCTGAGCTGTTTGAGCAAAGAATACAGGCCCTCATGGACAGAGGGATGACAAGGGAGGAGGCGATTGCAAATCAAAATGCCGCGATAGCCAAAGGCCATGATCTTAACAATGACGGCATTGTCACTGATGAAGAGCACAGGACGATGACCCAGCCGCTGGAGGTGACCCCGACTGAGGAGGAGGCGGCAACGCTTGCTCGCGCAAGGAGAGGCGCTCTGGGGGTATATGATCAGGGCTTCCTAGAAGACTACTACAACCGGTACGAGCAGGCTCGACAGGAACGAGAAAAACGCTTACCAAAAGAAGAGCAGATAGATCTTGTTAGCATGGGCGTATTTAATCCTGCGACATTTGGCTATCTTGGGCAGGGACTTTCTGGTATTGACCCTGTGGGCATACAGGCAGGTCTTCGCGGCAAATACGCGATGCGTGCGCCCATTGATTATATGTACGGCTTTGAGCCGGAGTTCCAGTCTTTTCAGGATGACCCTCTTGCACCATACATCCCGACAAGGGCGTTTCGGCCAACACGTCGCGGCGTAAATGCGGATCGGGTGGGCGACTCATTTGACCCGATACTGGATCGCGAAGATTATTTAACGCAACTGCGCGAGTATTATCGGACCCTTGCCAGCTATGGCCTCGGCACACAACCGCCAGAAGACGAACCCCCCGCTGAAGAGACAGATGTCGATGTGGACGAGGGACAGCAGACCGACGTTGTGCCGGATGAAAGCCCGCATGTAGGCTGGTACTGGAATGCCCCAATAGGCGAAGCCGGGGGCGAGTGGGTTAAACTTTATGGCGGGCAAACAGTGACTGCGAACTACACCACTTGGAGTGGCACGGACAAGCCTACCTCTCCTCCGGAGTGGGTTGCGGATTTGCCGGGCGATACTGTCGTTCCCCCCTCCGGTGATGGAACCACGGGAACCACAGGAACCACAGGAACCACAGGAACCACAGGAACCACAGGAACCACAGGAACCACAGGAACCACAGGAACCACAGGAACCACAGGAACCACGGGAACTACGGGAACCACGGGAACTACGGGAACTACGGGAACCACGGGAACTACGGGAACTACGGGAACCACGGGAACTACGGGAACTACGCCAACAACCACGCCCACAACCAC
>Ga0255768_10006326_pt1 | contig 11237 bp, 10 predicted proteins | sample 071ome_33_FD_179983 | JGI IMG/M metagenome (GOLD analysis project Ga0255768, IMG submission 179983) | Coastal salt marsh microbial communities from the Groves Creek Marsh, Skidaway Island, Georgia - 071412AT metaG (version 2) | ecosystem: Environmental > Aquatic > Marine > Intertidal zone >...
AAGAGTAAGGAAAAAGACATCAAGTCCGTAATGACTTTAATTCGCCAATAGGACAGACAATTTCAAACAGCGATAAGTTTTTTTCGAAAATCATCAAAACGATTCGCGATCATGCCAAGAGGGCAAGGCGCTAACAGGATGCACTTTGAATTGCCCATCGCATCAGCACTTCACAGCACCTCACGACACTGTGGTCTGCATCAAATTATCACATCTATCCTGCATTCAACGTTCCGTATTAACTCATTTTTTTTTTTAAAGTTTTTGAGTCAGCAAGCGAAATAAACAAGGAGCGTCTCTTTTACGAGAGGCTTTTGGTGTTCGAAAAAAAAATATGTGATATGTTGCCGCGAGTTCTGGTGCTTTGTTTTTCAGTTGGGTTACCAACACTAAGTAGTTTTTATTTTACAAGGCAGAGACACTGTTTTCATATGAGGCTATGAGAAGCAACCTTGAAAAATCAGCCGTAGCAGGTCACAGCAGAAAGTAAAAAGATTTTAGACTGAGTCTAAGTCTCAATGAGACAGTAAGGGACAACGAATAAAAAAGCGAGGAAAGCAGCAGTCAAGCGCGGCCCTGGTCAAGGCTTCTGAAAGCGTACAAAAACACCAGAAGAGGGTTAAGTGCGCGGTTAAGGCGCATCGAAGAGCCAGTGATGCCGTCGCCGCGACAAGATCAGCTTTTCGGGCAGCCAGCCCGGGCAGCAGCAGACGCGATGCCCAGAGACGGTTGCTCGAAAAGGCAAGAAAAAATGCCGGTAAAGCGGCAGCAAAATCGGCGATAGCGAAAGCTAATTTGCGTACCGCCAAGGCCAAGGCCCGCGCAGTCGAGTTTGCCGAAGCCGAAAAACTTCGAAAACGAGAAGAGAAGGTTAAGCGTAAAGAGGACCTTGATAAGGCGATAAACGCCTTTGTAAAAAAGTGGAATAAAAAGCGAGACCGAGAAGAGGCAGCAAAAGAGGCTAAACGGGCGAAAAAATACGCCGTCAAATTGCGCGCTCTGGTAGACCGCTCAGGCGGTAAAGATAAAAAAATTGCTGCAGCTGCGGCGGAGAATGCGAAAGCGGCGGCGCGTCGCGCAACGAAGGCGCGGAAAATACAGGAATGAACGGTTCAAGCTCGGTGCACACCGGTCCAAATTTAAAGACCTGAATGTGCGAGTGACAAATTACATGCCAACGAAACAGAGCGGTTGGGAAGGGAGCACCAGATTGACGATCTGTTTCGACGGTAAGTAAGGCAAGGTAGTACTTTTAAACGAGTAACACTGAAAATGGTAGCGAGGTCGAAAATGGCTAAACAAGTTGCAAAAAAGAAGGTTGCCAAGAAAAAGGTAGCCAAAAAGAAGGTTGCCGCTAAGAAAAAAGTAGCGGTAAAGAAAAAAGTGGCTGCAAAAAAGGTGGTGAAGAAGAAAGCCGCTAAAAAAGTGGCAAAGAAAAAAGTGGCTAAAAAGGTAGCTAAGAAGAAGGTTGCAAAGAAAGTAGCTAAGAAGAAAGCCGCAAAGAAAGTAGCCAAGAAAAAGGTAGCCAAGAAAGCGGCGAAGAAAAAAGTCGCCAAAAAGGTTGCTAAAAAGAAAGTAGCAAAGAAGAAGGTTGCCAAGAAAGCAGCCAAAAAGAAGGTAGCTAAAAAGGCGGCGAAGAAGAAGGTCGTCAAAAAGAAGGTAAAGCGTAAGGCTGCGGCCAAGAAAGCGGCTGCCAGGAAGGTGGCTAAGCGTAAAGCGCCAGCCAAAAAGGCAGCGAAGAAGAAAGTGGCCAAAAAGGTAGCAAAGAAAGTGGCTAAGAAGGCTGCGAAAAAGAAAGTTGCTAAAAAGGTAGCCAAGAAAGCGGCTAAGAAGAAAGTAGCTAAGAAGGCCGCTAAGAAGAAAGTAGCTAAGAAAGCGGCCAAGAAGAAAGTAGCGAAGAAAGCGGCTAAAAAGAAGGTCGCTAAAAAAGCAGCCAAGAAGAAGGTAGCAAAGAAAGCCGCCAAGAAAAAAGTGGTCAAGAAAGCTGCTAAAAAGAAGGTAGCCAAAAAAGTCGCGAAGAAGAAGGTGGCCAAGAAGGCAGCTAAGAAAAAGGTGAAGCGCAAGTCGGCGGCGAAAAAAGCCGCTGCGCGTAAGGTTGCTAAGCGCAAGGCGCCAGCTAAGAAAGCGGCCAAAAAGAAGGCCGCTAAAAAAGTAGCCAAAAAGAAGGTTGCTAAAAAGGCCGTCAAGAAAGTTGCCAAGAAAAAGGTAGCCAAGAAAGCGGCTAAGAAGAAAGTTGTCAAGAAAGCTGCTAAAAAGAAAGTCGCGAAAAAGGCCGCAAAAAAAGTAGCTAAGAAGGCAACTAAGAAAGTAGCTAAAAAAGCGGCTAAGAAAAAAGTGGTGAAAAAATCTGCCAAGAAGAAGGTTGCCAAAAAGGCAGCAAAGAAAAAGGTAGTCAAAAAAGCCGCTAAAAAAGTAGCCAAGAAGACGGCGAAGAAGAAAGTTGCTAAGAAGAAGGCGCCAGCACGCAAGAAGCGATAAGCGTTCTGGCCCCCGTTAGGCACCAACCACACTGCCTGGTTCCGTTGATATCGACCTCACCAACGGGATCAGACAGTGTCGCTCCTAAAAATCCCTCTAGAGCAATCTAGAGGGATTTTTTAATGTCAGCTAAATCATTCGGATGACCACTATACTCGCCTTAGACGCCTCCTCCTGTTCCTGCTCAGCAGGCTTGCTTCGCGGCGGGCGCGTCGACTTTGAATGCAGCGAATCCCCGCGCGCGGCAGCAAGGGAGCTTCTGCCAATGGTAGATGCACTCCTGAAAAAAGCAGAACTATCTGTGGCTGACCTGGATTTAATCGCGGTCAGTGCCGGGCCCGGTTCGTTTACGGGCGTTCGAATTGGGCTGGGAGTTGCCCAGGGTCTCGGGGAATCCGCAGGCGTTGAGGTTTTGGCTGTTTCCTCTATGGCACATGTGGCTTACGAGGCGAGTCTGGCGACCGGGAAACAGGCAATTAGTGTGTTCATGCATGCGCGGGAGAGCGAGTATTATCTCGGAACGTACCACTTATCTCCGGAAAAAAATGAGTTTCGCGTCATCTCGGAGCAGGTTGTGGGAGCTGACAGCATTTCTGAGGCATGCCTTACGGAGAATCTGGCCATTGATACCGGTGATTGGGTGTTGACGGGAGATGCGCTGCAAAGTGTGCTGGAGAAAGGCCTAACGACTGAGGCCGGCAGATCGGTTTTGGATTTCACGCCTCCCGCTGTTGTGTCGCTCTGTGGCCTGGCGGAGTTGATGAAGAAGTCCGGGCATGCTGATATTGAACGTGTCGCTCAAGCAAACTATGTAAAAGAAGTGCTGGATTATCCCAAGTCATGAATGGCGAGGATGTCACCTTTTTCCAGTCTCTGATTCTGGCCCTTGTTCAGGGCGGTACCGAATTTCTTCCGATTTCCTCGTCAGCTCACCTGATTCTGGTTAGTGAAGTTATGGGGTGGGCCGATCAGGGCCTTGTCTTCGATGTGGCTGTTCATCTGGGTACCCTTTTTGCGGTGCTTGTGTATTTTCGTGATGATCTCGCGCAGCTGCTTAAGGATTGGTTCAAGAGTCTGGCGGGGCAGGGGCTCACCGAGTCAGGTAAATTGGCCTGGCTACTACTCTATGCCTCGCTGCCAGCGGCTATCGTGGGCTTGTTGGCAGAAGGGTTAATTGCGGGCACGCTCCGGTCAAGTGCCGTCATTGCTACAGCGACACTCGTGTTTGCCGGGGTATTGTGGTCCGCCGACAAAATGGGCGAATGCAAACTGAGCCTGAAGGAGCTGGGTCACAGGCGCGCCTTATGGATAGGGTTCGCTCAGTGTCTGGCTCTGATTCCGGGCACCTCACGCTCGGGAATTACCATAAGCATGGCTTTGTTTTGTGGTCTGACTCGACAGGCAGCTTCGAAATTTTCGTTTCTGCTGTCAATTCCAATCATCGCGGGAAGCGGGCTTCTGCAAGGAATTGCGTTATTCAGTGACAGTGCGCTGGGGGAGTTCGATCTCCTGATGATGTTTATGGCTTTCAGTGTGGCCCTGCTTACTGCGCTGTTGTGCATCCACGCGTTTCTGACTCTGATTGACAGGATTGGATTTCTCCCGTTTATCATTTACCGCTTGATTCTCGGGATTTGCCTGTACTTATGGGTGATTTGAAGTCTGATCAGGCAAAGATTCTGAGAGATTTCGACTCAGCAGAGATTTCGTCAGAGACAGTCAGTCACTGCTTTCTCGCTCAGTTGGATTCCCCTGATACTGCTTGCGCTGCTGCAGCTGACTACCGGTTCATTCTTGATCAGGGTCGGCTGGCGCTGATTTCTGTGCAGAATCGACGCCAATCTCCGGTCCTGGTCGATTTTTTTGACAGGGCGTTCCAGCGTCGTCTCGCCGACGGTTTGCACGGTCAGTTAATGGGCAAGGCGCTGGGGTTAAAAAGCCTGCGTACCCCGACTGTCTTGGACGCGACTGCCGGGCTCGGCACAGATTCCTACCTGATGGCGCATGCGGGTTGTCTGGTTACCGCAATCGAGCGCAGCCCGGCCATATTTGCGCTGCTGGAAGATGGTCTGCGGCGGGCGGTTCAGGCCGGGTGCGTCCGGGAAAGCGCTTCGGAGGTCGCGCGCCGTATCGAAATCCGGCGGGGGGATTTTCTGCTGATGGACTGCCCAGACAAAGCCTATGATGTGGTCTACCTCGATCCCATGTTTCCTGCTGACCGCCGGAAAGCGAGCTCCAGAAAGGAGATGACCATGCTTCAGAATATTGCGACTGAGGATCAAAACGAGTCCGAATTGCTGTCACAGTCATTGCGGTGTGCCAGGAGGCGGGTAGTGGTCAAACGTAACCGGAGATCCCCCGAGCTGGGCGGGATAAAACCGACGTTGAAATTTCAGGGGAGCAGGTTGAGATTCGACGTTTACTGCTGCTAGAGCAGGCGCTGAAGGATGAGCTCATAGATGGTAGAAAGCTTCTCAATATCGGTAATCCGCATCCGTTCATTGAGCTTGTGTATTGTGGCATTGCAGGGGCCTATTTCAACAACCTGCGCACCAGTTGGCGCGATGAATCGACCGTCTGACGTCCCACCTCCTGTCGAGGCTTCCGGGAGAATTCCGGTTACCTGTTTAACGCAGTCTTGCACGACTGTGATCAATTCGCGCTCCAAGGTTAAAAAGGGCTCGCCGGAGACATGCCACTCACACTCGTAGTCGACCCCCGCCGAACTCAGTTCCTGTTCAATATGGCTGATCAATGCGCTCGAGGTATGTTCGGTGGAGAACCGCAGGTTGAAGTCAATTTCCACCCGATCGGGGATGACGTTATTAGCGCCAACTCCGCCATGGATATTGGATATTTGAAAGCTCGTTGGTTGAAAAGACTCATTGCCGTCGTCCCAGTGGGTTTCCGAGAGCCTAAGGAGCACCGGCAGGGCATCGTGGATCGGGTTGCGTGCCAGATGTGGATAGGCGACGTGGCCTTTGACGCCGTTCACCCGCAGTTTGCAGGAAAGCGAGCCGCGGCGACCGACCCTGATGGTATCCCCCAATCGCTCTGAGCTGCTGGGTTCGCCGACCACGCAGTAGTTTATCTTTTCACCGCGCTCGGTCAGACGCTCTATGACATAACGGGTGCCTTCTACGGCTTGGCCTTCTTCGTCACTGGTGATTAAAAACGCCAGGCGGGCTGCGGGAAGTCGATTCGCAATAAATCTCTCGCAGGCAGTCACCATGGCAGCAAGGCTTGATTTCATGTCTGCACTGCCGCGACCGTAAAGGAATTCGCCATCCTCTGTTGGCTGGAATGGCGGATAGCGCCATTCATCGAGTGAGCCGGGCGGCACCACATCAGTATGCCCGGCAAAGACCAGCAGCGGGCCCTCATCTCCCAATGTGGCCCAGAGATTGCTGACAGCACCCGAGTCAATCCGTTCAGTTTTGAAACCAAGCGGCTGAAGACGCTGAGCAATCAGCTCCAGACAGCCATTGTCGTTCGGGGTAACGGATTCGATGGAAATCAGTGCTTTCGCCAGCTGCAGGGTATCAGTCATCATGGGAATTAGTTATTGCTGTGCAGATCTTGATTAAGACTTATCTGAGTCTGCTGAGGTAGCGCTTCCACGGCACCAGAAAGCGAATTCCGTCGAAACAACAGATTGCGTTCCTTGCTGAGCTGTGCCGCTTTTACGGTCTCAACCAGCACGCCTGAAGCATCCAGTAGGTTGACCTTGGTGCCCGCTGTAACATACAGACCCGCTTCAATGGTGCATCCGTCGGCGAGAGGAAAACCGATGCCTGCATTCGCCCCGATCAGGCAATTTTCACCGACAGAGATGATTTCTGTTCCACCGCCGGATAGTGTGCCCATGGTGCTGCAGCTGCCCCCGAGATCGCTGTCGGCGCCGATTACCACCCCGGCGCTGACGCGCCCTTCAACCATGGCTGCACCCAGTGTGCCGGCATTGAAATTGACAAACCCCTCATGCATGACAGTAGTGCCTTCACCGATATAAGCGCCAAGCCTTATCCGAGCGGTATCCGCAAGCCGAACCCCGGCAGGTACCACGTAGTTCGCCATTATGGGAAATTTGTCCACCGACATTACATGCAGCGGTTCGCCGCGCTGTCGGGCGCTGAGACGGCGAGCCGGCAGATCCGCGAGATCAACCGGACCCTCATTGGTCCATGCCAGGTTTTTCAGGGTGCCGAACAGTCCGTCCAGATTCTGCTCGTGCGGCTTGCATAATCGATGCGAAAGCAGATGCAGCTTGAGGAATGCTTCAGGAATGTTCGCCGGTGGTGTCTGATCAAACGTGAAACAGACCAGCCATTGCCCGTTGTCAGCCTGTTCGAGCAGTTTGGCCCAGTCTGTTAACCCTGCCGCTCGGAAATCGGCACTCAGGCGCTTCGTTTGTGATGTGTCCAGTACTTCGTAACCACTCCGGTCCGGATGCAGTTCAGTCGCTGCGGTAATCAGCTCAAACTCCGCCGCCTGTATGCCGCGAACAGGGCTGGGGTACAAGACCTCAATGACATCATCGGCGGAGTTGCTTGAGATCAAGCCAATTCCTGCGCTGAGAGATCCAGGATTGCTCATACTTTCCACCTACGTAATTAGGAATTGAAAAAATTCTGCCATTCGGACTCATCAAATCCGATCAGCCAATCGCTTTTCCGCTGCAGAATAGGCCGCTTGATAAGCGAGGGGTGCTCCGACATCAATAAAATTACGGAGTCTTCGGTAAGGTCGGACTTCTGATCGTCGCTGAGTTTACGCCAGGTTGTGCCACGCCGGTTAAGCACTGCGTCCATGTCAAAATGATCGAGGAACTGTCTGGCCTGATCTGTTGAGCATCCCAGTTTTTTGTAGTCGTGTAATTGGTAGTCGATGCCCATAGTTTTCAGCCAGGTTCTGGCTCTCTTTACCGTGTCGCAATTGGTGATGCCGTATAGAGTCGTTTCCACGTGTTTGCCTCTTTTGGATTAGCCAGCCAGCCTTTCGCTAAGACGATTCTCTATATCCGCGAGTAAATCTCGCTCGACATCCGGATCGATAATTGGGCGGCCTTTATGGTCTTTCAGGTAGAAGATATCTTCCACTCTCTCGCCCAGGGTCGTTATCCTCGCGTCGACGATTCGAAGTTGATTGTCCGCAATTACTTTCCCTAATGTCGCGAGAATCCCGGGCTGGTCCGGGCAATTTACCTCTAGCGTCGAATAGCCCTTGCCCGGCGTATTGGTGAGCATTGTCGTGATCGGCTCGTTGAAATAGCGGAGCTTCCGGCTTCTGCGGTAATTGGCCGGCCTTACCTTGGCAGTGGTTTGTGTCAGGCTCTGCAGCAGGGTCGTCTCAATCTCCTGTATTCGCCGTGGATTCGCACCGACAGGCTTGCCATCTGGTTCCAGCACGGTGTAGGTGTCCAGGCAGTGCGCATTCAGTGACGTAATGATTCTGGCGTTAACGATGTTTAAGTGAAGCCTCTCGAATGCCGCTGTGGTCTTGGCAAACAGGAATTCCGCATCTTCAGTGTGAATAAAAATGAGAGTTGCCCCTTCCGGATGATCATTTGCCTCGAGCTCTTTGACCGCTACCAGCGGCTTGCCCGGTGCCGCCTTAAGTTGCTCCTGTGTGTGCCAGAAGATATTGTCGACTGATTCCCGTTCAAAATATTCGTCCGGGTTGTTCGTCCAAATCTGCTGGATTTGTTTGTCAGGAAATCCGCTTGAAATCAGCTGTTGCTCCGCCAGAGTCTTTTTGCTGCGGATTAACTCGGTGCTGTTCGGCGAGTCAGTCGACCCTGCTTTTAAAGCTCGCAGGGTGTTGCTGTAGAGTTGACTGAGCAGGGAGGCCCGCCATGAATTCCACAGCTCCGGATTTGTTGCGCGGATATCCGCCACCGTCAGAGCATACAGGTAATCCAGACGGGTTTTATCGCCAACCACCTCAGAAAACTCATGGATCACCATTGGGTCACTGATGTCCTTTCTCTGCGCCGTCATTGACATCAGCAAATGCTTGTCCACCAGCCAGCAAACCAGATCGGTGTCCCATTCAGCTAATCGATGCCGCTGACAAAAATCTTTTGCATCGACCTTACCCAGCTCAGAATGATCGCCACCACGACCCTTTGCAATATCGTGATACAGCCCGGCAATGTAGAGCAGTTCGGGTTTGGGCAGTTGTTTTGCAATGTCTGCAGCGAGCGGTAGCTGCTCTTCAGCTTCAGGGCGATACAGACGGCGCATATTTTCCACGACCTGGAGTGTGTGTGCGTCTACCGTGTAAATATGAAACAGATCGTGCTGCATTTGTCCGGTTATCTGGCCGAATTCGGGCAGATAGCGGCCGAGAATGCCGTACCGGGCCATGCGGCGCAAATGAAGCGTCATATGGTAAGGGGAGCGCAGCAACTCCATAAAAAGAGTCAGATTGCGCAGATCATGGCGGAAATCATCATCAATGAGCCGGCGGTTCTCGCGCAGCAACCGAATCGTTGAGGCTCTGATGCCTTCGATCTCGGGATCTTGCGCCATGAGGACAAAGATCTCCAACAAGGCAAAGGGGAATCGCTCGAAGATTCGTGGGTCGGTGACTTCTATATAGCCGTTGGTGATCTGAAAGCGTTTGTTAAGAGGAATGATCTTCGCGCGCGTGCCGGCTTGGACGATCGCTTCATCAAGATGCTGAAGCAGTGCGTCGTTGAGTTCTCTCAGATTAGCCACCGCGCGGTAGTACTGTTTCATGAGTTTTTCCACGCCGAGGGAAGACTTGTCATCTTCATATCCGAACAGATTCGCCAGTTCCCTTTGCATGTTGAACAGGAGTCGGTCCTCTGCCCGACCGTTCAGGGTGTGCAAGCCGTAGCGAAGTTTCCACAGAAACTGCTGTCCTTTATTAATCATGGCTTCTTCGGAGGGTTTGAGGAAACCCAATTCGGTTAAGTCACGAAAAGAATTCGCGCCAAAGTGCCTTTTAGTGACCCAGGCAATGGTTTGAATATCCCTGAGTCCGCCGGGGGAGTTCTTGACATTCGGCTCCAGCGCATAATCAACATCGTGGTACTTGGCATGGCGAGCCTTTTGTTCTTCAACCTTGGCTTTGAGGAAAGCCTTTGTGGGCCAGACTTTGCCTGTAGCGGTCGCTGCCGTCATCATAGGCAGTAATTCTGCCGAACCGGCGATGGTCCTGGATTCCATCAGGGCGGTAGCAACGGTGATGTCCTTGCGGGCTTCCTGAGCACACTGTTTGACAGAGCGGACGCTCTGACCGATATCCAGCCCCAGATCCCAGCACGCTGCAAGAAATGAAGCGATGGCTTCTTTGAAGGGCTTGTTGTTGTTCTTTCTTGTCAGAATGAGCAGGTCAATATCAGAGTAGGGCATCAACTCGCTACGACCATATCCCCCTACCGCAACAAGCGCCAGTTCATTGGACTGCAGTTCTGGCTGGCTGGACCAAACCCATTCGAGAACCAGATCAACCAAATGGGCGCGTTTGCTGACGATGTCGCTGATATCGAGATTTTGTCTGTAATACTCGTTGAGAGTCGCGTTGGCTTCGGCCAGTATTGTCCTCAGTTCGGCCGTGTGATGAGTATCGTTGCAGTGAGAAAGACGCTTAGCCAGTGTCTCTCTGTCGATCAGTTGGGCCTGGGGCAGGGGTTTGCTTGGTTCGCTTTCTGATACTGATGATTCGTCAAGCTTCACAAGGATTCTTCACCTCTCAGCGTCAGAATCTCGCAGCCGTCGCCAGTGACGGCCAGCGTATGCTCCCATTGTGCGGACAATCTGCGATCTTTTGTGGTTACGGTCCAGCCATCTTTTTTGGAGAGTTTGGTATGCCGGGAGCCGGCGTTTAGCATGGGCTCAATAGTAAAAGTCATACCTTCCACCAGCTTGGTGCCGGTGTTGGGGCGGCCGTAGTGAAGTACCTGGGGTTCTTCATGGAAGATGCGGCCGATGCCGTGACCACAATATTCCCGAACGATGGAGTAATGATTGGCCTCTCCGTGCTGCTGAATGATGTGGCCGATATCACCTAGCGTGACTCCCGGTCGAACCAGATCTATGGCCTTGTACAGGCATTCCTGCGTCACACGAATCAGGCGTCTGGCGTGGTCCGGGACATTGCCAACACAGAACATTTTGCTGGTATCCCCATGAAACCCCTCCTTGATGACAGTGATGTCAATATTGATGATGTCGCCGGACTTCAGGATTTTCCCGTCACTCGGAATACCATGACAGACCACATGGTTAATGGAGGTGCATATCGATTTGGGAAATCCGTTGTAGTTGAGCGGCGCCGGAATGGCTCGCTGGTTGTTGACGATGTGATCATGGCAGAGTCTGTCCAGTTCGCCGGTGCTGACTCCGGGTTGCACATGGGGCCCGATCATCTCCAGCACCTCAGCAGCCAGCCGGCCGGCAACACGCATCTTTTCGATTTCGTCTGGGTTCTTGATGTGGATGCTCATGATCGTAGGTAATGCCGATGAGATGTTCACAGACCGCTATTCTAAATCAGCTGTGTCGGCCAGAACAGCGCTGCCGCCAAAAGCCTGCCAAATTGCTGAGCCTGGCCGCCAGGCTGGGGAATTCCTGTCCCTAAAACCTTCCAGATAAAGCGCATTTATGGTATAAAACGCCGCGCTCAGAATGGCATAGCCCTGATTAGCGTTAATTTTAATGTCGCACATGCACCGACACATCTTTCTGGGTGCCCGGTTTATCCTTGGTAAGGCGGGTTGAGAGATGGGG
>Ga0255768_10006332_pt1 | contig 11232 bp, 10 predicted proteins | sample 071ome_33_FD_179983 | JGI IMG/M metagenome (GOLD analysis project Ga0255768, IMG submission 179983) | Coastal salt marsh microbial communities from the Groves Creek Marsh, Skidaway Island, Georgia - 071412AT metaG (version 2) | ecosystem: Environmental > Aquatic > Marine > Intertidal zone >...
CGGTGCCGATAATATTGAAGGTATCTGTGATAAGCTGAAGCTCAAGAGTATTCAAGATGCTCCAGATGATATTGCTATTTTGAGTTTGACTCGTCGGACGTAATATGGAAAACGGTAGAATTCTCGTCTCTGAGAATCAGGGTACATACATTCTAAAATTTTTGGGTGATGTACGATTAACTCTATGCGCGACTCTTGATGATTTTCTTGAGTCTATGTGTCGTAGTAATCAGCTAAAAGCGGTTTTGATTGATCTTACTGAAACCGAAGGCATCGACAGTACCTCTCTGGGTTTATTAGCCAAAATTTCTGTTTTAGCACGTAAAAAACACCAGTTAATTCCTACCATTGTGTCTACCAATCAAGACATTACACGAATTCTAGAAAGCATGGGCTTTCATCAGGTTTTTGTGATATTGGATAAGCCTTTATCTCATGAAGATAACCTGAGCGAATTACCTGTGATTGTCGGTTCAGAAGATATTGTTCATCAAAAAGTACTCGAAGCTCATAAAATTCTTATGAGTATGAACGAGTCTAATCAAGAAACTTTCAAAGATTTGGTATACACCTTGGAAGGTGATTGCAAGCACGCATAACCGACGCTTATTTTCTCTAATTTATTTTTATAGGTATTTACATGACTGAATCAGTCAAAGTCGCTGTTTTAGGTGGTGGGAGTTTTGGTACCGCTATAGCGAACATTGCAGCAGAGAATGGTCATCAAGTATTTCAATGGATGCGCAATGAAGAAGCTGTAGAGGAGATTCTGGTTACCCGTCAAAATCAGCGTTATATGCCTGATTACCATCTACATGAAAATCTAATGCCAACAACCGATCTTGAACAGACCGTTACTGATGCGGTGGTTGTTTTTGTTGCTATTCCAAGTAAGTCTTTTAGATCGGTTGTGTCTCAAATTAAACCCTTTATTAATGACTCTCAGTTCTTTGTAAGTACTACCAAAGGGATTGAAACCGATTCATTCAAATTAATGAGTCAGATCATTCAGGAAGAGTTAGTTACAGATCAAGTTGGTGTGTTGAGCGGTCCGAACCTGGCTAAGGAGATTGCTAAGCGCCATCTCACAGCTTCCGTGATTGCCTCTAACAATCAAGAAAAGTGTCAGTTAATTCAAAGCTTGCTGGGTAATGATTACTTTAGGGTTTATGCAAGTCAGGACAACTACGGCGTTGAACTGGGTGGTGCGTTAAAGAATATTTATGCCATTGTGTCAGGATTGGCTGCTGCGCTAGGTTTAGGTGAGAACACCAAAAGTATGCTGATTACCCGTAGCTTGGCAGAGATGAGTCGATTTGCTGTTCAGCTAGGCGCTGATCCAATGACTTTCCTTGGATTGTCTGGCGTCGGAGATCTAATTGTTACTTGTATGTCACCTTTAAGCCGCAATTATCGTGTAGGTTATGCGATTGGTCAGGGGAAAAATCTTGAACAAGCGGTTGATGAGTTAGGCGAAGTTGCTGAAGGTATCAATACCCTGAAAATAGTCTACGATAAAGCTGAAGAGATGGATGTCTACATGCCATTAGTTTCAGGGCTTTATCAAGTGTTATACGAAGGTGCGACGGTGAATGACGTTGCGCGTGGGCTTATGCTTGGGGCCCACAAACAGGATGTAGAATTTGCAATTAAGGAAGGTGAATAATGAATTATGATGATCAGGCTAAGCTAGAGCATAAGCTGCTTCGTTTAGTGTTTATGGTACTGTTTGCACTTATTTATAAATTATTGGATGTGGTTTTGATCCTTATCGTAATTGCTCAGTATCTGTTTCACGTGCTTACAGATAAGGACAATGAGACTCTAAGGCAGCTGGGTGATGGCTTAAGCTGTTATTATTATCAAATTTTCCGGTACTTAACGTATAACAGCGAAGAGAAACCCTTTCCTTTTTCTGATTGGCCGACATCTAGTAAGGATATGATCGAAGAGTTAAAGAAGTCTGAAAAAGATTAATCTTTAATTGGCTTGGGGGGTTGAGTGGAAAAGTTAGCTAACCATCTTCTCTACGGAACAAACTTGGATTATTTTAGTGCAAAGCTAAGATCATTCCTTGATTATCAGTCGATAGATTTCGATGAGGTTGTTCCAAGCCCTCAAGATATCGATGCAGTTATTAAAGCGAGAACCGGGCATGATGATTGGCCCGTTCTCGTAACTTCCAACAACAATGTTTATTATCAGTCTGTCGGTACCATAGATATCTTTGAACAAGAATCTCTTGATCAAGAACTCATTGCTTCAGTGATACCAACGTCAGCGGTTTCTTGCTTTGTCACCAAGCTTATAGAGCTGTATTGTGATTCCTTTATGTACTTACCAGCCTTGTATATGAGGTGGGGTTATGAGGAATCTACAGTAAATGCTTATTCACGATTTAAAAGAATTTATCAGTCCTCTAAGCAGGCCCTTTTTCAAGCCAATAGAGAACGTCAGAAGTTAACCTTGTTTGGATTGAATAATCATAACGGTCCTTTCTTTGAATATCATGCAGAGCAGATGGTTCAGATTCTGAATAACCATTTTGAATACCATTCTTATATTTTAGGTTCTCGTTTAAGTATTGCTGATCTGGCTCTGATGGGGCCTTTATACGCACATTTTTATCAGGATATTCGTCCAAGAGAGTTCCTTTTGGATAATGCGCCTCATTTATTGGCCTGGATTAAAAGAATGAATTCAGGGGGGGCTGGTGAGCGGGGGGATAAGAGCGTCGAATGGAGTAATCTGAGAGGAATTCCTGAAACCTTGTATCCGCTCATTCAGCTTATCTCTGATGACGCCCTCCTGTTTTGGGAGGAAAATCTTAGTGCATGGCATGCATGGGCTGATAATGATCGTGTTAAAGCAGAGCCCATTCCTCGTTTTGTTTCTACTCATCGATTTATCTGGAGTGCCGTGTCTGTCGAGCAGCCTACATCGGTCAGTCAGGTGTGGCAGATTCAGAGGTTAATTGAGGTCTACCAGAAAGCGAATGAAGAAGATCGAGAAACAATTGCTAATATGGCTGAGTCGCTGGGATTTTCGGATCTGCTTTTGATGGAAGTTGATCGGCCTGTTGGTTATAAAAACTATCACTTCTATCATGCAGATGCCGTCTAGGGTGGCATCCGTATTTCTTCTAGTCCCTTATTTCTAAACTATTAATGGCTAATTGAAGCAATTTCAGTTTTGCTTAGGCTGTTCGCTTCATTTTCACTTTTAATATGCTTTCCTAGATAAATCTTTTCATGGTTATAGAAAAGCTTCGGCTTCTTTTCACCCAGTTTATATTGATAGATCGCATCAAAGGCTAATACGTTCTTCACGTACCTACGAGTTTCATCATAAGGGATGGTTTCAATCCAGGCATCTATAGGTAGGGCAATTGCTGACTTAATCCAACGATCTACTCTGTGTGGCCCTGCATTATAGGCTGCCGTTGCTAAAGCTCTGTTTTTATTAAAGCGAGAGTGCATCATTGATAAATAAGAAGAGCCTAATTTGATGTTATAGGCAGGGTCGTAAAGAGAGGAGCCCTTTGATGAGATTCCAATCTTCTTGGCGGTTTGTTTCGCTGTAGCAGGCATGAGTTGCATTAAGCCTCTGGCACCTGCATGAGATTTAGCTTTCTCCTGGAAGGCACTTTCCTGACGAGCTACCGCAAAAAGCCAAGAGGAAGGCAGCTTCACTGTGTTGGCGGCTTGACCAAAGGTGTTCTCATAAGGGGTAGGGAAGCGAATTGAAAGATCATTCCAGTGATTTGCTTCAATAACTGCTCGAATCGCTCGATTATGCCAACCCCAATCGTTCGCTACACGGGCAAGAGCCATTAGACCTTGTTGATCCAATTTATTTACTGCAAATTGCCATTCTTTACGGGCTCGTTGCGAATGGCCGATGGCAATAAGTTCTCTCGCACGGCTTATTTCAGGCAGGTTTTGAACTCTTAAATGAGTATCTTGAGTAATCGGTACGGGTATGTTGGTGAGGGTCAGAGATTGGCCTAAGAGTTCTGAAGCTAAGAAACCATAGTACGAACGTTCTTTCGATAATCTCAAAAAGTTCTGTTTTACTATTTGGGGAGGTTCTTGATTCTGTTTTAGATGTGCTTTGTAGTGCCAGTAATGCCAATCAGAGTCCATATCGCCTGTTTGACTGAGCTCTTCAATCCAGCGGATGACAGACGGCCAGTCTCTGTTTCTTAGGCTTACACGAATTTGCCATTCGAGGACTTCTGAGGAATTGTATTCGTCTCGAAGAGAGGAGAGTAATCTGGATGCATTCTTGTCATATTGACGAGCAAGACCAAGATAGATTCGCTGTTCAACTTGATGGACCTGAGCTGGTGAGAAGTTGAAACGATTTCTATGTTTTTTCCAATAGGCTAGTGCGGCATCCGGTTTTTTGCGTACTCTACGCTTAATGCCATGGATAATCGCATCTTTCATGTAAGGATTCGCAGTTGGAAAGCGTTTGGTGCTGGAAAGAATGGCTGGGTTTTTGTGCGCCCAGATCATCATTGCCGCCGCTTTTTTCTGGTCGCCTTTTAAAAAATTAGAAGAATAGCTGGCGAGTGAAGTTTTGCGTTTTTTAAGTGCTAGTTGGACTCGCTCATAAGCATAATCAGCTTTGAAATGACTGGATTTCAACCATACCTTAAAGATAGGATCACACGCTTTGGGTGCCGAGCGACCTGTTACCCACATGTCTTTGGTGTTTTCCAAAGCCCAGGTTTTGTTTCCGGTTTTATATTGTGCACGTAGGTAGTAGCAGCGAAGCTCTCTCGAGTAGAGTGTTTCATCATAGTTATCGATCAAGGCTTGCCACTTACCCTTACGAGGAAAGCTGAGTAACCATTCAACACGCAGTCGATGGCTTAAGGATTGGTCCGGATATTTTTTGATGAAGGCTTGAATGGCTGCAATGTCTTGATAATCGTTGTGACGAATGCGCTCGTATTCAAGGTAAGGGCTTAGAACATAATTCGAAAGGGAGTGTGACAGTTTGTTGAATACTTCAACCTGACCGTCCTTCAGAGCATCCAAAGCGTCGATGTAGGTTTGTTGATTATGATTCAACTTTGCCAACAAATGCGTTGGCAGAAGGATTATAATGGCGGCGACTAAAGTTCGAATCAGCAACATGGTCTTGTCTTATGCACGCTATTTGATCTGGTTTTTAAAAACACCGGAATTAGTGTTATGACGCTAGTGTATAGCATCAAAAGTCATATCGGTGAGTTGTAAATAAGCTTAAATATTGATCTTGATTTCTTTAGATTAAGGCTTATTTCAGGATTGGCAAGGGTATTTAGCATAAAATATTAGCTATGTTTTCTAGCTAATTGATTTATAAGCTTTTTAAATTGTTTAAAAGCTTGCTGAATTGTGAGTTATTAGTACAAATTATTAGCTTTTGTAGCTGTTTCATCTAATGAAACAGAGTGTAGAAATTTTGTTAATTAAGTAAGTTGTGATTGTTATGAATCTACTTCAGTTAGATCAAGTTTGTTTGGCCTACGGCGATAAACCTCTGTTAGAAGATGCGAGTCTTACCATCAATAAAGGCGAGCGTCTTGCAATTATTGGGCGCAATGGACAAGGAAAATCTTCACTTTTAAAGCTGGTTGCTGGTGAACAGTTACCTGATAGCGGAGAAATTATTCGTCAGGATGGCCTGAAAATCGGAATGTTGCAGCAAGATCTGCCTAATGCAGACGATGAAACCGTTTATGAGGTTGTAGCAGGAGGTTTATCCGATGTGGGTAAGTTAATCGCGCAATACCATTCTCTCATTGCTAATCCTGATGCGGATTTGGATGAACTTGCAAAAGTACAGAGTGCGATTGAAGCTAAAGATGGTTGGTCACTGGAACAGAAAGTCGATCAAATTATTAAACGACTGAAGTTACCTGAAGACAAGAAAATGTCTGAGTTATCGGGGGGGTGGCGCAGGCGTGTTGTGTTGGGCCGAGCCCTTGTTTCAGAGCCTGATTTGTTGCTACTGGATGAGCCGACCAACCACCTGGATATTCTTGCCATTGAATGGCTTGAGCAACAGCTCAAACAATTTGAAGGCAGTATCTTGTTGATTACCCACGATAGAAGCTTCCTGCAGGCAGTTGCTAATAGAATCCTTGAGTTAGATCGAGGGAATCTGACCAGTTGGGACTGCAGTTATGATAAGTATCTTGTGCGTAAGGCTGAGTGGTTAGCAGCAGAAGAAAAACAGTGGCAGGAATTTGATAAGAAACTGGCTCAGGAAGAAGCTTGGATTCGTCAGGGAATTAAAGCTCGTCGAACAAGGAACGAAGGTCGCGTACGTGCGTTGAAGGCCATGCGGAACGAGCGTAAAGAGCGCAGAACCCGAGTTGGCAAGGCGGATTTTTCCATTTCTTCGGCAGAGAGGTCTGGCAAACTGGTTGCTGAATTGACGGGTGTTAATCAGGCCTATGGCGATCAAAAAATTCTGAATGGTTTTGACTTCTTGCTGATGCGAGGAGACAGGGTTGGCCTGATCGGTCCAAATGGTGTGGGTAAAAGTACACTGCTTAAGATCATTTTAGGCCAGTTAACCCCCGATTCCGGTGATGTTCGTTTAGGTACGAAGATGGAGGTCGCTTATTTTGAACAATTGCGTGGCTTGCTTGATCTTGAAAAGAGCGTGATTGATAACGTTTCCGAAGGTCGTGACAGTATTACTATTGGGGGCCAGGATAAACATATTATGGGCTATCTGGGGGACTTCCTGTTTACTCCGGAACGTGCCCGGACTCCGGTTAAGGCATTATCTGGAGGTGAAAAGAATCGGGTACTATTAGCTCGTTTATTCAGTCAGCCTGCTAATGTTCTTGTTCTGGATGAGCCGACCAACGATTTGGATATGGAAACACTCGAGCTGTTGGAAGAACTTTTAATGGAGTTTGATGGCACCATTCTTTTGGTAAGCCACGATCGATCATTTCTGGACAGTGTTGTGAGTAATTCTTTGATTTTTCACGGGCGGGGTGAAGTTGAAGAGATTGTCGGCGGTTTCTCTGATTGGCATAACTCAGGTGGTGCCTTTAAGTATCTTGATGAGAGTCCGGGTAAAAAATCTTCGCCACAAACGGTAAGTGATGCGGTTGTGTTGGAGGCTAAAGAATCTGAGCAACCATCTGCGCCAAAAACCACAGCAGAGAAGCCAAAACCTAAGAAGTTGAGTTATAAGCTTCAACGAGAATTGGATTTGCTGCCTGATCAAATGGCAGGGCAGGAAGCAACCGTTGAAGGGCTACAAGAAGAAACTTCTGCAGCAGATTTTTACCAAAAAGATCATCAGTATGTAACGGATAAACTTCAGGAACTGGCCGATGCAGAACAGAAGTTAGAAGTGATGATGGAGCGTTGGGTGGAGCTTGAGGCAATGACTGAAGGTTAATAATCAGCTTGGCCCGTTTGAAAGAGTTTCAGCGGGCCAATCGTTAAGAGCTGTATCTACTCAGTTTAAATGCGAACAGCCAGTACATCATATTCTGCATGATGTATCACATCAGACGCATGGGAACCTAATAATAGCGCCAGACCATGTCGACCGTGACTTCCTACGATCACCAGATCTGCGTTAATTTCTTTTGCTTTTCTATGAACTTCTGCGTTCACTGAACCGACCACTACATCGGTTTCTTCAGCAACCAGTTCTGCTTTTTCAATCAGTTGTTGAATGTTTTGTTTAGCGTGATCGATGAGCTGCTCTTGAATTTCAACAACATCAAAAGGGATATCCCCACCAAAGGCAAATGCAAAAGGTTCTATGGTGTGTAATACATGGACTTTAGAGTCGAAAGCAGCCATGAATTTCTTGGCAGGCTCAATAACCTTTTCCGATTCTTCAGAAAGGTCGATAGCGAGTAGAATGGTTGAGTAGTTAGACATGATCAGCTCCTCTCTAGGGGTTGCCTGCAGTGTTTACAACTTTATTATTGAAGTAAGTCTTTGATCTTTCAACTCTATATGGAAAGATTTCAGTCTAAACTGTTATGTGTCAATGTTTTATATGACTTAACAATATTTTGATTGGGTTAGAGTAGGTGTATTAATGGATTTATGGGTAGTAGTCGCGGGTTTTGCGCTTTTAATGGTTCTTGGCTCGATCGTTTGGATTATGCCGTCAAAGCGTGATCGTAGAATTGCCAGGTTACGTCAAGCTGCCATTTTGAAGGGGATTCGAGTGAAGTTGATGGATTTTCCCGTCATTAATATGTCCGGACGGGTAGAAGAGGCTAACGTTTCAGGCGCTGCTTACTCTCTGTGTGATTACGATTTTAGTGGGGTGCAAGCGGGATGGATGTTAATACGAAATTTGGGTGAGGCAGGGGATTCACCTGACGGATGGGGTTGGTATATAAACCAGAGTAGGCTTCCGGAACCGATTATTGAGCATATAACTAATTTAGTTCAAAAGTATCAGGATCAACTGCTGGCAGTTTCCATTTTGTCAGGCAGTGTGTCGCTGGGTTGGAATGAACAAGGATCAATCGAGGACCTAGATGAATTTAACGTTTGGGGGGCAAAGTTGTTGGAGCTGATGGCCCCGTTTCTTGCATCTCAGGATCAGTAGATGTTTTATTTAAGGCATAGAGCTAAAGAAATTCGGGAGAACTGTTCACAGAGCATTGATACAAATGAGCTAGACTTATAGTGGAATTGAGGCAAGGAGTGCGTTATGCCATCAGAAGTTATTGATTATTCAGTATTGTCCCCAGTGGGTAGTTTAGATGTTCTATCCATAAAAGAAATCAACAAGTTAAGTGGTTTAAATAAGGGTAAACTGTACGAGATGTTTCGTCGTTGCTCGTTGGCTGTGATGAACAGCGGTATCGACAATGACGACATTGAACAACTTGAAAATCAATATTTAGATTTTGAGATTAGTATAGTTCCCCAAGCCCGAGGTGCCTGCATCGCTGTACAAAATGCGCCAGCCAGGGCATTCGTTGACGGGAAGATGATTCAGGGGGTTAAGGAAAATCTCTACTCCGTTTTACGAGACATTATTCATCTGAGCAGCCAGCTTGATCTTGATGCGCTTAATGAGATTGGTAGCGGACCAATTATTACCGAAGCGGTTTTTCATACCTTAAGACAAGCCAATGCGCTTCAGGCTCGAATAGATCCGAATATCATCGTTTGCTGGGGGGGGCACTCCATCAGCGAGTATGAATATGATTACACCAAGGAAGTGGGTTATCAGCTAGGTCTTCGTGGTTTTGATATTTGTACCGGGTGTGGGCCTGGTGCCATGAAAGGGCCTATGAAGGGCGCCAACGTAGCGCACGTTAAACAGCGGATTCGTAAGCCAAGATATATAGGGTTAACGGAGCCAGGAATTATTGCTGCCGAATCTCCAAACCCTATCGTTAATGAACTTATTATTCTTCCTGATATTGAGAAGCGTCTCGAAGCATTTGTGCGTCTCGGTCACGGTATTGTTGTGTTTCCGGGCGGTGCAGGTACAGCAGAAGAAATTCTTTACCTACTAGGTGTCTTGATGGGGAATAAACATGGAGCAGAGATACCTGTGTATTTTACTGCGCCTAAAGAATCCGCTGAGTATTTTGAACAAATTGATGCTTTTATTGGTGATACGCTGGGGCCTGAAGCTCAAAAACTCTATGAGATTATTATTGCTGATCCTGAGCATCTGGCCATTGAGTTGAAGCGCCGAATGGATGAAGTGAAGTCGCGTCGGAAAGCGCGAAAAGACGCCTATTACTTTAATTGGATGCTTGAAGTTGAATCTGTGTTTCAGGAGCCGTTTATCCCGACGCATAAAAATATGTCTGAGTTGGATTTAACGCTGGATCAACCTCCACACATGTTGGCAGCTCAGTTGCGTAGAGCGATGTCCGGTATCGTTGCAGGTAATGTGAAAGAGCAGGGCATTTCTGAAATTCACAAACACGGCCCATTCAAGTTGCATGGTGAACCAGAACTCATGAAAAAGTTGGATAAATTGTTAGCGTCTTTTGTCGCTCAGAAACGAATGAAATTACCAGGTACCAAATACGTACCTTGTTATGAAGTGGTTACTGATTGACAGTTAAGGTATGCATGAAAATGCCCAGATTAATCTGGGCATTTTATTTCCAGAATGGTGAGAAACTAATCGATTAGCCTGCTATTTTTTTTCCACATGGTGTGGTTTGAGTATCTTGCAAGTCTGCTAATTCGTATAGCTTTGCCATATCCAGTAGTTCGATATCCCGGCTGCTGTCCAGGAAGCGCAGAAGTTCTTTTTGTTGGAACTTACTGAAAATTCGGCTGATGGTTTCAACGGCTAGGCCTAGGAAGTTACCCAAGTCATTTCGAGACATGGTAAGGCGGAATCGGGTTGCTGAGTAACCTCGGCGTTGGAAACGTTCAGAAACAGAGACTAGGAAGGTCGCAAGACGCTGTTCTGAAGTTTTCTTACTAAGAAGCAACATCATTTGCTGATCTTCAGAGATCTCTTGGCTCATGCTTTGAAGAAGCTGGTCACGTAATTCAGGAAGATCGTCTGCTAAAGCATCAAGGCTGTCATAAGGGATGTCACAACAGGTGGTTGTTTCCAAAGCCACAGTAGTGATTGGATACTTTTTATTGAAAAGACCATTCAGACCAATAATTTCACCTGCAAAGTGGAAACCAACGATTTGCTCTTCACCTGAAGGGCTTGTAATGAAGCTTTTAACGCTACCAGAGCGTAGAGCTAATACTGAATGGAAATCCTCACCTTGGCGCCAGATTGTTTGACCCTTCTGGTATGGGCGGCCTCGTTTAATAATCGCATCTAAGCGATCAATATCTTGCTCGTGTAGAGACAGAGGAAGGCATAGGGAACTTAAAGAGCAGTCCTGACAACTTACGGCAGTTCCGCACCCTTTAACGCTGGTGAAATTCTTCTGTGACATTAGCTTTAGCTTCCGAAAATGTTTGGATAATTTATACCACAGCTATAGATGTCTATAAAGCACATAGACGGTGCGTTTTAAAAAACTTGCACAGTCAGACAGCTTAAATACTCACTGTGGAGTATTTAAGCTGTGATCCATCTGCGAGTGATCCATCTGCGAGTGATCCATCTGTGAGTGATCCATCTGCGAGTGATCCATCTGCGAGTGATCCATCTGCGAGTGATCCATCTGCGAGTGATCCATCTGCGAGTGATCCATCTGTGAGTGATCCATCTGTGAGTGATCCATCTGTGAGT
>Ga0255768_10006333_pt1 | contig 11231 bp, 19 predicted proteins | sample 071ome_33_FD_179983 | JGI IMG/M metagenome (GOLD analysis project Ga0255768, IMG submission 179983) | Coastal salt marsh microbial communities from the Groves Creek Marsh, Skidaway Island, Georgia - 071412AT metaG (version 2) | ecosystem: Environmental > Aquatic > Marine > Intertidal zone >...
CCGGAAAAGTTAAACTTAATCGGTCAGATAATGCCACTGGAGCAACAATCCATAACGGCGGCGGGGGGCAAGGACTTATTTTTAATGAACTAAACTCAGAAGGGTTTAAGTTTCAAAACAATGGCACAGACGTGATGAGGATTGCTAGTAATGGCTATATATACATGTACTCAGCATATAACATTGCGGTCGCGGGTTCTTCTCGAGATGTTTATGTAGAGTCAGGCGGATTTGTTGGTTATTTGTCGTCTGTTCAGGCGCATAAAACTAACATTCAACCTGTTGAAGATGTTGGCTGGCTTTATTCTTTGAATCCTGTTTCCTTTAATCGCAGGAAGAAAGATGAAACCGGTGCATATTCCGATGAGTTTTATGAAGAAAATGAATACGGTTTAATTGCCGAAGAGGTAGAGCCTGTTGCTCCACAACTTTGTTTTTATGATAAAGACGAAGAAACTGACGAAAAAACTCTTGCTGGTGTGCATTATCGTCAGCTAATAACGCCTATGTTGAAAGCTCTGCAGCAGGCACAAACCCGCATCGAAACCCTTGAAACCCAAAACGCCGAACAAGCAACTACTATCGCTTCCTTTGAAGCACGTATTTCCGCTTTGGAGGGAGGTAATTAACTATGGGACTTAAACTTAAATCAACAGGCGGAACAGGTTCCGTTGAACTTAACTGCCCTGATAATCATAATATAAATACGTCGTTTACTCTTCCTACCTCTAACTTTACTGGTGGGGAGTGGGTACTTGCTGATGGTAGTGGTAATGTCAACATTGACAGTGGAACGCTGTATGTTGATGCAGTAAATGATCGCGTCGGTGTGGGGACTGGTAGCCCTGGCGTAAACCTAGAGGTGGCTGGAAGCGAAGCGGAGATACGGCTTAGAGACACTAGGGTTGACGATGCTGGCTACTGGGGACTCAAGTCAGAACTTTCGTCCGGCCAAAGAAAATTATTTATTCAAGATGATGGTGTCGATAGGATTACAATTGACTCCTCAGGCAACGTCGGGATTGGCACTGCGGGTCCCACAAGACTGCTTACGGTTCAGAGCACGGGTAACGCAAACTTTTGCATTAAGTCGTCAACTACTGGCACCAGTCAATGCATGTTTGGCGATACGGATTCAGATGTAGCAGGAAATATCGCATATAGCCATTCAAATAATTCAATGGCATTTGAGGTCAATGGTTCAACGGCGGCTACCATCGACAGCGCCGGCAGGTTGTTAGTTGGCACGTCTTCTGCAATTCAGACTTCCACTAACTCGAGAATCCAAGCCGCAAGTTCTTCCGGCGCATACTACATTGTTGCCAGAATCGACACTTCGGTTACTACAAATAACTCTATTGGCGGTATGCGTTTCTACGGAAATGACTCCGATGGTAATTATGACGAATGTGCCCGTATTGAGTGCCTCGCAGATGGATCGCACAATAGTGACAGTAAACCAAGCCGACTCGGGTTCTTCACTACGCAATCAGGGTCAGCCTCTACGACGGAGCGGATGAGGATTGCCAACGATGGAACTCTTACGCTCAAATTCGATAACGGTACTTACGATCCTGTAACTTTTTCAGGTACAACTACTTACGGAAACGGTACGCTACAAATCCAGCCGGTGACTATTCCCGGCTCAGGTACAGCAAACTACTACACACACTTTGCAAACAAAACTGTTGGTAGTGGAACTACTGCCCACAACGTTGTTATTCAAGGTTCATTATCTAAGGGATCTGGATCATTTAGGGTTCCGCACCCATTAAAACCAGAAACGCATGATCTCGTTCACTCCTTTATCGAAGGTCCACAAGCCGACCTCATTTATAGAGGTCATGTTCAGTTAGTTGATGGCATAGCAACGATCAACATTGATGAAGCTGGCCGCATGACCGAAGGCACCTTTGAAGCACTCTGCACCAATGTGTGCTGCTTCACCAGCAATGAATCGGACTGGACCGCTGTGCGTGGTTCTGTATCGGGCAACATTCTTACTATCGAGGCACAAGATTTAACATCTACAGCTGAAATTTGCTGGATGGTTGTTGGAGAGCGCAAAGACCCTCACATGATCGAAACAGATTGGACCGATGAAGACGGTAGGGTCATTACTGAACCACTAAAGAATCAAGCCTCGTAGACCTACTCTCTAACCACCATTAAACCTTTATTTTTTTAAGATGACCACTTTTACTTGGAAAGTCGCCAACCTTGAGCGAAACCTTCCTGAAAACAAAGTTTACACCGTCCACTACACTGTCAACGCTCTGTCTGACACGGTTGACCCTAGCAGTGAGTCCGGTGGTTTCTTCTCCGCAGGTGCCTACGGTTCTGTCGGTCTTGACGGTGAAGTGACTGTTGACTTCGCTGACCTTACTGAAGAAGTTGTGGTTGGCTGGGTCAAAGAAGCTCTTGGCGGTGCTGAGAAAGTTGCTGAGATTGAAGCAGCACTTCAAGCACAAATTGATGAACGCATTGCTCCTACTAAAGCTGCAGGCGTTCCTTGGTAAACCTTTACTAACTTAGAACAATGATTGCACTTATCCGTCCCGTACTCTTCTCCTTCCTCAATAGCGAGAAAGTGAAGCGATTGATTGTTGACATGCTCCGTAAACTTGCTGAGCAATCTGATAACACGGTTGATGATCAAGCTGTTGATTTCATCGAACGTGGTCTTTTTGGTGGCTAAAAATGCCTTTGGGTGAGCCACCTGTACTGCCCTTTATACGGCTCCCTGAGGCGCCTTTGCTACCCCGTCCGGTGCTGGAGGTGCCAAGGGCTACTTTACCGTCCTACAAGCCGCTTGTAGTGCCCCCTCAGGACCTCAGACCACCGCCGGGAATCAAGGGAAAAGAGGAAAAGGAGAAAAAGGAAGAACCTAAACCTGCTCCTCCTCCTGTCTCTATCCCTAAACCTCCCGATCAAATTCGTTACATCGACATACCGGGTACAGATATTACTGTGCCCCTTCCGACTAACGAAATACTAGCTACGGCTACAACGACAGCTACTGTCTCCGTTGCAGCCACCCTTACAGCTACTGCAGTATTTAAACGGACAGTTAGCCTTATTAAACCTATTATTAAGAAACTGCTAACTAAGAAAAATGCACCGAACCAAGAGCTTTCTGAATGAGTTCTTTAGTGAGATTGTAAAAGCACTTGTACTTGTTTGGAGTGCAGGTGTTCTCACTGCTTCCTACATGGGAATGTTGCAAAAAATGGATCCCACTTTTGTCGCCAGTTTGCTTAGCGGCACTCTTGCTTCGTATGGGATCAGTCGCATGGATACTAAGAAAACATCGGAGCCACCAAAATGAAAAAACTACTTCTTCTGGCAATCCTGTTTCTACCCGCAGTAGCCAACGCTCAAACTGTTACCCCACAGTTTACCCAAGGTAGTATGAACTCTACTACCGAAACCACCCAAACAATCACAGAAACCGTTACCACCAATGTTTATGGGGGTGATTATAAGTCATGGTCTGGAACCAACGTAACCCCAAGCGGCTCTATCAACGATGCTGCAACTACCTACACAATTACTACCGTAGGGGAAGAGTTTCAACTAGAGACCGTAGAACGAGCAGCAGGTCTGGTAGAGACGGTTACTATCGACCGAGTTATCGACACAACGTCTTCTACTACCTCGCTTTCTGTCTTCTCACAGTAACACCTGTTTACGCGGCTGAAGACGACCCTAAAGTTGCTAACACAGCAGCGCCAAGTGCAGCTGCAGTTGGTAACGTAACTAACCAAGCAGTTCAATTCCAGAACACAGGTGCCCCTAGTAGACAGCAGTTTACTGGGGGTAATTCTTGTAATGGATCTACAATGACTGTCTCACCTTTTTACATGGGCAATGATAAGGTACCTACGAATTACTCTAGATCCAATAACTATGGAATACAGTTTAATTTTAGTGTACCGCTTGACGGCAGTCTTACAGAACTATGTAAACAAATAGCTAGACGTCATGAACAAAAGATGCGCCTTGATTACGAACTAGTCAGGGCGTTGAAGTGCACTGAAATCATGAAAGCCGGGTTTACGTTTAGACCTGGTTCACGTGTTGAAGTGCTTTGTCATGACATTGTACCTATTGTGTCTTTGACAAATGAAGAAAAAAGCAACTGAGGATCAGTTTAACGAGCTTCACAACCTTGTTACGTCTGAGTTCCTCGCTCGCATCAAATCTGGTGAAGCCAGTACTCAAGATCTCAAAGCAGCTTGTGACTGGTTAGCCAAGAATGACATCAGTGGTGTTGCGTATGAGGGCAACCCACTTGATAAACTAGCAACAATTATGCCCAAGGTTGATCCTGAAATGGTACAGAAGAGGTTATATGGCTCGAAGCACTTCTGATTACTACAAGTCAAACCCTAAAGCTGCTGCTAAACGCCGGAAACAGCAGCGTAAATACAACAAAACACAAAATGGGCTTAAAATACGGACTGCTGCTAACAAACTGAATAGAAAACTTGGAACCTATGGTAATGGTGATGGAAAAGATGCCTCTCACACCGGTAAAAACACTGGAAAACTGGAATCACCTTCTAAAAACCGCCGTAGACCAAGAACTGGTAAGAAGTACGCATGACCCCGCTGTTGCCTACCCCTGATCATTACATTTACAATCTCATAACCATGACGAGTCCTGAAGCTAAACGGATGTGGCGACGAGCCATTAAGGAACACTTCAACTGTCAATGCGTTTATTGTGGAGAACATTATGAATTACATGAACTTACTTTGGATCACGTTGTGCCTCGTTTTTTTGGGGGACAAACGATTACAAGAAACTTGGTTCCATCCTGCCGGAAATGTAATCAAGAAAAGGGGACAAGCAACTGGTTATCCTGGATGCGAGCTACGTTTGGCTGCAATCCGGGTAGAGAACAATTGATTTTATCACATATCAAGTAAATGGCAGAACAATTAGATGCCTTGTTAAAAAAATACGGTCCATCTACTCTGTCATTTGAAGAGTGGAAACAAGCCGCTAATCAAATTAGGTTTTTTGGGCAAAATAAAGAAGAGATTTTTGACATTCTCGGTTATCCTGTTGAACCGGATGATACGCCTATTAAAGTTACATATAAAGGCGATAAAGGTGGTTATGACCGTAGAACTGGTCAACGCACTGCTCAAGCACAAAAACGAACATCTAAAGCTACAACACAAACTGTAGGTAAAGATGTCTATAATAAAGGCGTTGTTGCTCCTAAATTTTCTGGACTTGAGGAGCACCATAAACGTGTAGTTGATGTTTATGCTCCATTTTTTGAAGGGCTAAACGCTAAAGAAGCAAAAGAGCTTGCTCAATGGTTTGTTGATGAAGGTGCCCCTTTAGGTAACGTAGCTGAAAATTTAGAAGCTATGAGCCCTGAAGAGCACAGTAAACTACATCAATGGTTAAAAGAAAACTACATTCAATCTAAAACCGGTAAACCACTGTTTAATTTAAAAAATCTTACTTTAAATGAACGGTTTCCGGCGGCTTTAACTTTTCTTGAGCATATCCAACCTGCAGCTGATGAGCAATTCGACAAGCTTAAGCTACTGAGAAAAGGTGCTAAAGGCCTGGCTATTGCTGGTGCTGCGGCACCTTTAGCTGTTGGTCTTCCTCTGAGTGCTGCTGAGACCGCTCAACGGTATCAAATTGCTCAGGAGACGCAAGATCCAATAGATGCTGCACAAACTGTTTTATCTGGAACTTCTTTTGCTGGTGATGCTATTTCTGCATTTCCACCTGCAGCACCTTTAGGTGAAGGTGTTTCTACGTTTGGAGATGTAAGTAACACACTTATTGATACTATCAGAGAAAACCCAGAACAAGCTAAAAAAGTGGTTAAAAACGTCGCAAAAACTGTTACTAAAAATTTAATGCCTGATCCTTTTCGTGATGTAAAAAAAGTGGCTAAATACGTTACTCCTGGGCTTAGCCATTTTTTACCAGGTTTAAAGCTGTAAAACACATGACCCACCCTATTATTGTGACTGGACCACAACGGTCCGGAACCCGTATTGCAGCTCACATTATCGCCAAAGAAACAGGTGGTGTGTTTGTTGACGAGCTTGACTACTGCTTCCCTTTACCGGATAAAGCGGTTGTTCAAGCTCCTTTTCTTCTTAAAAGTGTTGTAGAGCTATCTTTTATGCTGCCTAACGTTCAGTTTGCTTTTATGTATCGCAACCCAGAAGATATTGTAGCAAGCATGGAACGGATAGAATGGTATAAAGACTATTCAACTGATCCAGAGTTTTACCCGTTTTTTGTAAAGCATTGTTATGAATACATTGATCTACTTAAGCAGACGCTGAGGGAAAATCAATGGTTTGATGTTCACTATGAATCATTACAGCTAAACCCACTATTTATAGCTGATAGAAACAACTTTACTGTTAAACAGCACCTACCTAACACCCCACACGGACCTGATAAATGGAGAAATGACGAATACATTAGAACTGTTAAAAACCGACTTTAAAATTTTTCTTCAAGCCCTGTGGTCAGAGCTAGATTTGCCGTCACCAACCCGTGCTCAATACGCTATTGCTGATTACCTACAACACGGTCCTAAGCGTCTACAAATCCAGGCTTTCCGAGGAGTTGGTAAGTCTTGGATTACTGGCGCTTTTGTTCTTTGGACACTGTTTAATGATCCAGAAAAGAAGATTATGATTATCTCTGCTTCTAAAGAGCGGGCTGATAACATGTCTATCTTTCTTCAAAAGCTTATTATTGAAACAGTTTGGTTAAAACACCTTCGACCTAAAAATGATGACGCTCGTTGGAGCCGTATTTCGTTTGATGTTGCCTGCAGTCCTAGTCAAGCTCCTAGTGTTAAGTCTGTTGGTATTACTGGTCAGCTTACCGGTTCACGTGCAGACTTAATGATCTTGGACGACGTGGAAGTGCCAGGCAACTCCATGACAGAAATGATGCGTGAGAAACTGCTACAGCTTTGCACAGAGGCTGAGTCTATTCTTACGCCAAAGGATGATTCCCGTATTATGTATTTGGGGACACCACAAACAACCTTTACTATTTATCGTAAACTTGCAGAACGTAATTACCGCCCCTTTGTATGGCCTGCTCGTGTTCCTCGTAAACTTGCTAACTACGAAGGACTAATAGCTCCACAGCTTCAGGAAGACATCGACCAAGGTGCCGATCCGTGGAGCGTAACTGACCCGGATAGATTTAGTCATGAAGATCTTATCGAACGTGAAGCATCTATGGGACGCAGCAACTTCATGCTGCAGTTCATGCTCGACACAAGCCTTAGCGATGCTGAAAAATTCCCACTCAAGATGGCTGATCTTGTCGTCACCAGTGTTAATCCTAAGTCCGCTCCTGATGAAATCATCTGGTGCAGCGATCCTAGAAATGTCATCAAAGAACTCCCAACTGTTGGGCTACCTGGAGACTATTTCTACTCTCCAATGCAGTTACAAGGAGAGTGGGGTCCTTACCAAGAAACAATCTGCAGTGTTGACCCGTCGGGTCGTGGCACAGATGAGACGGCAGCAGCTTATATCTCCCAACGTAACGGTTATTTGTACTTGCACGAAGTGCGAGCTTACCGAGACGGATACTCAGACAATACGCTTCTGGACATTCTAAGAGGTTGTAAGAAGTACAACGTTACTAAACTTGTCGTAGAGACTAACTTTGGTGACGGTCTTGTTGCTGAACTTTTTAAAAAACACCTGCAGCAAACACAGCAGGGTGTTGACGTAGAAGAGGTACGAGCTAATGTCCGTAAAGAAGAGCGTATTATTGATTCCCTTGAGCCTGTCCTTAATCAACACCGCCTTGTTGTTGATCGTTCTGTCATCGACTGGGACTACAACTCAAATAAAGACGACGCTCCAGAAAAACGTCTCCTCTATATGCTCTTCTATCAGATGAGCCGGATGTGTCGGGAAAAAGGTGCAGTCCGACACGACGACAGATTAGACGCACTGGCACAAGGCGTTAAATACTTCACAGATGCCATGTCTATCTCGGCTAAAGAAGTAATAAAACAGCGTAACCGAGAGGAGTGGAACGACCTACTTGAAAGCTTTATAGACGACCCACAATCGGCTACTAACCACCTAGCTTTGGGTATGACAATGGACCAAAGAAAGAAAGCAAGAGGTAATTCTAAAACCCAGTTACCGACTTGGATCTAAGAGGTCCGTCACTTATACAGGAAGAAGGGTGGACTTCCTGTAGTGGGGAGACGTAAAAATCTCCCCCTTTACTACCGACAGAAACAAGACGACCAATTCTACTGATTCTTCTTTCTGTTAATCCACCGACTGAATCAAAGACGCTTTTACTACTGTATGTCCACCTCCCACCACACCGTACAGCTAGTCCATCACACTAACAAAGGTGATGAGTTAGTAGCTTACATGGCAAGGGTATCTAACCCAGATAATCAGAACAACACTAAGACAAGTGCTCGTCTGATTAAATACCTTATTGAACATCAACACTGGTCACCCTTTGAAATGGTAAACATGTGTGTAGAAATTGAAACTACACGCAGTATAGCAGCTCAAATCCTTCGCCACAGATCATTCAGTTTCCAAGAGTTTAGCCAGCGTTACGCCGACGCTACACAGCTTGGTAACAGTGTTATGCCAGAGCTACGCCTGCAAGATACTAAGAACCGTCAGAATAGCATTGAGGTAGAAGAAGAAGACCTTTTTCTTAAAGATCGTATTAAATACCTTTACAAACACGCTGAACAAGTCTACGAAGCCTTGTTAGAAGCAGGAGTAGCTAAAGAATGTGCACGTGATGTCCTACCTCTTAGCACTCCTACCCGCCTTTACATGAACGGAACCCTTCGATCTTGGATTCATTACTGTCAGCTTCGCTGTGCTAACGGCACACAAAAAGAACATAAACTTATCGCTGACCAAGCTAAACAGCTGATAGCAATGTGTTACCCACAAGTATATGCAGCAGTATGGGCGTAAAACACGTATTTGTAGCAGTTCTAGCCGCCCTTACACTTGTAGAGGCGGCTCACCTTAATTATCACTACCAAAACTGCCCTAAACCACAGTTACATGTCCACAACTGATCCGGTTTGGTCCGTTATATTCGGGTTATGCCTGCTTTTAGCGGGCGTAATCTGGATTATCTGGCGGATACTAGTAGATTTTTGACAGAAATTTCTGAACCCTTATATCGCACAGCCAGGACGCACGGACCCCCCATGGGGTCGCGCAGATACGCGCGCCAGTGCTCGCCCGTAGTAACCCGCGCAACACCGGCGAGAGCCGGCTCACAGCCGCACACAACGGGCTCTCACGGGGCGTTTGACTGGCTGAGACCGGCTCAAACCTGTTGTGGGTATTGCGATCTGTTGCGCCACCTTATCGATCAGACCCCGACTGATAAGATGCAGTGATAGCCGGTGCAACGCAGTGGATCTGACCAGGTTTAATGCCAGTGATAAGCAAGCCTTATGGGATGAAGCCGCCCAAACCGACCTTGAGGCTGTATGATGGCGTTTGGATGAGTGGTTGATGATCTTGATCTCGACTCTCCCTGTTAAGGGGGAGGAGAGTCTCGATCTTCAATCACCACTCACCACCTCACCGAACCTTGACAACCGCATAAGCAGCTCGCTACCGGATCAACCGGGTGATGACGACCAACGGCGTGGGTTTCTGCCGTGATGAGCTGGTAGACACAGAGAGCGCAGAGCCTCCTGCGCTATACAAGTGTGCTCAAGGCACAGCTGCACGGTGCACCGGCGCCCTGCCCGTTCGAGTCGGGCTGTATGCTATTGCTGCTCCATCAAGGACGCAGCTCACTTCACATTGCTACTGTTTCAAATGTTCTTCAACATCCAACCTCGTACCTCTGACGCTGTTGCTTGCCTTCAGGTTTCGCCGGTCCTCGGCGTTGTCCTCGTTGAGTTTGCCAACGGCTACAGCTACGAGTACACTGGCGTTAGCCGTCGTGCTATCGCTAACCTGATGCTCAACCCTAACATGAGCCTTGGGTTCTGGGTTAACCAGAACTGCATCCGCCCTGAGCGGACTGCCTGTCTGACCCTCGTCTGACGGTTACACTGAGGGCATCCGTGCCCTCTCTGTAGCCCTCAAGCTACGCTTGTTCACTTGCTTACATACACACATGACCATGCATGACGCTCTCACTGCTCGCTTCACCGATGCAGATGAGATCAAGGACGTAGCCAACTATGGCTGCGCCGGTGGTGTGTCTGGTTTCATCTACTACACCGAAACCTCTGCCTTCTATGATGAGCACGAGGCTGAGATCCTTGACTACCTGTCCGACTGTGACATCTCCATCAAGGATGTGTGCAAGGATGATGACGACATCATGACTCTCAAGAACCGCCTAGTCTGGTGTGTTGTTGAGATGTGGTGCCAGGCACAGCAGATTGCTGTTGAGATGGAAGAGTTCGCACTCTCCGCCTGATGTTTACACTGAGGGGATACGTCCCCTCTCTGTAGCCTTCAGTGCTACGTGTTCACTTACAACTAACATGGAGTATCAAATCAACTACACAAAGGGGCGTGACATCTGCGCCACTGACTACATCACTGCTCGCTCACACATGGAGGCATGGTCGAAGGGATCTGCCCGTGCTCAAGGACGTGAGCGAGTACATAGTGTGTACCCAATGAACATGCAAACTTACAAAGAATTCTGATGCCTGAAACTAACATCATCCTTGCAGTGATTGGCTGCGTTGGTCTACTCTCTACCCTTGCTGTTTACTCCCGTGCAAACAATGCTAACACCCGCTTTGAACGCAGACTCCTACGACAGCGATACGCTAACCGCGTGGCACATGGGGATGAGTGATGCCATGCGTATGCTTGACCTACCCTGGCAAGCTACAATTAACAAGACGCACCAAGGACATGACACTTGGCTGCGTTACTTTCTCGATTATGTTGAGGTATTAAATGATTAGATCTCGTGAATGGCTGCTACTCAATGCAGTCGAATCATGGCTACACCACTATGAACGTGCTGCCAATGTTGACACTGTTCATCTATACAAACAACTGCGTGATGAGTTCCATGATGCATACATGGCAACGATCACCAAGGACGTAGATGAACCCAAACCTACACCAAAAACACCACGCAAACGTACACGCAATGCTTCACAATCACAAGCCAAAACTGTATGAAGTCACCCTTAGTTCAGGCACTATGCATCTATTAG
>Ga0255768_10006337_pt1 | contig 11228 bp, 9 predicted proteins | sample 071ome_33_FD_179983 | JGI IMG/M metagenome (GOLD analysis project Ga0255768, IMG submission 179983) | Coastal salt marsh microbial communities from the Groves Creek Marsh, Skidaway Island, Georgia - 071412AT metaG (version 2) | ecosystem: Environmental > Aquatic > Marine > Intertidal zone > Salt...
GATCGCCGCATGATCGATATCGCGACCTCGCTGTGGGAAATTCTCTGGTCAAACGAATCGACTTTGTGGAATTGATGCTTAAGCACGCCGAGAAGAAAGATGATTCGGAATTGGAAAAGCAGCTCGAGATTTTACGAAACGAGTTTCTCGATTTGCTCGACGATTGTGCGATAGAGCCATTTACCTTCCCTGCCGGTGCAGTAATCGATACCAAGGTTCGGAATCGCATTCAAGTCGTCAAAGGCGAACGCTCCGTCGTTCGCAGAAACCGTCCCGCGCGGCTACCTCTACCTTCACGGAGACGACCAGACCATGATCGTCCGAAAGGCTGAGATCCTGATGGTCTAGGCATCTCGTAGAACGAACTTCACTCAAAACTTGCGCAATCTCAGCCGGTGTATCGTTCGACCTTCGGCGAGCCATTGCTCTTCGAAGTCCGTTTTGGGATAGAAAAAGGAATCATCCTCCCAGGGCTCCTCTGAGAAAAAATCGCACTCGTTCTGCTTCTCGACGGCTTCCTCGTGATATTTGGGGGCGTCGGTTTTGAAGAGCAACTCTCCGTCGCCTTCAAGAAGGGAATGAAGCGCGCGGAGAAAATGCAGTTGGCACATCTGGCGACGACGGGCGTGCTTCTTCTTCGGCCAGGGATCCGGACAGAGAAAATGAATGCGACGAAAGCAATTTTTCGGAAGCAACCAGTTCACCGCATAGTTGGAGTCGCCGCGGAGGATTCGAACATTTTCTAAATGGTCTCGTGCTGCCTTGCGATTGACTTTGCGAGCGCGTCCGAGAAGTCGCTCGACGCCGAGAAAGCGAACATCGGAAAGTTCGTTGCCCATGCGCGCGAGGAACGACCCATCTCCGCAGCCAAGGTCGAGCTCGATTGGCCCTTCTCCGGAGAATATTTCATCGCGCTCCAGCCGCCGGAACCAGTCTTCCGGGTAAAGTTCGTGAGGTAGGGGAAACGGCTCCTCTTTGGGCATGACGTTGTCTCCCGCTTAACCGAGCAGTGTATTCCAGATGCCGCTGGGACGCATTGCATCCCCTGCTTTTTGGTCATCAGGACGGTAGTAGCCATCGATGTCAACAGGGCTGCCCTGAACGCCGATCAGCTCTGCGACGATGGCTTCCTCGTTCTCAGCGAGCGATTTTGCGATGGGTTCAAACTCGGCTTTGAGTTCGGCATCGTCGTCTTGCGCGGCGAGAGCTTCCGCCCAGAAGAGGCTTAGGTAGAAATGGCTACCACGATTGTCGATACCACCAAGGCGACGAGTCGGGGATTTGTTTTCGGCAAGTAACTTGCAGGTCGCGTCATCGAGAGTGGCCCCGAGGATGCGGGCTTTCGAGTTGTTAAAATTCTCCCCGAGATGATCGAGCGATACGGCGAGGGCGAGAAATTCACCAAGCGAATCCCAACGCAGGTAGTTCTCCGCCACGAACTGCTGCACGTGTTTGGGAGCCGATCCTCCTGCACCTGTTTCGAAAAGACCTCCCCCATTCATCAGGGGAACGATGGAGAGCATCTTCGCGCTGGTTCCTACTTCGAGAATGGGAAAGAGGTCGGTGAGGTAGTCGCGGAGTACGTTGCCCGTCACGGAAATGGTGTCTTCTCCCTTGCTGATCCGCTCGCACGAAAGTTTCGTCGCGGCGACAGGGTCGAGAATGCGAATGTCGAGGCCGTCTGTGTCATGATCGGGGAGATAGGCATTCACTTTCTTGATCAGCTCGGCATCATGAGCACGAGTCTCGTCGAGCCAGAAAATCGCAGGAGAGCCAGTCGCGCGGGCGCGGGAAACGGCAAGCTTTACCCAGTCGCGGATGGGGGCGTCCTTGGTCTGGCAAGCGCGCCAGATGTCACCCTTGCTGACCTCATGAGAAATGAGAACGTTTCCGGTCGAGTCTGCGACTTGCACGGTGCCGTTGGCTGGGATTTCAAAAGTCTTGTCGTGAGATCCATACTCTTCTGCTTTTTGCGCCATGAGGCCTACATTAGGAACGGTTCCCATGGTTGCCGGATCGAATGCTCCGTGCTCTTTGCAATGGTCGATGGTTGCTGAGTAGACTCCAGCGTAGCTGCTGTCGGGAATTACAGCGATGGCGTCCTGCTGTTCGCCGTCTTTGTTCCACATCTGACCAGAAGTTCGAATCATTGCGGGCATCGATGCATCAATGATGACATCACTCGGCACGTGCAGGTTGGTGATACCCAGGTCGGAATTGACCATCGCAAGATCGGGGCCGGCTTCGATCGCAGCCTTCAGGTCCGCCTCGATCTCGGCTTTCTTCGTATCGTCGAGTCCGTCAATCTTCGCAACGAGATCGCCGAGCCCGTTTTTGAAATCGACACCGAGTTCTTCGATGAGGTCGGAGTGCTTTTCGATGAGGTTCTTGAAGTAGACTTTCACCGCATGGCCGAAAATGATGGGGTCAGAGACCTTCATCATCGTCGCCTTCATGTGAATCGAAAATAGAACGCCTTCGCGTTTCGCGGCTTCGACCTGCTCGGCGAGAAAGGCAACGAGTGCGTCCTTGCGCATCACTGTTGCGTCGAGCACTTCGCCTGCGAGCAGAGGAACGGAATCACGCAAGACGGTAGTTTCGCCGTTTGTGCCGATCAATTCGATGCGAGCATCAGTAGCGTACTCGACAGTGACAGACTTTTCGTTCGAACGAAAGTCATTCTCCGTCATGTGCGCCACTCGCGTTTTGGAATCTCTGGACCATGCACCCATCCGATGGGGATTGTTGCGGGCGTATTCTTTAACTGCCTTCGGGGCACGACGGTCGGAGTTTCCTTCACGCAGGACAGGGTTTACAGCGCTGCCTTTGACCTTGTCGTAGCGAGCCTTGATGTCTTTCTCTTCATCGTTGGCAGGCTCTTCCGGATAATCAGGGAGGGCATATCCTTGTTCCTGGAGTTCTGCGATTGCGGCTTTCAGCTGAGGGATTGATGCGCTGATATTGGGAAGCTTGATGATATTTGCTTCCGGAGTTTTCGCGAGCTCGCCCAGTTCAGAGAGGGCATCATCAACTCGCTGCTCTTCCGCAAGGAGATCGGGAAACTGGCAGAGAATTCGGCCGGAGAGAGAAATGTCCCGTGTTTCTACTTCGACGCCACTGGACTTGGTGAATGCCCGGATCACTGGCAGCAATGAATAGGTGGCGAGGGCAGGAGCTTCGTCGGTTTTTGTGTAAATGATGGAGGCCATATCGTGAAAAATTTTGGTAGAAAATCGGGAATGGTATTTCTCGCGCCACCTAAGCCCATGCTTGGGTAAAATCAACCGTTGGGGGTGGCGGGAATACCGAATCTCGAACAAGGAAATTTGAATGTAGAAGTCTGGTCCCGGTAGCCCTTCATGATTCGAAATTCCTTGTTCGAGATTCGATATTCAATCAATGGGGATTCAGTTTTTTACTCACCAGTTGCCATTGCCATCATCGGTCGCAGACCGCTTGCGATCTCACGAAGGGGCGTTACCGTCCCCGCGCTATGACCTCACGCGAAATCCGGCAGTCCTTTCTCGATTTTTTCGAAGAAAAACGGCACAGCATCGTTCCGTCTGCCAGCCTCATGCCAACTTCTCCGAACCTGCTTTTCACCAATGCAGGCATGAATCAGTTCATCCCGTATTTTCTCGGGACGGAGGCGGCACCTTACGATCCGCCGCGAGCTGCGGATACCCAAAAGTGTATTCGTGCCGGGGGAAAGCACAACGACCTCGAGGATGTTGGCTACGACACCTACCACCACACGATGTTCGAGATGCTCGGAAATTGGAGTTTCGGGAACTACTTCAAAAAAGAGGCAATTGCCTGGGCCTGGGAGCTTTTAACTCAGCGATGGAAGATTCCGCCAGAGAGGCTGTATGCCACTGTCTATATGCCGGGCGAGGGAGATCCTGCCGAGTTTGATCAGGAAGCACATGACTTCTGGGAAGAAATTTTTACTGCCGCCGGACTTGATCCGAAGATCCATATCGTAAACGGCGATAAGACAGATAACTTCTGGATGATGGGTGACACCGGCCCATGCGGTCCGTGCTCGGAGTTGCATATCGACCTGACGCCGGAGGGCGACACCAAGGGGAGTCTCGTCAATGCGGATGACCCACGCTGCATTGAAATATGGAACCTCGTTTTCATTCAGTTCAACGCGAATGAGGATGGTAGCTTTCGTCCGCTTCCGGCTACACACGTCGACACCGGAATGGGCTTCGAGCGTGTCTGCTCCATTGTGCAGTGCACGAACAGTTTTACTGATTTTTCCCGGCTGGCATCCAACTACGACACCGATGTATTTTCTCCAATTTTTGACCAGTTGTCGGAAATGTCGGGTAAGAAATACACATCGAGCGTTCCCGAGGGAGGTGCTCGCAGCGGATTGTCTGAGCAGGAGCAAGTCGACATCGCCTTTCGCGTGATTGGTGATCACATTCGAACGGTCAGCTTTTCCATCGCAGATGGTATCGAGCCGGGTAACGCTGGTCGCAATTATGTAATTCGGAATATCCTCCGCCGTGCAGTTCGCTTTGGGCGTGTATTAGGGTTTGATGCGGAAAAACCGTTTCTTCACCAACTCGTGCCTGTTCTGGTTGAGGAGATGGGCGATGTGTTCGCCGAGCTGAAATCACGACAGGACAAAATCGCGGAAACGCTTCGTGCCGAGGAGGAGCAATTCAATCGCACCCTCGACCGCGGCCTCAAGCTCTTCGACGGGGCTGCCGATGCGGTGGAAAGTGGTGAGCAGTTCCCAGCTGCCACCGTCGTGAAGCTCTGGGAGACTTATGGATTTCCTACAGACTTGACAGCACTTCTCCTCGATGAGCGAGGGCTGAAAACGGACCCTGACAAGGTGGAGGAGCTCGTTGCTGCTCACAAGGGGACTGGCTCCGAGGGCCAGACTTCGCAAGTTGTTGAAGCCGTCGATATCGAAACAGATGTGGTCACAGAGTTTGTTGGATTCGAAACAGATGAAACCTCAGCCTCCGTTATCGAGTGGATTGAAAACGATAACGGCACCTTTGCTGTAGTTGACCGCAGTCCTTTCTATATCGAAAAAGGCGGCCAGCTCGGGGATTTTGGAACCGTGAGCCTGGGCGAAGAAGAAATAGCTGTCATCAAAGTGCTCGGGATCGGTGATGCCACCCTGCTGCAGGTAGCGGCAAAGCCGGATGGCAATCCCAGTGAGGTCGTTCTCCGCATTGACGCTGATCGCCGCCGCGAAATCGAAAAGCACCACACCGCGACTCACCTCTTTCACTGGGCGCTTCACCAGGTCGTCAGCCCTGACGCCACGCAGCAAGGTTCGCTCGTCGCGCCAGATCGACTGCGTTTTGATTTCAATTCCAAGGCCCTCAATGACGACCAGATCTCGCGCATTGAATCCGAGGTCAACGGCTGCGTCACCTCCGACGATCCCGTTTCCGTTTCGGAAGTCCCGCATTCTGAGATCAAAGACAATCGGGATATCATGCAGTTCTTCGGCGACAAGTACGGAGACAAAGTTCGTGTCGTACAGATCGGCGGGAAAGAGGGAGCCTTTGACGGTTATTCGATGGAGCTTTGTGGCGGAACTCACACCAAGTCGACGGGAGCGATCGGATTTTTCAAAGTGAAAAGCGAAGGAGCCGTCGCTGCCGGGATTCGTCGCGTCGAGGCCGTTTGTGGAAACGCCGCAGGCGAACTGATCCACGACCAGACAGATGCGGTTGTGGTTGAGTTAGGAGAAGCAAATATCAAGCTCAATGCTGCTAATGAAAAACTCCAGAAGCTCGATAACGAAGCTGTCTCTGTTGAAGCGCCCGGCAATCTCGCCGAGCAAATTCAAGAAGCGCTGAAAATGGGAGAATTCGCATCCGCGAATGCTTTGCTCAAGCAATTCGAAGCGCACCGAGATGCCGTTAAAGCTGCTGCAGTGCAGGCCGACAAAGCCGTGAAAAAAGCATCTTCAGGAGCCGCCGCGCAGATCGCTTCGCAGTGGTATGACGAAACACTGGCTGAATTCGACGGGGAAAATTATGCGGGTCTACTGCCGGGAGATTCTCCAGCTCTCTTGCAGGAAGCAATGAACGTAGTCAAAGCACGGCAATTTTCGGGGGCCGTCGCCCTTGGTGTCATTGCAGATGGGACGCTGCATTTTGGAGCCGTGGTTTCATCTGATGCGACCGACAGGGTTCGCGCAGGCGATATCGTTCGCGAAGCCCTCGCCGTTGCAGATGGAAAAGGCGGAGGGAAACCGGAAATGGCCCGCGGTGCTGCTCCCAACATTGGAGGGCAGGCTGATGCTGTGATTGCGAAAGCGACAGAGATGATGGGTTGAAGGTCCAGCGAACTGGGTAGGAAGATTGATGCAAGAGACCGGCGATTTCAGTCGCGGAAGGTGGTATTGTGGTTAGTCAGCTGAAGCAGCCGGTCCGATTCCTTGCTATCTGTATCTCTCTGAGAGCCACATGACTTCCCCTTCTTCGCGAAAAGCTATTTTCTCCATCGGAAGTTGGTGCTACCCTGCTGGCTCTCGCACCGGTCACATGGGTCGTTCCCGCAGCGTTGGAATTGACTCCCGAGAATTGGTTTCAGCTTGGATTGATTTTCACAACAACGCTATGCTTTCTCATAGTCGCTGGTGTGGGGGCTGATTGTTCTGCCCTTAACTCCAAATCAGGGGGGCGAGAATCAAGACGGCGCTTGTTCTTCTTCCGATCGGACTTGTGATTGCATGGTTCGCAGGCGGTCGGCAACTTGCGGTTTGCCCCGTGGAAACGGTTGGGACCGTGGGAGATGTCGTCTGGTCGAAAAAACGCGACGGACTTGTTGTCGATCCGATCAATGGCAAGGTGAAACTGCACAGTCCGAGGAAACATGACATTGTGTCGATCCTGGACGATGACAATGCGGTTTCTACCGTCACATTAATCCTCTCTGACACCAATCAGCTTCTCGCCTTTCGAGACAAACACGGCAGGAGCAGCGAGCTTCGCCTCGTGACGCTGCGTCATTTCATGCGTCTGCTCTATGTGGAAATTACCCCGGCTTCCTCATGGATGCAGTAGCGCCCGAATAATTCTACCTCCGCGACTCAGATACATCACGGTCGCTTTGTCTTCGGGCAGGGAGCCCAAGGCATCGTAAAAGGTCTGCACGTCGGTGACCGGGTCCTGATTGATGCGGTGGATCAGGTCGCCGGGCCGGAATTGCTGAGCAGCCTGAGAGTCGGCTTTTACGTCGGTGATGATAATGGCGGCGTTGCTCTCTTCGAGGCCGAGCGCCATGCGCTGCTGCGGTGTGAGATCCCCAACCACAATTCCAAGAGCATCGGCGATGGACTGACCGTTCGCTGAAATGTCGGATCGCAGTTGGAGCGTGTTGGTGTCGCTCTTGGCGATGACTTCAACAGCTGTCTCGAGGGTTTTTCCTTTTCGAATGATGGTCACGGTAGTGGGTTCGCCGGCTTTTCGGGAGCGGATTCGGGCGAGAGCATCCTCAGCCCGGGTGACTTCTTTGTCGGCGATTTTTACGATGACATCTGCGGGCTTCAGGCCCGCTGCCTCGGCAGGGGATCCTTCGACGACGTTGGTGATAACGGCACCACGAGTGCTTTTCAGTCCAAGCGCGAGAGCGATGTTGTGAGAAATATTTTCCAGCTCAAGGCCCATGTAGCCGCGAATGAGCGGGCGGCCGAGGACGATTGCCTCGAAGACTTCGCGAACTTCGTTGGCAGGAATAGCAAGCCCGATGCCCTGCCAGACGCGGACGTCTTGCTGTCCGGTAAAAATGGCGACATTGATACCGACGATTTCACCGCGCACATTGACGAGCGGCCCGCCCGAATTACCCGGGTTGATAACGGCATCGACCTGAAAGTATTCGTTCGATCCGTCGCTGAGTTCCCGTTGTTTTGCGGAAATGATGCCTCGAGTCACAGTTTCGTTAAGACCGAAAGGGTTTCCGACAGCGAGAACCATTTCTCCGACACGAACCTTGTCGGAGTCACCGAATCCGAGCGGTCGGAATTTCGGGAGGCTGCCCCCTTTGGGAGGAAGGAGCTTGAGGACCGCGACATCGACATTGGGATCGCTGCCGACCCATTCGGCTTCGTAGATACTTCCATCGTGCGCGGTGACTTTGATCTTATCGACTCCGGCAACAACGTGGTGGTTGGTTACAATGTGGCCATCTTCCGTCACGATGACACCGGAGCCAAGGCCGGGTGCTTCGTAGCGCTGACTTCTCCGCACACCGAACATGCCCCAGGGATCTGCGGGGACGACACGAGTCACGTTGACCTCGGTCGTTGTGTCGATGGAGACAACGGATGGCACCACCGCATCGGTGAGATCGGACATGGCTCGATTCACTTTCTCGAGCGCACCGGTATTGTTGAGATCGAGGGGAACGGCGCGGAGGAGGGGCTTGCCGTCAGTAGCCTGCGCAACGATCGGGCTATCGGTTCCAATCGCCGCCGTCACGGGGCGTCCCTTGAGAAGATCGAAAATATCGTAGCGTTCTTCCTCATCAATCAGCAAGCGGTAGCCTAGCGCCGACACGATGACGAGCACGGTGAGGGTGAGAAATTGGAGAATAAAGCGCATCATGTCAGCAAAGGGGAAAGTGGTGAGATGTCGGAAACTGACTCTGTAGGGTGGTGCACCTAACAGGGCCAGGTCGATGATTCAACCTTGTTACACCCCTTGAAGTTAAGCGTCATGGTGCCAGGTGTTTGTCTGGGAAGTTAGCTGGTATCAGGGTGCTTCTTCTTCCGGTTTTGGCAGGACGGATTCTTTGGAGGGAAAGGATTCGACGAGTCGCTGGTCGTCAGGTGCGAGGTCGTTGATCTTGATTGTCCAGATTTCGCCGGATACATCCTGAAGCCGCGCCCAGGCCTGATCCCGATCAACAAATTTGGCAAAAATTACCTTCTCCCGAAAATTTGACCAGTCACGGTAGCCGTAGCGAACAAGGCCCTGCTTCTGGGTCTTGATCGATTCGAGCACGGGCTGGCAGGTATTTTTTAACTCCCAGAAATAGTCGACAGGTCGGCCGGTCCGGTAGCCGCGAATGCCGCGCTCGACTTCACCGTTAGGATTGAAGATGAGCACGTTGGGGTAGCCGCGCACTTTGAATTTTTCTTTGACCCGTCGCAGCGAATCGGGCGCATCGGTAATGTTTCTTGGGTAAACCAGGTAGCAAATGATGAGGTGCTCTTTCACGTATTTGTTGAAGCTCTTGGTGGCGAAGACTTCTTTGGAAAGAGCCATGGCCTGTGTATTCCACATTCCCGTAAAGAGAAGCAGGAGTGGCTTCTGCTCACGCTGGGCACGGGCAAAGGCATAGCTCGGATTGATTTCCCACCAGGCACTCTCAGGATCGTCGGGAAATACTTTAACTCGCTCGGGTCGAGTATTTTCAATCACGCTTCCTCGTGATTGCATAGCCGATACGCTGGTCCCCATCGGTTTTGCAGGTCGTGTCGGAGGAACGTTGTTGATAACTGGCCGATTCACCATTCCGAGAGTCGCCGGGGTCGCTCGCAGCGGTAAGCCAGGAGTTCCGTCCTGCCGGGCAAAGCCTGCGGCGGGGGGAAGATTTCCGCTCGCTTGCGGTGGTGGTGCTGTCGGCATAGCACGAACGGGTGCCGAAGTTGGATTTTGTGGAGGAGTGGTAGTTAGCGATGCCGGAGTTGCTGGAGGATTGGTTGGTGTGGGTGGAGTCGTGGGTGCCTCGACACGCTGACTGTTCTGCGCGAGTCCCTGACAGACAAATGCTCCCATCAGCGATGTGATGGCAATCAGGTCAAAGATTGGCCGAAAGAATTTAGGGGGGCGACGCATTCTCGTATTCTCTGCGCGGGTGTTTCATTCATAATATTGCATCGTTTTTCGCGATAGGGAAATTGACATTCGGGAAAGACTTGCTCATTTTGGCGCTCCCTTCCCCTTGGGGGGCGACTTCGTCGAAGCCGCGATGCAGAACCGAGACACGAAACCTTCCCCGGCCCGGCCGGCTCACCAGATCTTTATCTTCGGGTTACTTTTTGTAATCTGGATGATTCTCTCTGGTTTTTTCGATCCGTTTCACCTAACTCTCGGCGTGATTTCCTGTGGTCTTGTCACTATCATATCAGCGGACTTGCTCTTTGAGCATCGGGATACCCCGATTCTTTTCCGTTTTCGGCAGGCGGGTCGGCTGATCGCCTACCTTTTCTGGCTCCTGTGGCAGGTGGTGCTCGCGAACTATCACATTCTGAAACTTGCGATGGGTTCGAAGGATCGGGTGCAGCCACAGTTTGTCCGCTGCAAGACTTCGCTGAAATCGGACTTTGAGAAATACCTTCTCGCCAATTCGATTACGCTGACTCCGGGAACAGTCACGACCAAGATTATAGGTGACACTTTTTACATTCACGCGATCGATGATGTTTCGGCGGCTGGTCTTGAAGGCGAGATGGAACGTCGCATCGCCCACATTTTTTCGACGGCACCGAAAAGTTCAACGTCTGGAGAATCTTGAAACATGACCTTCGATCATTTCTCCATCGGGGTAGGACTTGCCCTTTTTGTCTTTATGCTTCCTGCAATGTGGCGGATGTCAGTGGGGCCTACTGCTCTGGATCGCATTGTCGCAGTGAATGTCATCGGAACAAAGACGGCTGTGCTGCTTGTCGTAATCGGAGTGGTCTTTCATCGTGTGGAGATGTTCGTCGATTTCGCCTTGGCGTATGCGCTTTTGAATTTTACCGGATCGCTCGCAGCGGCTCGCTTTCTCCACAAAACGAAATCGAGTTCTGAGATTTTTGAAGAGGAAGGGGGAGCAGATTCATGATCATCACGATCATCAGTGCTATTTTGATCCTTTTAGGGGTTGTTTTCTTTTTCGGTGCCGCGTTGGGCATCGTGAGGTTTCCGGATTTTTACTCGCGCACTCACGCAGCGGGAAAAGGCGACACTCTGTCGAGCTTTCTCGTGATCCTCGGTTTCGCGGTATACCAGTTGAAAGATTTCCACAGCTTCTCCCACGATTGGCCGATTCTGCTGGTGATTCTGAAGCTGCTCGCGGTTTCACTCTTTATTTTCATGACGAGCCCGGCCAGCACTCATGCCCTGATGGATGCCGGTTGGGAAGACGAGGTGAAACCGGAAATCGGAGAAGGGAAGCCGAATCACCTCAACGATGATAGCGAGAAATTTTAACCACGTGCGGCTGTGATTTTTGCCTTCGACATCATCATT
>Ga0255768_10006350_pt1 | contig 11214 bp, 11 predicted proteins | sample 071ome_33_FD_179983 | JGI IMG/M metagenome (GOLD analysis project Ga0255768, IMG submission 179983) | Coastal salt marsh microbial communities from the Groves Creek Marsh, Skidaway Island, Georgia - 071412AT metaG (version 2) | ecosystem: Environmental > Aquatic > Marine > Intertidal zone >...
CCATTCTGAGAATGAGGATTTAGATCACGCATCACCTTACGCACAATCTCTTTGCTTGATATGGTCTTATATACTGCCATGTTTTCTGAATCTTAGATATGCCAGGTCATCATCTTTGAGTAGTTTGGTAAGCTTCTCTTTGTTCCCTTTTACTCCTCTGGTAGGTGTAAACCTGTAAGCACTCTTATTTGAGATTTTACACCTTGACTTCTGCCAGTGGTATTTGCAGTACCAAGGGTCGGTGTAGTAGATAAACCACTTCTCACCTTCCCCGGTATCTGCATCGTAGAGCTTCTTACCTTCAGCTAAGAGCTCCTGTTTATACTTGTTGCTTTCCCACCAGTCTACTGTAGGCTTGCTGGGATTGCGTTCTATTCTACGAATAGATAGGGTAGACAAGTTATTACCCATGTTGAACTCACCTCCGTCAAGAATATAGTTGACTATTAGCATGTTGAATTCCTCACAGATCTGCTTGAACAAGCGAGTCTCTATGGGGTCTTCAACATGCTTCACATAGTCTTTATGTATATCCTTGATGGTAAGCATTATCTACGTCCACCTCTACGCTTCCGGCGATCCTTAAGCGCAGGCCTCATAGATTCATTGTAATCAGGCTTAGCCCCACCACCTTTATATTTCATCTTACCGCCTCTGCGCTTCTTCTTCATACCCCCATAACGCTGATTAGGCGTATTAGGATCTTGTTGAGGAGTATTAGCATCAGGAGTAGCACCAGGAGCTGCGTTAGCACCAGCAGCGCCAGCAGCACCAGCTCCCCCTGCGGCTGCGTTGTTCAATGCCCCACCTACTTTGTTCACTGCAGCACCACCAGGTCCCATCATTGAACCGATACCACCAGCAACATCTCCAGCAGCATTAGCTATGTTTCCGAACTTAGTCTCTTTACCTGCAATAGCATTAACCAAGCTACCAACTCCTTTAGCAGCTTGACCTGCACCTGCAACTAGTGCACCAGCCTGAGCTTTTTGACGAGGCTGTTTACCTTTAGCTTCTCTAATGCGATCTCTACGATCAAGGCGATCTTGCTTGTTATCAGCTCTTTTACCTTTACGCTCATTACGGGCAAAGCTTCTGTCAGCAGCGTTATCTTCCCGCTTATTTTTGCGCTCTGTAATTCTGGCAACTTTTTTGTCAGTGCGCTGCTCTTTCTGTGACTTAGGTGCGGGAGGAGGAGTAGGCTTTGACCTAGTCTGAAGAGTAGGCTTAGGGGCAGACTTGTTTTCTACTTGTGCAGGTCCTCTAGACTTAGTCTTCTCCATAGGCTCAACCTTACGGATAGGTCCTTTACCGTATGCTCTGTTGATCTTGTTCTGAGCTTCGTTGTATTCTCTAGAACCTCTCTCAGCAGCATTGCGAGCCTTGATATGCTTATCCAATTCAGGATCTCTTTTCTTAGCGTCTGCATAAGGATTCGCCTTCGGCTTCGGCTTTGTTTCCGCTCCGCCACGAGGAGTTTCAGTCTTTGGCTTACTTGAACTTGCACCAGGTCTACTAAATCCTGCACTAGTAAGACTACTGTTATCAATTCCAGCCTCTCTTTCTCTGGCCCGAGTTACACGCTCAGCAAAAGCTCCACCTTGAGCTTTATACCTTTTAGCAGTAGGACGTGTTTTTGATCCCGAAGGCTTAAGTCCAGGAGCTTTCTTCTTCCTAGGCATTGCTGACTCTGCCTTGCTATAGTCACTCTTAGGTATATCTGGTTTACCAAACTTGACCTCCTTGCTAGGCATAATACCTATCTTTTTAGGGTCTTTCTTTCTAGAGTCTTTGTCGAGTTTACCACCCATTTGGGCCCTCTTCTTTTTACCGGGCAGGCCTCCTGTTCCCGTCTTTGACCCTGCTGGGCTTGGCTTTAGCCCTTTAGGTCTTGGCGGCTGTGGCATAGACTTCGATGGCCTCTTCATGGGGGCCTTGCTCATGTAGCCTCCAGATTGTTTTCTTCTATTCATGATTTTAATTGTTAGGGGTCGACTGGGTAGTCTTCGACATCGTCTAGAGGCCAGTCTTGTGGGTTATTTGTTTGTATGGCTTTAATCTCTTCGAGAGTGTAAGGACCTTCTATTGGGTTAGTAAAAGAGTACGAAAGAAATTGACCAGAATACTCTAATATGAACTTGGTGCTGTCTGCATTATAGACAACAGTGTCTGCAGACTCTTCAAACTCCGTGAAGTCTACGACACTGTGTTCTGCAGCAGGGGCTAATATGTATCGTCTAGTATCTGTAAACATTAGTTCAAAGGTCCATATTCTGAAACGTATGCATTGTAGTTAGTTTGTATCTCAGATGCAGATAATGCCCTGTCGTACAAAACATACTCGTACACATTAGAAGATAAATAGTTAGTACCAAGACTACCATCACTATTCTGCGGAACTCCAAAGTTCCATGTGTCTGGTCCTAAGTCAACAGAAACATTACTCAAGTAAGTTACAGTTCCTATGGTAGATCCAGATACGTTACTTACATCTCCTACTACAGATGATGGTGTATATGTGGCACCATTTATGTACCCAACCATTTGTGCACTAGTCGCAGGAGCAATAGTCACAGCTGCAAATAGCACTCTATTAGGCTTAGGCTGATATAGCCCTGTAGCGGAGTTGTATTGAAAATCTGCACTAGGACTGGTAGGCCAACTAATTCTTGGACTAGTTCCATATGCAAGATTTATCTGAATTCCTCTATGACTGAAGTCTATCTGTAGACATCTAAGACCTCCTGACTGCCTTCTACTTCCAAATCTTACAAATGAATCATCTGGAATGTAACCAAGATTTGCAGGATCCTCCGGGAAAGAGAATACTGATGTAGCAGTAAATGCAGGTATCGGTGCATTGTTCCCGAAAGTCAAAGTATCATTTACATAAAAATGATCTCCGCTTACCCAAGTCAAAGTACCTCTGTCGTTTACCCCATCAAAGTTGATGTAGTTGTCTCCTGCAGTTGGTTCTGTAGGGCCATTTATTAGAGTCAAGTCGTTGCCATTACCTGACAAGTCTGACCAAGTAGTATCCCCAGGTGCATTGTAACTGTTAGAATCCCCTGCATCTAGGCGCATAATTATACCACTAGTAGTAAGACCTGAATAGCCACCAGCACCTCCTCCAGCGCCCAATGCCAAAGAGATGCCGGTAGCCTTTGAAAAGCTACCGACACCACTTCGCTTGGTAATATTAGTTATATCTACGCCGGTAATCTTAGGCATTAGTTTGTAAGTATAGACTTTATAGCTACAAAGTATGCAGGAGTCAAGTCTGCTTCCTTAGGAATATCTCCTATTTTGATCTTCTTGAGATCTAAACTGTGCTCTTCTTCAATAACCTTCTCAAGTTCTGCATTGAACTTATTGACCTCTTTCTCAGGCACTTCATCCTCACCATACTTCTTCTTAAGCTTCTCAAGCATGTCGTTGCGAAGCTTATCAAAGGGCTTGATGACCTCTTCAAGAGATTGAATGTTGAGCGCAACGTTGTAGTTGTTACGCATTCCGAGATTCTTGTCTGCGTTCTCACCGAGTACTCGGTAGATTGTAATGCATTCAGAGAGTTTCATGATGTTTGGTTTTATTTATTAGTGTGATTCAACTGTCCAGTCTGCGTCGGTTAAGCCCCACTTACCGTCAAGGTTAGCTACGACATACCGAGTGCATAGCTCTTGGAATCTACCAGTAACTGTAGTTTCATCAAGAGTTACAGTACCCTCAAACGTCTCAAGATCCGCAAGTGTTGGGCGGAAGTTCATGTGATGTACTGGGGTATCAGTATCGTTATTAGTAAACGTGCACTCAATGTTTACGAAGTCTTCGATTTGATTACCCAGTGATGCAGTATAGACCTCACCTTTTATAACCCCGGTCTCTTGAGTCACAGCGTTAATTGTTACGCTGCTGTTTGAAATGAAATGATGCATTATAGTTGTTTTTGCAAAGTTATGAATTAAATTTCTACCCAGTCGGTAGATGGAGTAAGATATACTTGATTAGCATGTGTTATATATCCAACTACTCTGACGATCTCTCCTGACCCAGACGGCGGTGTAGTAGTAAGAATCCCTGGAGTTGTACTAAGATACACTTTATCTCCTACGAGTCCGGTTATTGTATGACTTACGTGACCAGTCATAACAGCACTGTCATCAGTAAGATTACTGCCCAGTGTGAATACAAGCAGGCCTGTAGCTGTAGCTGCTGAACTAGCATCTGCTTTAGCTACAGTATTATTTGTTACATAATACATTTGATTAGCATCTACTGCACCTACCGCCTTGTTATTCCACTCTTGCTGAAAGTTCATAGATCTCATAAACCCAGGAGCTACTACTGGGTTAGTTGGATTTACATTCATATTTCCGTACAGGGCGGGATACCTTGCATGTGATTTCAGTACAAAAGCGTAGTCAGTAGTGCCGTCAACACCAGGTGTTGGGGCATACCCTGCACCTCTCCGGCCAGAGCTTCTGCCTATATAAATAGATTCTGTTGCAGTGGTAAGACCTTCACCTGCCTTATATCCAATAGCTATGTTGTTGTCTCCTGTTTGCGCGACAGGCGTACCGGTTTCCGTGCCCATTGCTTCCTCACCAATTGCAATGTTACCCTGTCCTGTAGTTATATTGGGTCCGGCGTCACTGCCGAATGCTATGTTGAATGCTCCAGTATTCAGATCGTACAGCGCATTCTGCCCAATAGCAATATTAGATGCTCCAGTAGTAATATTATATAGTGCACTGTTTCCAATAGCAGTGTTGATTACATGCACATTACCTGAATCAGAATTTCCTCCCCTTAAAGCTTGAAACCCTATTGCAATGGCGTAGCTCGGCTCTTGGAATTGCATAGCCTGGTGTCCTAATGCTGTATTTTGTCCAAAATTAGGTCCTGCTGCATTTGATATATATTCTCCTGCGCTATATCCTATCAATGTATTAAAATCAGTTTCTGCTCTATTTCCTGCGTTATATCCTATAGCAACTGTCTTCCCTATAGTAGTATGGCTCCTTCCAGCACCTGATCCTATAATTACGTTATATCCACTTGCCAAATTATATCCAGCTTCGTATCCTATCACTACGTTGTTAGCAATAGACGTATTGTCGTCTGTTCCAACATACGCTGTTCTATACCCTAAGAATATGTTACTAGATCCACCTACTTTATAGCCAGCATAACGACCTATAGCTATGTTGGTGCTTGCAGACACGGCAGTTTTAAGAGTATCACCACCTATAGCGATATTGTTTGAGCCCGTTGTGTTTGCTACAAGAGCGCCTGCTCCTCCAGCTCCTAAACCTCCACCTATGGCCACGTTGCCATTACCCGTTGTATTGCTAGCGGCAGCAAGCGCTCCGATAAATGTATTGCTACTGCCTGTGGTTTTTTGACCAGCACTTTGTCCAACTGCTGTATTTGCACTGCCAGTAGCAACAGCATCACCGAATGCGTTTAATCCGACAGCAGTTACGTAACTGCCAGTAGCACTGCGAGCAGCATTGCCTCCAATAGCTACAGTTGCATTGCTATCTTGCGCCGCAGCGTTTCCTATAAGTGTCGCCTGACTAGCTGTACCATTCAGTCCAGCTGTTCCTGAATTCGTACCTATAGCTACGTTATATCCCCTAGCCTGCCCAAGTATAGCTGTGCCCCCTTGGGAATTAGCATGTCCGGTGGCTTTTATTGCTACTCCGTTAAAATTACCACCAGTTCCCCCTATAACTACACCACTACCAATATTATCAGTTATAGATGCACCTATAATTATACCTCCGGCGTTATTAGTAGTGCTGCCTAGATCTACTCCGTTACCTATAATAATCTTAGGAGTGGCCTGGGTATTGGTCGCAGTTGACGACATTCTATTTCCTATTAAAAGACTGTCAGTGCCCACACTGCCTAAATTAAAGCTATGGCCCATAATGAATCCACTCGCATAGCCTCCGACTGACGCAAAGGTGCTATCAAATATCATGAATAGCCCCTTTTGAGTGGTACCTACTGCAGCAGAAAAGTAATTTTGATCTCCAATAGCTACATATGAATTGGTGTTAGAATTTTGAGGAAAAAATCCTATAGCACCGCCAGCATAAGTACCGTTAAACTTTACGTGGTAATTATCAAACTCACCATAAATGAGAGGGGTAGTGGTACTGGAGTTTGAGATGTAAAGCTTATTAGAACCTGTTTCGCTATAACCAGCTTCCTTACCAAGGAAAACGTTTCCAGATCCTGTACTAGTTCCATCTACACCGTATCCAGCACGGTAACCAATCATTACATTATCTCCACCCTCCGCAAAATATCCTGTTTGATATCCAATATTGACGCTCAGTCCATTAATGGAAGTATTGTACGCCATAGATCTTCCAGCCTCGTAGCCTATATTAACAGTATGGTTAAAGTCCTGTCCTCCAGGATTATAGTATCTGTGGCCTGCGTTTGTACCTATGTTTACGTTACCGTTGTTTCCCGTTATGTTTGCTAGTCCAGCTCGATTGCCTATAGCTACCCCATTTCCTGACAGAGACTGATTTCCTATGGCAATACCACCAGTTGCGCTAGCGTTAGAAGCTTGTCCAATAGCAACTGCATAGCTTGCTGCAGCAGCTTTATATATACCAACTGAGCCGGTACCAATACTACCAGGATTACCTCCAATTACAGCTCTACTATGATATGTACTTGAGCCTATAACAAGGTCTTGACCTGAACCAGTAACATTATACCCTATTATTATAGAGGAGGATGATGTAGATGTTATTTGACCTCCAATAAGTATGTTACTCTGGTTAACAAGCGGTGGGAAGGCTGCGGCACTCATGCTAGAGCTTCCAAAAGAAATAAGAATATTACCTGTAGTCTGCGTTGTATTACTATACAGCTCAAGCTTTCCTCCTATCTTAGCTCCCCCTCCTACAGTAAGTGGATAGGTTGCATCACTAGCTTTATCAATACCTACATGTCCTGCATAGGTGATACCATTAGTATCTGATGTCCAGAGTCCATTAAGATCATCCCCAAACACCAAGTCTCCGTTAGCATCTACTTTTAGTATTTGACCAGTAGTTCCTGTAGCTGTTGGGAAAGCGTATCCTGTAGCAGTGATATCACCTATGTGAAGTCCGTCATTGAACTTACCGTAGCTACTGCTTACTTCAAATGCTGGGCCACCAGCTGATGGACTGTAACTGTTGATTCCTACGTACCCGTAAGATCCAGCAGTGGTAGAGTCAGACGAAACTGCGGTAAGTATGTCAGAGCTATTAGGTGAAGACAAACTTACACCCGCTGCGGCATATCCTCCAGGACCTTGAGTGATGGCATCCCAGACAATGTTAGAGTGGTTTTTAAATATAATCCTACCCCCCATAGAAATGGAGTAGTTGGTAGTGTTTACAGTACTAGGGCCAAAACTAGGGAGGTTAATTCCACCAAGGGAGTTACCCACTGTACCGATTCCGATAGATCCTGTATTAGCAGCTGAAGAGGGCATGTCCATAGACACCATCGGTGAACCCGCACTAAAAGAACCATTACCATGAGTAAACTCCAAGGCATGATAACCGTGGATTCTCATGTTGTAAGTGCTTGTTCCGATAGCCCCACCGACTGCACTTGAGTGCTGCTGGTTAGACATCTCTATATGAGAAACAGCCGTGTTCGTTTCAGTGGAGAATATCAGCTGCCCTTCATGCAGGTGAAGCAGCTTTCTTGAAGCTCTACCACCAGGAGCAGACTGACTAGACCCAAAGAGCTGTGTTATTACGTTTCCTTGGTACGGTCTAGTACTATCTAAAATAGCTACAGACCCTCCAGTAGTAGTGTACTTTATTCCTAAACCGTCCTCGTCCCAAAGACCTTTTACCTCAGCCCAGTTAGCTGCATCAGTCCACGTACCCCCAGTGTAAATGAATGGGGTATCAGTATCCTTCATGATAGCCAGGTACCCTTCTGTATGCAGATTAGAGTTCAGTGCATCTCTCTCAGTAGCATCAGCAAATATCCCTACACCCTTGACCTGTAAATCATTAAGGTTAAGTGACGGTGCGTCAGGGTTATTGTTTAGCAGTATGTCAGGAAACTTAGGCATCTTAGAATTCTATATACACTTGCACATTCTCTGCGAATGCTTTTGTGAAGGGTGAACGATAGACTCTCATCGTGAGAGCTTCACTGAATTTGTTGGTCAGATTGAATGTACCGAGATCGTCGAATACAATGTCTGTACCTGCGCTACCACCTTGCTTAAGGGCAGTAAGTGCACCAAGCGCTGAATCATACATGATGTATGTGTACTTGGTGTTGTCATCCATTGCAGCTTTAGCTGCTAATGTGTAGCTAGACTCATTATCTCTAACCTTGTAGTATCCTGCAGATACTGCATAGTTATCGATTACGTTCTGCAAATCAGCATCAGTAGATGAACTTGTGTAAGCTCCTGTATCTGTAGTAAACAGTACAGGCTGTCCAAACGTTATAGCTGAAGCTGTGTAAGTTGTTGGAGAGCTAGGGCTACCATCGTACATCTTAACAGAGTAAGTATAAGATGCCCCAGTCGTCGGTGCTGCATTGTCTGCGTGCGAGAATGCATGTGTTGGGTTACTTGGAGTTTCAGTATCTATAACTCCTCCCCCTCTGAGCAGCTCTACACTTGTAAGGTCTACAAGCGGGGAGTTACGGTTAGTGGTAAAGGTTACAGTAGAGTTGAAGTTACCTATCTCCCTGAAGTAATTCGTCTCATTGTCTGCGTCACTAGATCCTGCGGTACGTGCAGGAACAAAGCTAGTAACTGTAGGAGCAGAGTAGCTGATCTGATTAATAGAGTCAGCAGCTGAGTCTGAAGTCCCGAAGTCATCAGTGACATTGAGCGTATAGTTCAGTGTATAGTTGGTGAAGTTACTCAGTACAAGAGGATCAGAGATAGCTGTACCGCTAACAGCAGCAGCTTCTATGACTGTAGGTGTTCCGTTCAATGTACGAGTTACTGTAGCTGTAGTCCAACTAGCTGAGAATGTAGGAGTTATAGTAGCATTCAAACTAGTAGCATTGTACTGGAATGACCCAGGGCTAGCATTAATCCCAAGAACTTGCTCAGCAAGTACGTTCTCGATAAAGTCAACTATCCCAATACCTCCTGCAGGTGGGGTAAATGTACCTGTACCTGTAAGTCTCCCGAATGACAAACTCCCAAGCTCGAAGTTGAGTGGGCCTGTGATAGTAGCACCTCCTCCTCCTCCAGAACCAGCACCTCCATAAGATACTATGAAGCTAGATACAACTCCTGGTGCAGAGACTGATAGTACGCTAGATATAATTTGTGCGTCACCTCCAGATGCAGGAGTGAGGGATACACCTCCGGTTGCTCCTACGTACAAAGAGTCACCTACAGAAACACCTGTAACTCCAGGTATAGATACTTCTGCAAAACCACCTATGACTATCTCGGCTTCTTCTCCGATTTTCATAGTCTTAGTGGTAACTCCAATAGACGGCATTTTATTAGGGTCAAGCGCTTCAGCTTTCCCAAACCGCATGATACCTAGCGGATTGCTTTCTATGTATACGGGAGTGCCTGCGGGCAGTACTTCTCCAGAAGCGTTAGTTCCGTACAACACATTACGCTCCAGTCTATTGGCCCGCCTATTGAACTTATCCTTCATTTATGTATCTATTTGTTTACGAGCCAAGAGTAGTTTTATTTCAGCTATGTCCTCAGCAAGCTGCTGAAGAACTGAATCTATTTTATCATTCTTCAGCTCTAATGTTTTAACCCTGCTTTTCAGTGCGGCGTAATCATTTTGGTGCTTTATCCACACTCCTACAAGTGCCCCTGCGACCATTAAAAACTCAAAGTGTGTGATGTTCTCTATCATAATTCAGCATTGACAATTCCAAGCTCGCAGAGATTTGTTAATTCTTGAGTTTGGGTCGTTTTTACCTTTTTCACCAGTTAGTTTAGCTTTCATTCCGCACATACGTGCGCAGAAAGAATCTCTTCTCTTCCCCCCTTTGGGCTGAGGTGCTTTAAGGTCTGAGCCGGGATTCTCACGTTCATACGAGCGTCTACCTTTTTCGTTCAATCCACCGCTAGGATTCTTACCTTCTTTTCTAGTCCAAGCCCCTCCACGTGCTTGTGACCTCTTTATATTCTCTTCGGTTGGGGCGCCTTTAGATCCAGGTTTGCGCATACGTTCTCCCGAGCCAGCTTTAATTCGCCTTCTCTTAGCGTGGATGTTTGCCCAAAGTCCAGGTTTCTTAGCCATTATTGTGCCTGCTGTATTGGAGTTTTGTCCTGCTGTTTATCATTCTCAGTATCTGGGAATGATCCTGCAAGCATTCTAAGCTCTCCGTTCATTATTCCTTGGTTTATTTGAGACACCATATCTGCCGGTAGTGGATACGGAGATTGGGGATCATAACAAGGACCATCATTACAAGTATTAAACTTGTATACTTCCTCAGGATCCTCGAATACTCCCCTAACATTTATAGCCTCTAAACCGTTAGGTCTGTAAACGTAAATATACTCATCAATTACGTAATATCTAGTCTTGCTTTTAGTATACTTTTCGTACTCTAAGTACTCTACCTCATAAGGTTCTACTCTTGGAATACTGCCTGTTCCGTCAGGTTTACCTATGAAAGTAAATGCGTCTCTAAAATTGAACCTTATAGTATGAGGAAGCTTGTCTACTGTTCTGTACACAGGACACGTAGGTGGGAGATCACAGCACTTAGATGCGTCTACTTGTTTAAGCTTTAGGCAGCCAATGTCCTGCTCGAGTGTCTTTGACACATATCCATTGCGAGCATAGTCCCTGCGTATGAGCATCGCACGGTAATGCTTGATGTTGAACTTTATCTGGTCTAGAGATATGTTCTCATCATTGCTACTTCTACCTCCACGTACTAGGTTCAGTAGGTTATATGCTATCTCGTCAAGCGTCATCTAGTCTTTCTTTGATCTCCATGAGCTCAGCGCATTTTTCATACTCTTCTGAGTTCTCGAAGTATTCTATAATATCATCTACAATCATCATGAAAGTCGATGGCTCCACAGGGTCGAACGGAAGGAATATCATATCCTCTGACTCATCAAGGAGTTCCTGCACAGACATTCTGCCTGTAGCTACCTTGAAAGCATTACGATATGCTTCATCCAATATCTCTATCTCCTCTTCAAGAGAAGCTTTGATA
>Ga0255768_10006359_pt1 | contig 11204 bp, 8 predicted proteins | sample 071ome_33_FD_179983 | JGI IMG/M metagenome (GOLD analysis project Ga0255768, IMG submission 179983) | Coastal salt marsh microbial communities from the Groves Creek Marsh, Skidaway Island, Georgia - 071412AT metaG (version 2) | ecosystem: Environmental > Aquatic > Marine > Intertidal zone > Salt...
TCTCTCATCCGCATTGAACTCGTCGAACAAGGGAACAGAACGACGCAACCCGGCATGATGGCCGAGACCGTAAACGAGGCGTTCGCCTCCGTCGAAGTGTTCTCCGTCGATGCTGCCACCGAGTTCTTGTGGGCCTTGGCGGCGGTTGTGGGATGTTTCTCGATGGTTCTCATCCCGTCGTTTACAGTCTACTTTGCGGCTCGAGCAAAAGAGAAGCGGGACGAAGCAAAACTGGCCCTCTCCAACGCTGATGTCGATGAGGAAGTATCGCAGGCAAACACGATTGGCAATACCTCGTAGCGGGATTCACCGGACCTCAGGAGCATGTTCTGCCTGCATTGCTCATAAATACATAGAGGGGCCATGCAGAACCGAGCGAGATGAGGTGGAGAACGGCCTTCGGAATTTTATTCCTTCTTCTTGGCATGTCGGCAAGCCCTGCTCAAACCCTCCTTATTGACAACTCCACGCCGCATTTTAGCCCGACGAACCCCACTGGAGTCGATGTTTTGGTAACGGACATCGCGGTGGCGTACACAAGCAGTTCCGATGCGGCAAAATACAAGATGTTCTCCTCAAATCATCCCATTTTTGGGTTCAACCGACCTGCAAACCTCTTTGTCATTGACGGGATGGTCAACGTGTCCTCAACCCTCACGGTGACGGTGGAAAACATCGGCACGGCCCAGTCGGGTGTGATTGACGTCAACGTGTTGTTGTTGCACAACGAATACACCTACTTTGAATTCGTTAACGAAAGTGCCCAAATGTCAACCATAGGAGGTGGAGATTCAAACACCGTGACCGTAGCGATCACACCGACGTATGCAGGGAACCACACGCTTCTCGTGAGAGCCACCTCAACCGTCTCAGACGATGTTCCCTCAAACGATGTCTTCAACGGCCATTTCACCGTAGGCTCGGATTACTTCAACTGCGATTCAACAAGTGCATGGACCCTCGCCGGGGGCTGGACACTCAGTTCGGACACGTCAATTTCACAAGGGCGAAGCTGTCACGCAGGAAACGGACAAAGTTCGACCTACAGCAACAACATGGTGGCGAGCATGACCACACCGGTGATGGACCTCTCCGATGCGATAGCCAATCCGACAAGAACCAACGGTCTTTCCTTTTTCTACACCGGAAGTTCTGCTGCCAACGACGAACTGACCATGTACGGCCGCTCACCGTTTGGAGCGTGGACCGAAATCGGTGCCTTCTCAGGGACGGTTGACCAAGTTTTCACCGATGGAGCGAACTGGCAGACATTCAGTTTCAACAACAAAGGAGCGTCCTCGCCCTTAATGCCGGTGGCGGGCGACTTGTTTCACAGCACATCGCAATTCAAATACGAATTTACTTCAGACGCTACCGGAACGGATATCGGTTTTTACATCGACGATATCGTGATGGTTTACGATCAAAAAGTGCGTCCCAACGAATTCAATGTATCGGCCCAAGGCGTCTCCACATCGGGCGCATTACCCGGAGAATGGGGGAGCATCACCATGCAGATCATCAACACGGGAAACATCACGGAAACCTACATTCCGACCCTCGCCGGCCTGCCCTCGGGTTGGAGCGCCTATTACACTCGACCCTCCGGCACGAGCTTTGACCCGACGAGCGGATTGGTCGTCAGCCCCGGAGCACCTCAGGAGTTCAACATCATGATTCAACCCGACGTCAACGCAACCATCGGTTTGAAGCAAATGTCCGTGAGCGTGACCTCCCAGTCGTATGCCTCGGTGACCACGACGCTTCCTGTCCAATTTTTGGTCAAAGCCGACCGAATTCCGGTCATCACTCCCCCGGCTGTTCGGCCTTCGTGTCCTCCGTCGTACACATGCACCTTTGAGGTCAACATCACCAACGAAGGTGCAGCCACCGACGTGTTTGACATCGTCATCGACACCAACAACATCCCGAGCACATGGACCGTGGCCTTGGCATGGACGCAACCTTCCTCCGTCCAAATACGTCCGGGAGAGATCGTGACGACGTTGTTTACTATGGCCATACCGCAAGGCGTGGCTCCCGACACCGTCAGTTCGTTTGACATGCGTGTTCAGGCACAGAACGACACCACACGGTTCGACATGGAATCGATTGAAGTTTCAGCATCGATGACCAGCGTTGCCGCTGTGGACATGGTCGAATCGCTCAAAACGAACAGAATGATGGTCGACGCAGGAGACGAGATTACGATTCAATATCGGATATGGAACAACGCCACTCGACAAGACATCTTTTCCATGCGCGTTGAGGTCGAGGAAGCGGGCATGTGGGTCGTTGAACAACCAACACGTCCGAATGCTGTTCTCAACGCTGGAACCACCACCACGTTTGATGTCGTCGTACGCGTTCCTTCGACGGCCCAAGCCGACGACAGAGGGCCAAAACTCACCCCCGTCATCGAGTCGCAACGCAGCAACATGGTGATTGAGGGGACTGAATTCGATGGCTTACGGGTCACAACGAGTCACGATTTGACCTTGGAATTGATTGAGCAGCCAACCAAACTCAACCCCGGCATTCCAACAGAAGTTCAACTCCGGATTGAGAACCAAGGCAACGGCCCAGCAACGGCCTTCATCATGCCCCGTGATCTCCCAGCAACATGGTCATGGTGGCTCAGTGTGGAAGGTGTAAATCAGAGCGAGCCGTTGGAATTGTCCGTTTCGTATGATTTGGACCATGTGCGCGACGTATCGATTTGGCTCATGCTTCCGATGACCGAATCCGCTGGAGAATTGCACACCGTTTCCATCATCGCCACCTTGGATGGTGAAGCCGTTGATACCGCCCCAGAGAACAATCGGGTTGAATTCGTGGCACCAACCGGTGCCGTTCGCGTTCCAACTCTCGATCTTGGGAACCAATCCTCTTCGGCGATTGCAGGAGGGGTTGTTTATGCAGAGGCTCACCTAACGAACACGGGGAACGCCCTCGAGGATCGACTCTCGGTAACGGCGAGCGTGACCAGCTCCCCTCCCGTGTCGGGACTTGTTGTGTTTTTCACGATTGATGGCGGAGACCGTGTCGTTGGTTCATCAAACGAATTGAACATTCCACCCGGTGCAACAAACCGCTTACGTCTCGAAATCCTCGTCCCTGAAGACGCTCCGCTCAACACGCGCTTCGTCTTGAGATTCGATGTCGAAGGTGCCGTTGATGAAGCGGGTTTACCCCTCCCAATGATTGGAGAGGCGATGGTCATGCTTGACCAACGCAGGAGCATGGAGGCAAGCGTCGTGCTGGCGAACCAGGAAACGGTGCCTCATGGCACAGCGGCCCGAATTTGGGTCAACCACACATCAACCTCCACCTTCACGGAGTCGTTTGTTCTCAAAGCGGCGCACGAAGAAGGGTGGCAGGTGACCTGCGACAAACGATTGGTGAATGCGACCGGAACGACCTATGATCTGGCTCCGGGCCACGTAACACCACAAGCCAAGCAACACCTGTGTGAAATTCTGCGTCTTGATGGGGCCTTGGATGGAAACGTTGCCTTCTCCATTTCGTCCCTTGATGGAATTCTCCAACACGGCGATTCAATCGCCATTTCCTTTGAGGCCCCCCCCGAGCCCGAGGGATTCTCCAACGCCGTTCTCGTCTCCGGAGGCGTTGGCTTGGGCGTTCTTGTTCTCTTATCGGCTCTTCTGCTGGGCCGTCGTGGGCGGGATGAGGTGGACAAAACCTTCGATATCGTCTCCGAAAGCAGCGTCTCCGGCCCACCCGTCAGTCAACCGGTCGGAGAGGAACCCGAACGACAGGTCGAGCCGATTCCGGTTGAAGCTCAAACAATTCCGAACCAAGGTCCGCCTTTGCCGGAAACGGGGCTGCCCGAGGGATGGACCATGGAGCAATGGAGTTACTACGGTCAGCAATACCTTGATGGAACGTTGTAATCACCACGAAGCGTGGCGACGTATCCCGGTGCATGGTACGGGCTTTGGTTTGTTGTCGCGGCCGCAGGCGTTGCAACATGGTATCTGCGCCACTTCACGGAGCGAGTCCAAGCAACCCGAGTGACGGCTCTCATCGGCACCGCTTCGATGCTCACCCTCCTGCTTTGGACATGGACGGACTTTTGAGGCGAGGGAAATGACCGAGATATCTGGATTGGAAGACCACGTTCTTTCCATGAAATTCCCTTGCCGGACGCCGGTGTGGTGGGCGCGGCATGGCGAGGTGGTGAAGGACCCCGGCTTACCCGGGGTGACCGGGAGGAAGATTGCGTTAAGAATTCCCAAAACTTTTGGACGAATTGAAGGATTTTTTGCCAAGTTGTTACGGGCGCCAAAAGAAGTCCGCCGACCCCTCGATACGATGAACAGCATGGTTTGGGAACTCGCTGATGGCTCGCGAACGTTTTCTGAAATGTGCACCGTACTCGACGTTCTCTTTGCAGAAGACATCGCCCCTGTTTTGCACAGGACGGCTGCAGCAATCTCCGTATTCCAACAACAAAACCTGATGTTGATGCTCGATGAGCCGCTCAACCGGCGATGGTTGGTTGGTCCAGGATGCATCCCCGAGCATCAAACGCTCGCTGAAGCGGATCCCGCCCTCAAGCTCGATACGGAGCCTGTAGCAGGAGATGCCCCATAGACAAGGCGTTCATCCTTGCTGGTCCGGCTCCCAAACCAAACGGAATCCAAGACCGTCGCTTTGTTTGGTTCGTTTCGCAGGTTGCCGTGCCGTGTTCCGGGTCGCGTCGCTTTCCGTGAACCACGAACCTCCTCGAACAACGAACCGGTCCGTTGAGTTGGAATGTAGGGGGCGTTGTGTGCGTGAAGGAGACAATCGACGTTCCCAGCCGTCTGCACACCACTCGTTAACGAGCCCGTTCATGTCAAACAGTCCCCACGGGTTGGCCGCTTTCAGACCAACCTCTCGGGTTGAGCCTCCAGAATTACCCGCATGCCAAGCATTGGCGTCCAAATCCACATCTCGGTCACCAAACCACCACCTTGAGTTGGTGCCTGCCTTTGCGGCGTACTCCCATTCCACCTCACTGGGCAAACGCCATCGACCAATGAGACCAAGGTAACTGGTCGCTTCGTCTCGTGCGTTTAATTTCTCGAGGAAAAGGATGATGTCGTCCAAATTTACCGATTCAACCGGCCTCAAGCCCGCACTCCATCCCTCTTGAAATTTTGACGGGTTGAATGCCATGAGATCGGTCCACTGCGCTTGGGTCACAAGATGCTGCCCAATGAAAAACGGCTCCGAAACGGTCACGGATTGACTGGGCGTCTCCGATTTCGGTGCGCCCCCTCCATCGTTTCCAAACACAAATGTCCCCGGTTCGATGAGCCTGTAGGTTGCCCCCCATTCATCGGTAAAGGAAGGGCCTTGATTGGCGTTGTCGATCATGGTCACGCTCGCAACTTCATTGATGCATCCAAGACCGCATCCACCAAGGCCGACAAGCGTTCGTTCAACGAATCGTCGACCAAACGGCCTTCTTCGTCAAAAGCATCCTTCACGTGGCCGACGGCCAGTTGCTCTGGCACCGGCCAGCCGTGCAACCAACGAAGTGAAATGCGCATGTGATTGAGGGTGTTCGCGTTGGTGACGCCGCCTAGCGTGGACATCAATCCAAACACCTTGCCGCCGACATGTTTGTCGTACATCCAATCCATGGTGTTCTTCATCACACCCGACATCGTTCCGTGGTATTCGGGCGACGAAAGAAGGAAGGCATCGCAACTGGTCAACCGTTCCTGGAAGGCCTTGACGTTTGGATGCGACCAGCATCCTTCCTCGCCTACCAAGGGCAGAGGATTCTCTGCAAGGTCCCAAAAGTGGATTTCCGCACCTCGCTCTTCCGCCATCTGCAAGGCAGCGTTCACCAACATACCGGATTTGGAGGTTGCGCGGTATTCTCCTGCAAGTCCGAGAATTTTCAATGGCTTTTCTCCCATGTTTCGCCGAGCAGGCTCTACCCCTTGAATGTAGGCGTTGTCCGTTTGTGCACAAAGAAGCAAGGCTTATTCATGAACTCGGTTTGGTTGACGACGGTGATAGCGTGAGTAATGAGTCAAACACCGATTCGGGCGTGACACCCACCGAGGATATTGACGATATCGCCTTGGCCTCGGTTGACGATGCCCTCACGGCTGTGGAGAACGAGCCCGCAAGTGAACCAAAGGAAGAGCCGAAGCGGAACCCATCGAACGTCATTCCTGAACTGGACGATGTTGAGGACCCCGAAGAGATGGTAGAAGTCCTGCTTACCGTTGGTGAGGAGAGAAGTCGGAGAAACGACATAAAAGGCGCCTTGGCGGCCTTCAACAAAGCCATCGCTTTGAACCCCGCCAGCGACATGGCGTGGTTCAACCGGGGTGTTCTCTTGGAGGCCCAGCAAGATGCACGCGGTGCCCGACAATCCTTCCAGATTTGTTTGGATTTGAACGAAAACCATGCTCCAGCCACGGCAAACATGGCCATTCTCCTCGAACGAATCGGGGATCTCGAGGGAGCATACGACATGGCCGACCGTGCGCTGGGATTCTACCCCGGACATCCAGCCCTCATTGAACTTCAATCTCGCTGCAAAGACAGCGGCATTTCGGTCCCGATGGAAACCATGCAACCTTCCGTTCAAGTCACGCAAGAGGTGGACATGAAAATCGTTGAAGATGTGGCTCAAAAAGCCGGTATTGAAGACCCCGAAGTGCTCCTCCAAGAGGCCGTTCATCACGATCATGACGAAGATGCAACGTTGACGGAGGAGGAGTTGGAGAGCGCAGCAGAAGTGGTTGTTGCACAACAAGCCATCCAAGCAGAAACGGAACAGAATCAGCCAGAACCTGAAGCCCAAGTAGTTCCAGAAGTACCTGCCTCCGAGCCCGAACCTGCGCTTGATCTTGACGAAATGGTCGCAACCGCTACCGATCTCCTCAAAAACGGCGAGCCGAAAAAGGCCCTCCAACTGCTCAAACCTCATCTAAAAACCGAAGCAGCAGAACATGCAGGCGCATGGCGTATCGCTGGAGGCGCCATGGCTCGATTGGACTTGGACAACCACGCCATTGCCGCCATGACCCATGCCCAAAACCTCGAACCGTCTCACGCGCGAGGGTGGTTTAACCTGGGTTCCATTCATCAACGCTCGGGACAACTCAACGAGGCATACAACGCCTACCAACACGCCATCAAGGCCGACCCGACATACGTCAAAGCCGCTGAAAAAATGGTTCAGATGACCGAAGAAAACGGCCAGATAGAGCGGTATTTGGAATCCGCCCGGGCCCTGCTCAACATGGATGCAAACCATGACGTAAAAACCGCCTTTGTCGCGATGTTGTTGAAGCTCGCTCAAGGCGAAAACGAGGTTTTGGAACAAACCACCGGACTTCCACCGACGTTGCCCGCTGGACCCGAAATGGCAGCAGAAGCCCTGACCTACATGGACGAAGGAAACTCGCCCGAACGAGCAGCAGCCTTGTCGCTCTCCCACCAACACAGCGACGCGGTTTTGATGTGGAAATCGCTGATTCAAGAGGAACAATCCAACGGCGCTTCATGGACCGGCTTGGCCCGCGCCTTGGAGCAAGCAGGTGACCTCGAAACGGCAGCGAAATGTCATGCAAAAGCCGCGGCGCTCTCGGGCGAAGGGGCTGAGTCAGCATCCCTTCTTGACAACTCCCAATCGGCTGAAACCCTTCCTTCCCAACCTGCCGAAAGCCTTCCGGCTCAATCGGACATCCAACCTCACAGCGATGACCTTACCAGTTTGGCACCAACCGCGGCAAGCGACCTCTCAACCTCGGTGTTGCAGCCCGAAGATGCAGTCCCCGTTCAAGCGGTTCAACAGGCCACTCCCGCAGAGATCTTGCTGACGCCCGTCGAGGTTGCTCCACGGAATGAGGAGTCCGCGAACCCGGTGGTTGACCTCGCCAAAGCAGCCTTGGATGCCGCACACGCGGTGGCGGTAAACACACCGCAGAACACGGGTTCTCGAGCCATCGCTAACCAAGACGTGGCTTGGTTCAATCAGGGAATCCAATTGATTGAAGACAAAAAGTATCGGGAAGCCCTCTCATGTTTCGATAAAGCGCTGCCTGCATTTGCAGGCGACGATGAAATGATCATCCGTATCCTCAACAATCGAGGGAACGCCTTCTATTTGCTTGAGGAGTATCCAAAGTGCGTAGAATCCTACCATCAAGCCATGTTGATTCGCCCGACTGAAGTCCGAGGTGACACCCTTTACAACATGGGAACCGCGTATTCCATGATGCAGCGGTACAAAGACGCCATCAAATGTTTCGAACAGGCCATTCCACGAGGACTGACTGACGACGCTGTCAGGAGTGCAAAAGACCAAATCCGACGGTGCAACATTCTTCAGAAGGCTTTGGACAAGAAGAGAAAGAAATGACGACGACTTATCGGTCAAGTTCAAGAACGGTGGCGGTGTGGAATTACCATGGACTGTGGAACCTGTGAATCCGCCTCGCCCCTTCAAGTTCACGTACCGGACGAAGTTGAAGTTGATCTCACCATGACCGACAAGGCGAGAGATATGCTCACTGATGCCTTTGGCGATGACCGTTCCCACGCCCTTCTCGTGGGCGTGCTCAGCGGTGGATGCTCCGGCTACATGTATGACCTCCAAATCGTTGAGTCCACGGAAACACCCTGCCAGGAGCTCAACATCAACGGATTCCGTGTCCTTGTCCCTCGGGCATCCAGTCATCTCTTGAACGGGATTGAAATCGATTATGTTGACCGGCTGATGGGTGGCGGTTTCAAAATCAACAATCCGAACGCCTCCTCCTCCTGTGGATGCGGCGAATCCTTTGCTTGAGGAAGGCCAATGGGCTTGCATCACGTGGACGGTTACGTACTTCTGTTGCAAGGTGAAAACATTCTCCCCTTTCTCGACGGGCTCTCAAGCAACCTTGTGAACGGACCATGCACGACCGTTTTTACGGACAGGGCCGCCAAAATCATCGACGCCTGTGACGTTCTTGTCATCGGTGAAAACGTCGCTCTTGTCGGCTACGGCGATGAGAAAGACCGATTGACTCGACATCTCTTGGACCATCTTCTCGGACAAAACATTCAGATTCGAGATATTTCATCGCTCAACAAGATCTACATCGGGGATGGCGAAGAGGATTACCCCCCCGGAGCAACCGTTCATGAAGGCTGGTTTGGTACGGTTTGTATCCTCGGAAATTCAATTGATTTTGAACCGACCTGGACCGAGGAGGATTGGCGAGAACATCGCATTCAAAACGTCATTCCGTTCGCCAAACACGAAGTTACTTCGCGCCATCACCCGTTTGCTTGTGGTCTTGCAGAATTGGTTCACAGCAGCAAGGGATGTTATCTTGGCCAAGAGGTGCTTACACGGATGCGGAGTCGAGGGAAGTTTGGTCACCGGCTGGTGGTCAAGGAAAATCCAGTAACTGGCGCTACAACCGTTGGGAAGGCCCACAGCCTCTCCATCGAACGAATTCAGTAGCCGAGCACATCGGCGAGTTGCTTTTTGTAAAACTCACCCGATGTTTGAAGCGAACCGAGTTCCTCATCGGTCAACTCAAGTTCAAAGATTTGCTCAACGCCGTTCGCTCCAAGCACGCATGGGACGCCGATGTAAACATCCTCAAGACCGTATTGCCCGGTCAGCAGGCACGAGGCTGGCAGAACCCGGCGACGGTCGTTCAACACGGATTCAGCCATGACGGCTGCTGCTGAACCGGGTGCATAAAACGCTGAACCGCGCTCGAGGAGTTTGACAATTTCACCGCCACCGCTCGCTGTTCGTGCGCTGATGGCATCAATGCGCTCTTGCGAAATCAGTTGTGTAATGGGAATACCACCCACGGTGGTGTATCTGGGAAGAGGGACCATCGTATCGCCGTGTCCTCCGAGAACCATGGGCGAAACGTCCTCCTCGGCGCAGTTGAGCTCAAGAGCGATGAAATGCGCCATGCGAGCGCTGTCAAGCACACCCGCTTGACCCAGAACTCGCTCGGGTGGGAAACCTGTTGTTTGTTGCATGTGGTAGGTCATCAAATCCAACGGATTGGTCACCACGATCACAACAGCCTCGGGGGCATGCTCTTTGATGCCGGTTCCGACCTGTGCGACGATTTCCGCATTTTTCCCGATGAGATCCTCTCGGGTCATACCGGGTTGGCGTGGGAAACCTGAAGTCACCACAACAACATCGGATCCGGCAATATCGTTGTAATCTGCGGTGCCCGTAACGGTGCCGTCGTAGTTGAGAACCGTTGCGTTTTGGGACATATCGAGGGCCTTGCCTTTCGCAAAGCCTTCGAAAATATCCAGCAAGACGATGTCTGCAATTTTCATCTGCGCAAGGACAAACGCACATGTCGCACCAACGTTTCCTGCTCCAATGACCGAGATTTTCCTCCTGCCGTTCGCCATGACTCACACCTGTTGCTCGGAACCTGCGGCATGCAGTCCTTAAGAACAATGGTGAACGGTTGTCGTACGCTTAGCACCTCCAAAGGAACGGGTCAACAAACGCTGGAGTATGGGGAAGCGTCGCATCTAAAAACCTCCTTCCGGTGGCGGATTCATCCTCACCCCTCCGGAGAGGAACTCTGCGGTGAAATCATGAAACTGGGCGTACCAAAAGAACCCGAGGGAGAAACACGAGTCGGTATCGTCCCATCAAGCATGAAGAAACTCTCTAAGGCAGGATTCGAGGTTCTCATCGAATCCGGTGCAGGCGTGGCTGCGAACTATGCAGATGCAGAATACGAAGCAGCCGGCGCAACCGTCGTGAGCCGAAACGAGGCTCTGGCTTGCGAGAACATTGTCTGCATCCGTTTCCCAGGCGTAGAGGGAATCTCAAAAGGAACCAACTTGGCGTGTGTTTCCGACCCCTTCCGCCGACCGGAGGATGTCAAAGCCTGCCTTGACAACGGCATCACCTTGCTTTCCATGGACATGATTCCACGGCGACTCTCCCGGGCACAATCCATGGACGTTAATTCGAGTCAAGACAACCTTGCAGGGTACAAAGCGGTTCTTCTTGGCGCTGCACACGTCCCGAAAGGCATCCCGATGATGACCACCTCGGCGGGCACCATTCGCCCAGCGAAAGTCGTCATCATGGGCAGCGGCGTGGCCGGATTGCAAGCCATTGCTACCGCAAAGCGACTCGGTGCCGTGGTGTACGCCTCCGATGTTCGCAAATCCGC
>Ga0255768_10006367_pt1 | contig 11196 bp, 24 predicted proteins | sample 071ome_33_FD_179983 | JGI IMG/M metagenome (GOLD analysis project Ga0255768, IMG submission 179983) | Coastal salt marsh microbial communities from the Groves Creek Marsh, Skidaway Island, Georgia - 071412AT metaG (version 2) | ecosystem: Environmental > Aquatic > Marine > Intertidal zone >...
CTAATCTCTTGGGCCTGACCCAATGCTAATTTACCAATCTTTTGCGCTTCCGATACGATCCCTGCAATTGAACGCATATCATGCGGTGACAATATCTTTTTCTGCTTGTTCTGTTCAAAGAAATCATCAAGCAATTTTTCGCGTTGCTGTGCTTGCTCCCCTGTCTCTCTCGGAAGTTCATACAGATTTTGCAGCTGTCTGCGGGTATCTTGATCCTCTGTTATTCTTCGCGCTGCATCTGTCAGCATCCCCATCGCAAGATTTATTGACCGATCATCAAGGTTCTTCCCATGCTTTACCATGACTTCCATGCGCTCACGCTCGACGGCTAATTCATATTCCGTCTGCACACGGTTCTTTTCCTCTTGCCAGTTTTCTTTCTTTGACCACCTGTGCAAGCTAATATTCGCCACATCATGACGCTTAGATAATGCAAGAATTGTAGGATACTGACGCACCCCATTTTCATCTAGATATCCATGCACGAACTCGTCCTTGAGTTTTCGTTTTAATGTTTCATCAATTTTGTTAACCATGTTCCCAACATTATCAGTTATTTTCACATTTGACCAGTCTCTCGCGTAATTCGCTAGATGACCATTTGTGCTGTCTCTTATTAAAATAGAACTCCATGCCGACCATATTGCAGCCAGTAAATGGCTTTAGTGTATATTCCTGACCTAATATTCTGACATCTATAGGCAAGGCAAAGAGCAAATCTAACAAATCGTTCTCTGTCTCATATACTATGACCTGATCTACATATTTGACTGCGGAAAGCTGTATTTGTCGCTCTAACAGGCTTTGAATTGGCTTGTTCTTTTCTGGCCTATCTATGGTAGGATCAGTCTGCAACCCTACAATAAGATAATCACAGACCGACTTGGCTTCCTGCAACATTGATATATGACCCGCATGTAAAAGATCGAAACAAGAACAGGTAAACCCGATTTTATACCGCTTGTTCATCTTGCCATTTCTTTTTGATGAGTATTTGCTGTTTTGTTACCCATGCCTTTTTGTATTCGGCATTTTCAAACAGCTTTGAGAAACCAGTAATATGCTTTAGGCGCAATAATTCCTCTGGCTCCATGCCTAATTGATTACAGATTTCCGCATCGCCCCACCCTTCCTCTAACATAGAGAACACCATGTTTGCCATGCCATCGACTGAGTGCGCACCTCTGGCCCGATTGTGACGGACTGTTGAGGCCATACGATCATTGATGTCTTTCTCAATAACTACGATAGGTAATCGCCCCTTGTTACGATCTCTGATGTCCTGATTGCTTTTACAGGTAAAGTAGCGGTGAAACCCATCGACGATAATATATTTACCCTTTTCCTCGTCATAAATCGTTACGACTGGCTGAGTATATCCATCGTGCTTAATTGACGTATAAAGCAAACGCATTTCCTTACCCGCAACACTATTAGGGTTATAATCGTTTGCCTCAACTTTATCTATATCGACCCAATAAACGCGATCAACTGGCTGTTGAATTGGGCTTTCTTTGTGCAAATGGTCTTTGATCTTTTCAATCATCTCGATTTTGTCATTCTCACTAAGCCCATGTAAGGCTTGCTCTAGTTGGCTAATGATTTTCATGTCTTTACTGGTATCCAGTCCCTGTGTTCTGACCGCTGCACAAACTTTGTGTCGCCGCGCTTCCAACGACGATAAGTGATGGCATATGGCCCTTGCTCGAAATTACTGCATTTTGTGAAATCAATATCCTGTGCTAAGACAGTAGCAACATGCACTTTATGCAACTTGGATATATCTTTCATCGCTGCATATACATTGTCCATCTGCGCGAATTTCTTGCGCATAGCCTCTTGGTAATCCTGATCAGTAACAAGGTTAACTAAAAGATGATCTCTGTACTCTCGCCAATCCTTGAACATGTAGGGCAATTTTTTAGCCTGAAACATGTCCTCTTTAGTCATATGCCTAGCCTGATTAATGCCACCGAGCCGCTTCGTGAGTTTGTTCCATGTCTCACGCTCTATCTCTTGCAAATAGAACAATTGGTGGACAGCTGTCTCGTGGTGGAGGTTTGACACGCGCATCTTGGTCGGGCTTACTCCATACTGATAAAAGTAATCATATGCTTTGGAATATGACCATTTATTGTCATGGATTGATTTCCAAATATCAGTATATGACCAATCATACAGCGGATAAAAATTGTAATGCTCTCGGCTTTTGTTTGGATGCTTGCCCCAAGTAACCCATTTATAGGTCGCTGCCGTTGTTAGTCCCGCTAGTCGTGCGGGGCTTTCTTCTGCCCTTACTCCCGCTAAAACAGCAAGCCTTTGCCCATCCCAGTGCTTTTTGTATATTGCGGGGAAAAGTTCGTGGAACCGATCTGTGCCATAATCGTTTTCTGTAATAGCGTAAGGGACTTTTTCGCGCATCCATTCGCTACCGTCCTCCCAACAATGCAGATAATGTTGCTCATTCGATGTGCTATTAGTCAAGCGGATCGGCATTTGAAACCACATGGGTTCGATCTCATCCCGCTCCATGACTTCTTGGACATAGTCAATTACGCACTGCCATTCGGCTTCCTGATCAAGAAACAGAACTTTGAGTGGCAAGCGATTTGTTTCACGTGCAACAATCAATGCCATTTCGAGTGTTGCTGTGCTATCCTTGCCGCCAGAAAACGACACGATGACATTCTCAAATTCGTCAAAGATGTAACGAATACGCTCTAGTGCAGCGTCCCAAACATTATCCTTCAGATAGATTTTCATCGTCCATTAGCTTTCTGAGTACTGTAATACAGTGTGGATCGTAATCTGATGCTACAAATGTATTCTGTGGTTTCATCTTTTTGAATTGCAAAACAGGCATACCATAACCGCAGCAAATATCGCCTATACGATGATGTGCGATACCAAGGAAGCGACAGGCATCATAATTACTTATGTTTGTTGGCACAGGCGGCCCATAACAGAATAAATTTTCCCAATGGGCGTTTAGCTTGACCCGCGAAATACTTGTAGGCTCTGGCATGTGTTTTGCTAATATCTTATTAAAAATTCCATATTTCGGAACTTTAATCTGTTCCCATGCTACCTTAAACGCTTCTATAAAATCACGATAGGAGTTTGTGGTATCCTTTGCCCTTTTATCAAATACTTTTATACCCGCAGGGAATGGTGGTTCGCAATAAATTACGTCACAAGATAAAAAATCTGGATGCAGCCCTTCTGTGATGACATTTCTCCGCATACCGATGCATCCTTTGTAATCAAAGCGCTCTGTCGGCTCTACATCTAATATCTGCTTTGTCCCATTATTCTTAATAGCCGAATTATAAAGAACTTGTTTATTTGGCAAATTTTTCGTCATTACTGCTATTCCTTTTTTTTAAACGCAGATTTTTGAAAGACTGCTCTTTTGTTGCTGTACTTTTTGTATCTCTGACTACTGACCCAATCTTAGAAGGTGTACCGAGTGTAGATTTTACCTCTAAATCATGTCTCGCAAAACTATCGCATAAAGTAATAATTCGCTTTCCTGTACGCTGCGCGGCAAATCTAAATCGTACCTCATCGTGATATTTAACTTTGCCCTGATTTAACAACTTGTCGTATTGAAGAACATCTGACGCAAATTTAGGACATATCATATAAAATTGCGCCCACAGAAAATTGTTATCATCAAAGCCATGAAACCCTTGTTCTTTGATTTCTTGGTATTCCTTGCGCGGTGGGCTAAACAATGAAATCAAACCATATTTGTCATTTACTGCATTTGATAAGTCGTCAATATGCGCATCAATAACAGCTGGGATAGGCTTGATGTCATCTTGTGCAATCAGAACAGGATTATCTGACTTCTGTATTTCTATTAATGCTTGCTTAGTATTAAACCATGGGCCTTGATATTCATGGTCTACATGGATGGTAATTTGATCTATTTTTTTACACAAAGAGAAAGTATGAACTAGCCGCCTCAAAGACTGCGATCTTGATGGGACTGTTATAATACTTACTTTCATTTAGGTCTGTACTCACGTGGCTGTCTTATATCCTCACGCTCCCTATTAAAGATAACGCTTTCATTTGGGTCATCTGCCATAATCCAATAACGCCAACCATCTAGATAGTAATAGTTTCTTGGCTTAACAAAAAAGAACTCCTCGCGCCCATGCTTTTTGATTGCGTGAGCTGTCCATGTAAATTCTTGTGGGTCATCCCATGTATTTTTAACTGTATAAAAATGCGGCATATATGGCATAGTCTTTGCAAATTTATATGTAGCCGATCTTAAATTTTCATTTAACCTTTCGATTTCATCGTCCATTGAATTTTTCCTTAAGTTTATTTGCCCTAGCAGGGTTCAATTCTGCGGCAACTATATCTACTCCATAATTATCCATTATTTTTGCCGTAATTCCTAAACCCGCGAATGGTTCAAAAATACATCTTGGCTTATGATGCCTTATCGCCATTTCCAAAACATCAAAGCCGTTAATAGCACTTTGCGGCTGTGGTAAATCAGAGTTAAATTGCAATACTACAAAAGGTTGCTTTGAAAGCTGATAACCAAATATCTTTCTATTAAATTCAAAACCTTTGGCTGTTCCAATTTCAATAACTCTCTCAAAACCCTTTTTGCCATATTCTACAAATGTTGGCTTTCCTTTCGGTGCTAGATCAAACAGCCTACCTATAATTCCGTCTATGTCATTTTGAGGAGGTTCATAACCCTTTTTACGCATGTCTGTTTCAAACCATTTTACCATCCTATTTTCCCAAGGTGGGTCGGTATATGTAAGATCACACGCATTTGCATAATCTGAGGGCAAACTCATAATGTCTTTTATTTCTAATTTTTTAAGTGGCATTATCTGCCACCAAATGTAAATTCTTCGCCACAATGTGGGCAAATTACTTCTGTAGTATCTTGTGGCTGCAATCTTTGCTCTTGCTGATTTACAAGTGATTGATCCGCTTTTATCATCTTGCTTTCATCAATCTCAGACGCATCAAATGTTGGCTCATATACTGGATTAAAATTAAAAGCTGATAAATCTATATCAACACCCATAAGTCCCAGATCAAACCCGTCATTACTCATTTCCTTTAGCTGAGAAAAATACTCATTAGTGTCCCACTCGCCATTTTCTGCGAGTTTATTGTCAGCAATGACATAGGCTTTCTTTTGCTGTTCCGTCCATCCAGTAGCCCTAATACAAGGAACCTCTTTCATGTCTAACTCTTTGGCTGCGAATAGACGACCATGACCCGCAATGACCTGTGTATTTTCATCTACTAGAATAGGCATAGTCCATCCCCATTCTCGGATACTATTTGCAAGCTGTTTGATCTGGGTATCTGGGTGAATTTTGGGGTTACGATCATATGGTATTAAATCATTAACCGCGATCTGTTCGATCTCATTTGCCGCCCACTGGCTCATGCGCTTTAACTCCTCTTGTTTATCTATTCATAATAGATGTGGAATAGTTTATCAACGGCCATATTTTAGTCGCTGCAATTTTCTGCCGCGCTCCTGTAAAATCAAAGTTCTGATCTTGCCCTCATGTGGTCTAGTATTTGGAAAGTCTATGAGGTACTGGCGGCAAGCTGCGTCAATCTCGTCGCGCGGATAATCCTGTAGCATATCCATCCATCCAAGCAATATATCCCGCTTTACCAACTCATCTTGTGGTAATTGAAAGTATCTACCCATAAGCCCCTGTGCCTTGACCGCGATATATGCGCGATGCTTTGTTAGCTCATCATCATTAAGTGTCTGCGTAAGAAGTGCTGGAAGCATTAGCGTAACCTCGCCAAATCAGAAACCATTGATCGGAATACGGTATCTATTTGTCCTTGGTCGTATTCTACTTCATCATCCCATCGCTCTTGGTTAAGCCATGTAGAAGGGTATGGAATAAATTTCTTCTCCTTCCCTGCACATGCCCTGTTATATTCCAAGGCCGCATCAATAATCTTTTGTGCTGATGATTTTTTGAGCGCAAGAAAGAATGCCTTTTTCGCCGCCGCCTTGCCAATCTTTCTTGGATACATCTGATAAAAGCGATCAAAATGCAGCTCTATATTTACTTGTTCATTTACAAGATTATTATTTCCAAGGTTAAGGGTAGGAAGATTTTTCTGGGGCTGGTCGGAATTTTTTTCCAAGGGGGTAGGAAGATTTTTCCTAGGGGTTTCTGTATCCATCAGATGAAGCTCATAGCTATTGCTAGTTTGAGAGCCATTGTCCCTGTAGTTATCGTGTTTCGTTAAAAGTCCCGCATTTATAAGAAACTCAATATGTGTGCGAATGCTGCGATCCGTCATTTCGCAAAGCTGCGCTAGTCGCTTATGACTAGGAAAGCATTTGCCTGTAGCCTCATTGTGATGGTCAGCAATCCAATAAAGCACGATCTTTGTCGCGGGCTTTAATCCTACTTGCCTCATTGCTAATGCTGTCATATAGTGTGACATGAAACATATCCTTTCATCTGTTTCTGAGGATGCGCATTCCTCATTACCTCTTTATCTTGACCCTCGTTATCGGGGGTCTTTTTTTATGGTCGCTCATTAAAATAATCTGTCAATCCTTTTAACACCTTCAATGAGGGGTTGCCCTCGCCTTTAACAAGTCTGCTAAGGCTCATATATGTAACCCCAATATGTTCTGCGACATAAGACAGCCTACGATCTCGTAATCTATCTCGCGCTTCCTCTACCGAGATTATTCGGTTTTCTTCTGTCATTGTGACTCCTTTTATTTTTCTCTTTACATTATTTATCATTTTTGTTAAATATGTAAACAGGCAATTTAAGGAGAAACGGATGAAACACCCTACACCATTTGATATACGCTGTGCAATTAATGAGGCGATATTTCAACATCATGAGGAACAGCATCGCAAACTTGAAGCGGGTTCCATAGATCGAATTCAATGGGCGCGTAACTTATTCCCAATCGGCGCAAGAGATTTAATCGCGGACGCAATTACAAAAGCGTGTGATGAATGCGGGGAATATGACAATGCGTGATTTCAATACTCTATTGATCAGCGAATTGTCAGAGCAACTAGAAGAATACAAGGATGATCTTGAATTGTTCTGGGACACCTTGGACGGCGAAACTGATGTTATGGATATTGTCGGCGGGGTACTTGAACAAATCATCAAGGCACAAGCAGATGAGATCGCGGCTAAATACCAAGCCGATATGTACAAAGGCATTGCTGACAAGCACAAGTCCAGAGGCGATAGCCTAAAGAAATCACTTAAATCGGTTCTTATGCTTACAGGGCAGAATAAGATACCGCATTCATTAGGAACAGTATCACTGCGCCAAGGCACAGAAAGCGTAGTCATACACAATGAAAAGGAGATACCAAGCCAACTGTGCAAGGTGACTGTCACACCAGATAAAACAGAAATCAAAAAACAACTGAAAGCGGGTGTTCAGATTGATGGGGCCGAATTGGTCACTGGACCTCAAACTATATCTATAAGGATGAAGTAAATGGGAGCTATAAAAGCATTCATAAAAGCACAGGGTGAAATGGGGAAGGCGATAAAGAACGCACAAAACCCCTTTCTGAAAAACTCATATGCTGATCTTAACGCAATACAAGAAGCTGTCTTTCCTGTATTCCATGAAAACGGCTTTGCAATAGTACAATCAGTAGGCGCAGATGAACATGGAAAATATGTAAATACAAAGCTACTACACTCTGAAACACAAGCTGAGTTTGATAGCTGTGTATACCTAGAATATAAGAAAGGTGATATGCAATCATTGGGAGGTGCAATTACATATGCTCGTCGTTATGGCTTACTATCTCTTACTGGCATTCCTGTCGCAGACGATGACGGAAATACCGCTGTAGGGGCGGGAGGTATGAAAGCCAAGCAAGACCTAAAAGAAGATCGTTTGACGTTTGCGCAAAAGAAAGTGTTAGAACGCGCGGAAAAACTCAAGGCAATGATACCCGCAGCAACAGCAGATCAGATGATCAAGTTTGGCCCAGAGGCTCATCAAGTCATTGAACAGCTACGAGAGTTCAATAAAGAACTAGCTGATGAAATTGACGGATTATATAACAAACGTGAAGCGGAGATATTGAAGTCATGAAAGTCATCACACTCGTGGGAAACGCTACCAAAAACGCTGAGATACGAAATACTCAAAATGGAGATAGTGTTTGCTCGTTCGCGCTTGCGGTAAATGACCGACGTAGCCAAGAAACATATTATTTTGATTGTAATTATTGGGGTCGCGCGGGTGAGGCCGTTGCTCCATACATTGAGAAGGGCAAACAGATTACAGTATCTGGTGAATTCTCATGGCGAGAATACAATGGTAATAAATACTTGCAGTGCAACGTGCAGAGCCTAGCATTGGGTCAACGACCTAAAGCGGGTGAAGAGCAACCTAGCGGCAGCGATCAAGACCGTCCTAGAAATGATATGGATGATGAAATACCGTTCTAGCGGTATATGGGCGGGGTGAGCAAATCAACAATTGTGTTGACCTCACAGGAAGCCCCGCCCATTTTATACAGAGCATGATATGAAAAAGGAACAGCCCCGCATCACAGTCCGCATGTCCAGTGAGGGGGCTTTAGTGCCAACAACTGTATACGATGCAGAAATGTTGGCACAGTGTTCGGGTGGTCAAGAATTCTCCTTATTGCCTATTAAGAGAAGATCACCCGAACATCTTAACCTGTATTGGTCAATATTGGGAAAGACCGTAAAAGCTACTGGACGTTGGCCAACATCTGAACATTTACATAGAGAATTAAAAATTGCCTGTGGTTACTATCAGGTGGTCGCAAGCGAATTTGGCGGTATCTACTATTTCCCCGACAGCATATCTTTTGAAAAGATGACTCAAGACGAATTCAATGTATTCTTTGAAAGTACTATGGAAAAATTAGCAAGCACGTTAGGGTTTGATCCAATGGAGTTGTTACAATGATGAAAAAGACTGTAAAAAAACTATGGCAAGGAAAATATGTTTCTATTCGTGATTACGAGGCTCAGAAAGCATTAACCCAAGGTGGTATGGTTATCATGCATCGCGGGGATCGTATGACGATAAATACAGACAATTTGAAAAGAATAATTGAGCATGGCGTTAAATCAAAAGTCTTTAAGTCAAAGACTGGTGGTGCAGATTATCGTCTTATAGATGTCACATTTAAAAAAGATGATAATTATGATGCCGACCAATTTGATCTTTTGTGATATAATTCATCACGACTACAAGGGGTCGTGCTATGAAAAACACAGAAATCAAAGAACAAATGGAACTCTTAAAGCGGGAGGTAGATTGCTGTGACCAACTTGGCAAAAAAGCCGCCGTTAGGCTTGAAAGACAAATCCAAGAAACAAAAGAACGAAAGTTACCTGAATGAAGTCAGAAAGCGAAAATGCGTCATCTGCCAAACCTTCCAAGAAGTCCAGCTATCCCCAACAACAGCGCATCACCCTATACATGATCGCTTTGGAACTAGAAAACGATCTGATGAAACTGCGATCCCGCTTTGCGAAGGTCATCACCAAGGTCTTTGGGATCAATCAAAAGTAGCTATTCACAAAGAGCCTAAGCGTTGGCGGGATTTGTATGGACCAGATTGGGAGTATTCGTAGGGTCATCCCACTGAATTTTTACATGGATATGCGGTTCCTGACCTTCATCACAATATCGTTTAAATCCAGCTATATACCAAACCTGTGAATCGTCATCATAGACTATCTCGTTACAGGCATCGAGTACTGCCTTTATTACATTATCTACATCTGGTTTTTTCGGAATTAGTATTCCGCTTTGACATTCTAGGCGTTTCATTTTGGAGTATGATTTTGGAATTTCAAAATAACCCGCGACTATTACATTTACTCGTCGCCCAGTAGGCTTCAAACTCTGTCGCTGCATTTCAGCCCAAGCCGCGCGTTTAATACGCTGCTCGTACTCTTTGGTCTTTGTCGGAGTGTAGGTGTGACCTGATTTAGTAAATCTTGGTCGGCCTTTTCCTATTGGTTGACCAGATAGTTTAAATTCACAGATTCGTAATGTCATGATCGCACCATAGTAGATAGCCCCCGTAGGGGCTACCTTTTTTTAGATCAATGGTACGCTTGCGATATATACATCGTCATCATGGCTATTTGTTCCTTTGTCCTCGAACAGATCAATCTCTGCTGTTCCAGACTTGAGCCATTTATCAATGTCAATTATATGTCGCCAATCTTGACGGAGTTGTTTCTTTAATAGACGCATGGCTTCACCCTTGGTTTCGCCAGTAGCCCAACAAGCACCTCCCATAATCCGTACCATTGCTTTGTACTTCATTTGACTTCTCCTTATTGCCTAATTGTCAAATAGCGTTTGGTCGGGGGTCATCCCCTTCCAATACCTAACATATCACAACTTATCCACATTGTCAATATGTTAAATAATTTTATTTTTTTGTTAAATTAATTAAAAAAGGTGTTGACCTATCTAAAATCCTTTGATAGGTTGGGACTAGGCAATAAAGGAGAATGCTTATGATTACTTCGGAAAAAATCTTCACCACGCTAGACGAGGCGAAAACATGGGGCCAATACATCGCGACCTCATGCAACTGGAAATACAAAGGCGCGAAGGTCGTCTATCTCGACCACTCAATCGGCTATTCACCAATCTGGGAGTACTAAGATGGATATTCTGACACGCAAAGAAATCTGCCACTTGTTCGATACGACCAATCTAACCATCAAACAAGTCGCTAACAAATTCGGCCTGACTGAAGCCGAAACCAAGAAAATTCTAATGGACGATGCATGGGGGGCAAAACAATGAGTAATATCAAATTACCAGAAGCATTAGAGTACGAGACCTATGCCGCATACTGCAAATCACGCAAAGAGGTAGGACTATTCGTTTTACCCGAAGCACTATGGGATGCACTTAAAATCCAAGATGAGCAACTTAAGGAACAGGGAGTAAAACAATGAGAATAGGATGTGACGGAGATTACCTGACAATCGACTGGGAGCCGCAAAAGTACAAAACCAAGGCTGCTGCTGCGAAAGCACTTTATCGCTCTCTGAGAGCCGCCTGTGAGCGCGTAGGCATGAACCCAGACATTGAGGTGTCGATCTTTAATCCAGAACAGGCAGAGGCTCACGGATATGTCGGCAAAGCATGGCATGTCA
>Ga0255768_10006371_pt1 | contig 11194 bp, 8 predicted proteins | sample 071ome_33_FD_179983 | JGI IMG/M metagenome (GOLD analysis project Ga0255768, IMG submission 179983) | Coastal salt marsh microbial communities from the Groves Creek Marsh, Skidaway Island, Georgia - 071412AT metaG (version 2) | ecosystem: Environmental > Aquatic > Marine > Intertidal zone > Salt...
CCAGCTTGTTTTTTCGATACTCAAAAATTTCTTTGAGTTTGGGCTTAACCAAAATGGGGTGTGCCAACTGTCCCAAAACTCCTAGCGGTAACTTATAGTCAACAATGTCTTCCATTTCAACGCCTCCTTCAATAGGTTTGATAAAATGTTTGTGATGCCAAAGTGCATAGGGTCCAAAGCGTTGCTCGTCCACAAAGTATTCGAGTTCTTTTACGTGAGTGATCTCGGTCACCCATTTGGTTGGAATTTTGGCAATGGGTGTTACGATATATTGGATGATTTGACCGGGATACATTTTGCGATCTGCACCTTTTAGAATATGGAAACCCATATAGTCTGGAGTAATGGTTTTGAGGTTGGCAGGATTGGACAAAAAATCCCAAGCTGTTTCCATAGAAATGGGTAGCTTTTGAACGGCATGTAATGTATAAATTTTCATAGCAAAAGAGGATTCAAAGGTACTGATAATGTTTAATAAAATAAAGTAAATATTAAACAATTTATACGGCTTTCTTTTTAAGAAAGATCAATCGATCAAAAACAATTGTGCTGTATTATTTTGGGTGATCCGTACAAGCCCTTATTTTTGTCGAAAACATTTATTATGAGAATCTATATCAGTACAATTTTAGTGTTTATTGCTAGTGGTCTAATGGCTCAAATGCAGGCCCCGCAGCCGAGTCCTTCTGCAACGCTCAAGCAGACAGTTGGTTTAACCGAAATATCCATCGAATATTCTAGACCCGCCATGCGTGGACGTGTTATTATGGGGGATTTGGTGCCCTATGGAACCCTTTGGAGAACTGGCGCCAATGCAAACTCTACGATTCAATTTTCAGATCCGGTATCCATAGGATCTACTACAATCCCTGCTGGAACCTATGCGATATTTACCCGACCAGGTAAAACAATGTGGGAGGTATTTTTCTACACTAAAACCGATAATTGGGGTGCCCCAACAAGTTGGGATGTACAAGCGGTAGCCGCAACCTACGAAGCTGAGGTGCATGCCCTTTCAGAAACGGTTTCTTCGTTTACCATTTCAATTGGGTCAATTACCAATAATGATGCGGTATTGGAAATTTCTTGGGAAAATACCAAAGTAGGTATTCCAATTGCTGTGCCTACCAAAGAAAAAATGCAAAAAAATATAGCGGCGGTTATGCAAAACAATCCTAAAGCACAAGACTATTATAGTGCAGCGGTGTATTATTTGCAAGAAGGTCTTGATCTTCAACAAGCTAAAAGTTGGATGGAGTTGTCCCTTAAAGAAAACGGTGAAGCCTATTGGGTGCACCGTCAATATGCATTGATCTTAGCGGGTCTTAACGAAATGGACGCTGCTATTGCTGCTGCCAAGACCTCCTTAGAACTTGCAGAAAAAGCGGGTAATCAAGATTATGTCAAAATGAACACCGAATCCATTGCTGCATGGCAAAAATGATCGTTATAATTTTATAAAAACACATAAAGCCCACTGCACAGCAAGTGGGCTTTTTTTTAAGAAAACGTCCGGATAACCCCTTCTTGAGAAACCGAAGCAATCAAGGTGCCTTCTTGGCTATAGATCCGTCCGTTGGCAAATCCACGGGCGTTGGATGCACTCGGAGATTCGATGGCATAAAGAACCCATTCGTCAAGCTTAAATTTTCTATGAAACCACATGGCATGATCCAAACTGGCCATAAACATCTGTGCTCGATTAAATTTTCCTCGATGGGGTTGTACGGCAGTGATAAGCAAGTTATAATCCGATGCAAAAGCGAGGATTTGGTGCTGCTGAGCAAGACTGAGTTCTGCGGCACTGCTGTTGACTTTGAACCATACATGGCGTTCGGGTCGCGAGGGTTGATTGCTGGTAGGGTCAATGTGTTCTACAGAACGAAATTCTAAAATCTCAGGACGTATCGCAGTGAGCATTGTGTAAAGCTCAGGGGATTTTTTTTGCAAATATTCGAGTTGCTTTTGGTCGGGGAGCAATACCTCTGGGGGGAGCACGTTGGGTTTTTCGACTTGATGATCCATTCCAGTTTGTTCCTTTTGAAAAGAAACTGCCATAACAAAGATTGCTTTGTTTTCTTGTAAAGCTGTGATTCTTCGGGTAGTAAAACTTTTACCATCTCGTAGGGTTTCTACACGATATTGTACCGGGAGGTCTAATTTTCCTTGCAAAATAAAATATCCATGAAGTGAATGTGCAAGTCGATCGTCGGGTACCGTTTGATAGGCTGCATTGAGTGCTTGCCCCAGAACCTGACCTCCAAAGACACGCCCCCATGGGGTTAGGTAGTTGTTGCCTTCAAATAGATGATTGTCAATTTTTTGAAGGGTTAGTAGGTCGATGAGTTCGTTAAGGGTTTTCATTTTTCATTAATTTTTGAAGCAATATTGCAAGGATTAGGGTTGAAAATGCACCGAGGACGTTGAGCCACAAAAAAGACACCAAATTGTTGTAATAGACTACAAAAACTACTATTTCTGAAAGAATAGCAGCGTAAAAAACAGCATTGCCACGTATGTTTTTTAGGAAAAAAGCAATCAGAAACACGCCCAGAATTGTTCCGTAGAACAAGGACCCGATGATGTTGACCAACTGAATTAGATTTTCAAATAAATTTCCTACACTGGCAAAAAGTATCGCAATTATTCCCCAAAAAAGAGTGAATAATTGCGCCATGGATACATAGTGTTTTTCTGATTTTTGGGGACGATGCACTTTATAAAGATCAACGAGGCTTGTTGCAGAAAGGGCATTGAGTTCGGAGGCAGTAGAGCTCATTGCGGCTGAAAAAATCATAGCCAAAAGCAGTCCGATTAAACCCTTGGGAAGGTGGTCTAAAATAAAAGTGATAAAGACATAGTCTTTATCATTCACTTCGGCATCGGGGTTGGCTTTCAGAATGAGGCTTTTGGCCTGTTCGCGAATTTCTTTGTTTTGTTGTTCAAGATTTAAAAATTCTTTTTGAAGTGTTTTATTTTCATAGAAATCGGGAAGTAGTAACAGTTGTTTTTTAACGGCAGTCAGTCGGTCGTTAGTTTTTTGTAAGCTCTGAAATTCTGGCCCATAGTCTGAACGTATGGTTTGGCTGACCGCTTGGGCATTAAAATGGATTGGTGCCTTTTCGAATTGGTAAAATACGAAAACCAAAACCCCAACCAGTAATATGAAAAATTGCAGGGGTACTTTGAGCAGTCCATTCATAATCAACCCCATTTGTGAGGCTTTAACGGATCTGGCAGACAGATAGCGTTGCACTTGACTTTGATCAGTTCCAAAATACGATAGTGCTAAAAATAGCCCGCCAGTTATACCACTCCAAAAGGTATAGCGGTTGTTTGGGTCAAAGCTAAAATCCAGTACGTTTAATTTTTGATTGATTCCTGCCAAGCGCAGACTGTCGTTAAGTGTAACGGATTCGGGCAACGCGTAGAGGGTATAGCAAAAAGCACCAATCAATCCCAAAAAAATAACAAGCATTTGTTGTTTTTGTGTCACATTTACCGCTCGTGTACCCCCAATCATCGTATAGGCAACGACCAAAAGTCCGATTACTACGGTCAGAAGTTTTAGGTTCCATCCCAAAATTATACTCAAAATGATGGCCGGTGCATAGATCGTAACCCCAGCGGCTAATCCTCTTTGCACCAAAAATAAGACCGCGGTTAGGGTGCGTGTTTTGAGGTCAAAGCGTTTTTCTAAAAATTCATAAGCCGTATAGACATTGAGTTTGTGATATACAGGGATAAAAAACAAACAGATGATAATCATGGCAAAGGGAAGCCCAAAATAGAACTGTACGAATCCCATGCCATCATGAAAGGCTTGTCCAGGAGTGGACAAAAAGGTAATGGCACTGGCTTGTGTTGCCATTACCGAAAATCCAACGGTCCACCATTTGGCCGACTGCCCACCGCGGATGTAGTCATTGACATCCTGATGGGAATTATTCTTCCAAATGCCATAAAACACAATGAAAAGTAATGTACTGGCTAAAATGATCCAATCGATATTTTCCATCATTGATAAAATTTCATGAACAGATAAAAAGCGACCCAATACATCAGATTGCAAAGAACTAAATAGGTGTATATTTTTTTTGACATTATTAGTGATATGAGATAAGGTTGGCCAACAATCTATAGGCTCCAGGGACTCCAGCGGGCAATTGTCTAAACAGGCTAAGCCCTGTAAAAATAAACTTTCCTTCTCCATAATTAGCAACCAAAAGTGCTCCTTTTTTGGGGCTTTCGCCGGCATCATTTAGAGAAATCAATGGGGTGTAGTTTGCATCCCATTGCCCAGCAAAATACAAACCGCGTTCTTGGACCCAGCCCTCGAAATCTTTTTCGGTTAATGCATTAGGGGTGTTGAAAATGGGATGTTTCGAATCGAGTAGGGTAACGGCTGCAAACTCGTCAGTAACACGGTCCCGAGACAATTGGATGGGATAGGGACCTATATTTTTAGTTTTTATACCTCTACTAGTATTGTATTGTACAACTACGGTACCGCCGCTGGCAACAAAATCCCAAAGCATTTGATCTTTAAAGTTCCAAGCATCACCAACATTGAAACTACGAATCCCCAAAATCACCGTATTGAAATTTTTTAGCCATTCTGATGTAAGTTCGGCCACAGCAATTTCATCGACTTCAATGCCAATATTTCTGAGCGCTTCAGGAATTTTGTCTCCCGCTCCTTCGATATATCCGACGCGTTTTTCGGAGGACCTAATGTCCAGTTTTGCCACAGTTGCTTCGGCTGCTTGCAGCATATATTGCTTAGTGATGTGCGGATAGGCGATGGGAGTCAATTTTTTATCATAGGTAGATTGCTTGGTTTTTACGATTGGGAATATGCTTTTTTTGGTATCGTTTTCAGCTATTGTGATCAAAAATTCGTACCGCTGTTCTTCTCCTTTTGTCTCCATTTTGATCGGTATGGATTGGGGGGCTATGTGCCAATTTTTAGGAATATCGATTTCCAATTGCCCATTGACACTGGTTTTTGCATAGTTTTTAACGGTAGCGGTTACTTTAAGTTCTGACCCTTCAGAAATTAGATACACTTCTTCGTCTAAAGTAACAGCGAGTTCTGGCAAGATTTGATAGGGTTGAATGACTTCTCCAGCTATGGGATCTGTGGTGCGGTAGGTGAGGGGTATCTCCAATTGGATGGGTACTTCAAAAAGCTTTACGGTTAGCGTGCCATGAATAGTAGGTGTTTCTGGCAAACCAATCCAATTGGTGTTTTCAACGTGAAACATGCCCAACGACCCCTTGTTTGTAAGCCAATAAGGCACCGTAAGTTGGTTTGGGCTCCTAAACGTAATGGATTGCGTCACCGGTTCGTTTTTGGAAGCTCTTGTACCGATTTCAAACGATTGTTTTTCAACAGAAAAACGATCTACAAATAAATCGATTGCTGTGGGATTTACGACCCGTATTTGGGTATTAAGATTTTGGTTTGGGGTGCCATATTCTTCTGAAGTATAAAATGCGACATCCCAACCGCCACAAGCAACGATTAATTCTTGTATTTCTTGAGTTTTGATGGTTTTCCAGTGGTCATCCTCAAGGTTTTGAATGGCTTGGTATATTTCAACCAATTGGGGTAGTGATTTTGAGGGATTAGAAAAATCAAAATCATGGAAAACTTGTGTAATTTTTTCTCCAATTTTAGTTCCTCCTTTTATACGATTCCAGCTGGTATCGATACCCTCAAAAGGATCATTGTTTTGGATTGAAGCCCCCTTGATAAGCTCTAGATATTCGAGTTCTTTACCCAAAGTAGGGGTGCTTCCAAACCCTTGGGATTTATGTTGACTCCTACTTTTTGCTGCAATGGTCGCATTGGAAATCCCCAGTATTGGGTCAAATTTCCCCACGTCTATACTAGTTAGGTTTTGCTTGTTGGCAGCTTCAAATTTTTCTTGACTTCCATAAAACCACCATGAGGTGTTAAAAAAGAGGCGTTTGGGCTGCCATGGTTTTTCGTTTGTACTCTTATAACTTGGATCAGCGGCTAGATCAAAAGCATTGACGCTCAACATGGCTGAACTGGTATGATGTCCGTGTGTAATTCCGGGAGTGCGGTGGTTAAATCGGTTGATAATCAGATCGGGCTTAAAAGCTCTTATGCGATCGACAACTTGTTCTTGCACCGTCTTTTGATCCCAAATCGTTAGTGTTTCGTCAGGGTGCTTGGAGTATCCAAAGTCGTTGGCACTGGTAAAAAACTGGGTTCCCCCATCGATTTTACGGGCTTCTAAAAGTTCTTGCGTCCGAATAAGACCAAGTCCCTCACGCAGTTCGGTACCGATGAGGTTTTGCCCACCATCCCCTCTTGTCATCGACAAGTAAGCGGTACGTGCATGCAAATGATTTGAAAAATAAGAGATCATGCGCGTGTTTTCGTCATCAGGATGTGCACCGACATAGAGGACGCTACCTAAAAAATTGAGCCGTTGAATTTTTCGATATATTTCTGCACTGTTCTGCCCAAAGGCACTGCCCAGTGTGCTTATTAGGATTAGTAATGGGATGATTTTTCTCATAAATTTTTGATTTCATCTGGATACGATCCATAGCAAATATTACACTTTCTCATCAAAGAACATAATCGTTCAAAGGCGAATTGTCTAAAAGCCTTTCGAGCCGCTCAACAAATTGACTTAGGGGCAGTCCCACTACATTGGTATAGCTTCCTTCTATTTTTGAAATGGCGATTTTGCCAATCCAATCTTGGATTCCATAGCTGCCGGCTTTGTCGAGTGGGGGTTGTGTTTGTATGTAAAATTCGATTTCGTCCATCTTCAGCGCTCTAAAGGTCACTTTGGTGCTGCTGTGAAAACAACTTTGATCCCCATCTTTCAAAATTGCTATGGCGGTGATGACCTCGTGGGTACTGTTTGATAATTGCTGTAACATTTGTGAGGCCTCTGCAGGGTTTTGTGGTTTCCCAAGACAGTTGCCCTTGTGCCATACGATGGTGTCTGCGGTGACGATGATTTGATTTTTATTGGAATTTGACTTGAAGGGGTTCAATTTTTTCAGCGCTATATATTCGGCAATAGCGGCTCCACTGAGGGTTTTTGGAAAGCTTTCATCACTGGGATGTGTTTTGACCGTAAAAGGAATTCCTGTAGATTCTAAATAAGCTTTTCTCCGTGGCGAGCCACTGGCCAATATCAATTCATATCCTTTAAGATCAATCATCACTAGGTATTGTTAGGCTTCGCCGTTTTGATCCCATTTTCCTTGAACACGCAGTACTTGTTCAATAACATCTCTTACACAGCCAGCCCCTCCATTACGGTGGGAGATGTAATTTGAAATATTTTTAATTTCAGGTACTGCATCTTGTGGACAAGCAGCTACCCCGACAAGCTCCATAACCGCTAAATCGGGTAAATCATCACCCATGTATAAAATGGTTTTGGGGTCCATCTGGTACGAATCTAAAAGGTCGGTATATGCCTCGATTTTGCGATGAGCGCCAAGATATATGTCATATATGCCTAGTGCTTTAAAGCGTTCTCGAACACCTTCGTTGGTCCCCCCAGTTATGATGGCAACACGGTATCCCTTTTGAAGGGCGCATTTTAGCGCATACCCATCTTTGGTATCCATTTCACGGAGCATTTCTCCAGTTTTGGTAATCAAAATTTTGCCATTGGTCAGCACACCATCTACATCAAAAATAAAAGTTGTAATGTGGTTGAGCAGTTCTTTATAGTTTTTCTTCATGATATTTTTGAATGGATTGGGTTAGGCTTTCATATAGTTCCATATAGGGCGTAGTACTCAATTGCTTGAGGTGCTTTTTTAATGTTTGATGATCGTTTCTAATCGCAGGACCCGTTTGTGCTTCCTTTGGAGGCAAGGTTTGTAATTTTTGGGCCGTTTCTATAATCAAAGGGTGTAAAATCTCAAAGGGCAATTGATTTTTTTTACACAAATCAGCGCTTATTGCGTATAGATGGTTGCTAAAATTATTGGCAAAAACGGCTGCAAGATGAAGTGTTGCACGTTGTGTTGAATCTACGCTATAGTATTTGGCATTGATCAGGCTGGCCAGGCGTGTCAACAAATCAAAATCATCCTTTTTTTCAGCTTCGATACAGATGGGTACACGGTCAATTTGGGGCAAGGCATTTTTGCTAAGGGTTTGCAAGGGGTAGAAAACGCCTTTTTGCTGGTGATCGTTTAAGATTTGAAGTGGTATACTACCTGCTGTATGAACGACCAAACCGCTAACGGTTAGAGATTTAGAAAAAGAAGCAATGGCATCATCGCTGATGCAAATAAAATAAATATCGGCATTTTTGATTACCGAGGTCAAAGCGGTGGTTGTCTCGATGAGAAATTGGCTTTCGTCCCCTTTTGGCTGGCGCATATACCATTGTTTGATTTTTATTTGATTGCATGCAATGAATTGCGAAATCAAAAAATGTGCAGTGCGACCATTACCTAAAATGACAACTTCGATCATAGTACAAAAGTAACCAAACTTTCAATCTTCTTTTGTACATTTAAGTATCCTAAATCTTACCTATGTCTCTCTACCAAAAATTCCGTCATTACTATTTGTCCAATTATTATATGATGATTCCTTTATCCATCATATTGCTGACATGTATTGGTTCTGTTGCCGTGTATTTAATTACCCTAAAAGGGATGTACTCCAGTACATTTTTGATGATGTGTTTGTCCGTCATTGCAGCCGGAAGCTATCTTTCTGTATTATTGGCACAAATGCGAAAAAACTTTGTGTTTCTAATCTTTTTATTGCCTTGTGTGTGCAATTGCTTTTGATAGTCATCAATCTTCTGTGATAAATTAGCAAAATCACCAGTCATTTCGAAAGGAGGGACTATCTTTGCAGCGAAAAAATGATGTTGTAATGCGCGAAAAGCTCCTCAAAATTTTATTCTCCAACCGTACCATGGCATTTCTAGTTTTGTTGTTTCCAACTGCGATGGCTATGGGGACATTTATAGAAAGTTGGTACAATATAGAAACCGCAAGAATTTGGATTTACAACGCCTGGTGGTTTGAGGCAATCATGTTATTGCTGGCCATCAATTTTGCAGGAAATATCCAAAAATACAAGTTGTTTCGGAAAGAAAAATGGGCGGTATTATTGCTCCATTTATCATTTATTTTAATCATTTTTGGGGCTTTTGTGACCCGCTATTTTGGTTACGAAGGGGTTATGCCAATCCGAGAAGGCGAAATTACGAGCACCTACCTCACCGAAAAGACCTACCTCACCGTCATGGTAGATGGTGAAATTGACGGTGTTCCACAACGCAAAAAACTGCAAGATGATGTTCTTTTTTCGGCACACGTAAACAATGGATTGTATTGGAGCAACAACTTCGATGACATTCCATTTGAAGTAGAAGTACTCAATTATATAGAAGAGGCTACTGAAGGTTTGGTACTTGACGAAAATGGCCAACGCTATCTTAAGATCGTAGAGGCGGGCAGTGGTACCCGACATGATCACTACCTCAAGGAGGGTGATGTTGCCAACATTCATAATGTCCTGTTTACTTTGGACAATCCAATAGACGGAGCCATAAACATTACTTCAGAAGGGGGGCTGTATTATTTGTCATCACCTTATGAGGGCAATTTTATGCGTATGGCCGATCAATTTCAGGACACGGTAGTCCCATCCGAAAAGCAAGAATTGGCACTACGATCTCTTTATACGCTTGCCAATTTTCAATTTGTAATTCCCGAGCCTCCTCTTAGGGGGCGCATGGACATTATTGCATCCGAATCCGATCAACCGACCAATCAAGATGCACTTCAATTGCAAATAAAAAGTCAGGGCCAGACCAAAAATATTACCGTTCTTGGAGGTAAAGGCGTTGCCAATGACCCCAAAAAAATAACCCTTGGGGCTTTAGATTTTTATGTGCAATACGGTTCTTTGCAAAAACAGCTACCTTTTGCATTACGCCTCAACGATTTTATTGCAGAAAAATACCCCGGAACCGAACAAAGTTATGCGTCTTTTATGAGCAGACTCACTGTAGAAGATCAAACCGCAGGGGTTTTTGACTATGACGTTTACATGAATCATGTTTTGGATCATAAAGGATTTCGATTTTTTCAGGCTTCGTTTGATCCCGATGAAAAAGGAACAGTACTTTCTCTAAACCATGATCGTGCAGGTACTTGGATTACTTATTTTGGGTATATACTTTTGTATATCAGTATGATGGGGATATTTTTTATAGGGAAAACCCGTTTTGTCGAATTGTCAAAAAGTTTGGATAAAATTAAAATTCAGAAAAATAAGCTTACCCTTTTCTTGTTGTTATTTGGGTTTGTCGCTCAGGCTCAAATTCAAGATTTAAACCATCGTGTTGATTTTGACTCAATCATACAAGCACAGGCCTTTGACGCAGCGCATGCGGCAAAGTTTGGAAACCTAGTTATTCAGGACATCGGTGGACGCATGAAACCGGCCAACACCTTTTCTTCGGAACTGCTTCGAAAGGTAAGTAAATCTGACACGTACAAAGGGTTGAACTCGGATCAAGTACTATTATCAATCGCCAATAACCCTGTCATTTGGTATAATGTGCCGATCATCTATCTCAAACGAGGCAACGATAGCCTACGCCGTATTTTGGGAGTGCCCAGTCAAAATAAGTACGCACCCTTGGTTTCGTTTTTTGATCGTGAGGGCAACTATAAGTTGGGGGACTATTTACAAGAAGCCTATCGTGCTGCAGTGCCTAATCAATTTCAAAAAGATTTTATTGAGGTAGACCGCAGAGTCAATTTATTATACGCTGCACTGGAAGGTAAAGTGTTGCGTATTTTTCCGATACCAGAAGATGCAAACAACAAATGGGTTTCTTATCCCGAGTTACTTCCCGAAATGTTTTCAGGCCGTGATTCTTTGTACGTTAATAATATTTTGCCACTCTATTTTCAATCTCTTCGTTTGGCGCAGCAGACAAAGGACTATGATCAAGCCAACAGTTTGATAGAGAGCATCACTGGTTTTCAAAAAAAATACGGTTCTGAAGTACTCCCAAGTCAAGACAGAGTCACAGCAGAGATTTGGTACAACAAGTACGATATTTTCAAAAAACTATTTAGTTGGTATCTCTATGCAGGCACCCTGTTATTTGTCATACTGCTGCTTGCTATTTTCAGACAAAAT